>Ga0138256_10003132_pt1 | contig 17631 bp, 13 predicted proteins | sample KNB2016incub_MG_FD_105486 | JGI IMG/M metagenome (GOLD analysis project Ga0138256, IMG submission 105486) | Active sludge microbial communities from wastewater in Klosterneuburg, Austria - KNB2014incub_MG | ecosystem: Engineered > WWTP > Activated sludge > Unclassified | place: Austria... | reverse complement strand
GTAAGAAAGGCGTTATCGACAAAGCTCTAAAAGAGGTTGAAAAGCTTCGAAAACAGTACGAAGACGCGACGATGACTGACCTCGAACGTACCAATAAGGTGACGGCAATCTGGTCAGATGTTACCGATCACGTTGCCAAGGAAATGTTCGTCGCGATGAACAAGCGCGAAAAGGAACGCAAAGAACTCAACCCGATCCTCGTCATGGCTGATTCCGGTGCCCGAGGTTCCGAGGCCCAGATTCGTCAGCTCGCGGGAATGCGAGGCCTGATGGCCAAGCCGTCGGGCGAGATCATCGAGAACCCGATCCTGGCAAACTTCCGCGAGGGGCTCGACGTGCTGCAGTACTTTATCTCGACGCACGGCGCTCGTAAAGGCCTTGCCGATACGGCGCTGAAAACGGCCGACTCGGGCTATCTGACACGCCGGCTGGTTGACGTTGCTCAGGACGTGATCGTTTCAGAAGAAGATTGCGGCACGCTGAAAGGTGTGTGGGCCGAGGCGATCATCCGCAATGGTGAAGAGGTCGAATCGCTCCGTGACCGTATCGTCGGTACGACATCGCTCGATGACATCATCGATCCGGTCGATGGCACCATGATCGTCGAAGCAAACACCGAGATCAACGAAGATTTAGGCTCCAACGTGCAAATGTCGGGCCTGCAAAAGGTTAAGATTCGCTCGGCACTGACCTGCGAAACCAGGCGCGGTATCTGCGTCAAATGCTACGGCCGCAATCTAGCGACCGGCAACACGGTCGAGATCGGCGAAGCGGTCGGCGTCATCGCCGCCCAGTCAATCGGCGAGCCGGGAACGCAGCTCACGATGAGAACGTTCCACGTCGGCGGCACTGCCCGTCTCGAACAGGAAACGAAACACGTTGCGGCAATGGACGGAACGGTTAAATTCCTCGGCGATCTTAAGGTCGTCAAAAACCGTAACGGCGAAATGGTTTCGATGCGGCGTCAGTCAGAGCTTGCGTTGGTTGACGAGCGTGGACGCGAGGTCGCTCATTACAAGGTTGTTTACGGTGCTGAGGTCCACGTCAAGGATGGCCAAAAGGTCAAGGAAGATGACGTGCTTGTTACTTGGGATCCGTTCACATTCGCGATCCTCACAGAGGTCAAAGGTACGGTCAAGTATCAGGACCTCAAGGAAGGAAAGACGGTCGAAGAGGAAATCGATAAGGTTACCGGCCAAAAACGCCTTGTGGTCAAGGATTCTGACGAAAAGAACCAGCCGCGGCTCGAAATTCGCAGTGGAAATAAGGTGCTAAAAACGTATCAGATGCCTATCCGGGCTAACCTGATCGTCGAAGATGCGCAAGAGGTTGAGCCGGGCGATGTTATCGCTAAGATTCCGCGTGAAACTACCAAGACCAAGGATATCGTCGGCGGTCTGCCGCGTGTGGTCGAGCTTTTCGAAGCTCGCCGTCCGGGCGAAACGGCGATGATGTCGGAAATCAACGGAACCGTCAAATTCGGCCCGATCTCAAAGGGTAAACGCAAGATCATCGTCATCGGCGATGACGGCAGCGAACGCGAATACGACATTCCGCGTGGTACGCACATCAACGTGCAAGAAGATGACCGAGTCAAATCGGGCGAACCGCTGATGGACGGCCCCTTGAATCCGCACGATATTCTGCGTGTTCTCGGAATGGAGGCCCTGCAAAACTACCTCGTGAACGAGATTCAGGAGGTCTATCGCCTGCAGGGCGTTAACATCAACGATAAACACATCGAGGTTATCGTCCGACAGATGCTGCGCTGGGTGAAGATCAAAGAGGTTGGCGATACCGACTTCCTGCTCGAGGAACAGGTTGATCGTTTCCGATACGAGGACGAAAACAGCCGCGTTCGCGACGAAGGCGGCCAGACATCGGTGGGCGAACCGCTGCTGCTCGGCATCACCAAAGCGTCACTCTCGACCGATTCGTTTATCTCGGCGGCCAGTTTCCAGGAAACGACCCGTGTGCTAACCGAGGCAGCCATCTCCGGCCGCGTCGATTATCTTCGCGGCCTCAAGGAAAACGTCATCATGGGCCGACTGATCCCTGCTGGAACAGGGATGAAATATTACCGCAACGTCAAGGTCGCATACGACCCGACTGAAAATCAAAAGCAGCTCGACGAGTATGACGAAATGAACGACTACATCCGAGGCGGTATCGATCTGCCATTGCCGGCGGCACTAGAGGATGACGGAGCGTTTGTCGATGATCTGGATGAAGAGTTGGACATGGATGCCGACACCGCCGAAGGTGAAGAGACATTCGACATCGATGAGGCCATGAAGATCGAAATCGAGGACGACGAGATTTAACTCAATCGCAAAGATCGATTAATCCGGGACGTGACCTGAAAGATGGCCGCGTCCTTATTTTTTGGGACGTTTGACAAATTTTGGGGGGCGTTACAATGCTTGACAATTGCTTTTGCCCGCTTTCCACCCGGGATGTATGAAGGACCCGCGAATCTCCCACGTCGTAACCAAACTTGCCCAGTCCCTGGGTGACTCTTGGTCCGTCGAGAAGATGGCGGCATTCCTTGGAATGTCCACATCAAATTTTCAGCGGGTCTTCCGCGACGAACTCAAGACATCGCCCATGGCCTATTTCCACTCTTTGCGGCTCGAAAAAGCCAGCGAAATGCTCGCCGATCCTGAGTGCTTTCAGCAAATCAAAGCAATCGCTTACTCCGTTGGCCTCAATGACAACAGTCACTTCACGCGCGATTTTAAGAAAAGGTTTGGTGCCACGCCAACCGAATATCGACGACACCACGCCAATATCCACCAGTCAGCATCGCCCGACGGACACGAATGATAGTTTTCGCCAAGAGATAATAGTTTTGGCCAAGAGAAAACTATTGATTTTTATATTGATCCGCCTGAAAATATTAGAGTTCAATTCGTAAAATTTGCCGTTACGCATCGGGAGCAGTTAGATGGAGAGATTTCGCAGACTGATCGAAATTGGTTCAAATGTTGCAATAGTTGTCGTTGCAATCTTGCTCGGATATTCTTTGCTAACCCGTCAGTTTGCCCAGCCAATTGCACCACCGCCATCCGCTGCGGAAAGTCAGCTAAAGCCCGGAACCCGTTTGCCAATAGCCTCGGTTGATTTCAGCAAGAGCGAGAAAAATCTGTTGTTGGTGCTTTCGACAACGTGCAAATATTGCACCGAGAGTGCGGCGTTCTACCAACGGCTGGCAAAACAGAATGCCGAAACAAAGAAGCTGAACATAGTCGCAGCACTGCCTCAAGAGGTTGCTGAGTCAGCAAAGTATATCGATTCTAACGGCTTCGTCGTCGATCAGATTATCAAGGCGAGTCCGTCAGAGCTTTTGGTCAGGGGCACCCCGACCCTAGTCCTGCTGGACAAAAACGGTACGGTTCTCGAATCGTGGGCGGGCAAACTGCCCCCGGAAAAGGAGAAAGAGGTCGCTGAACGACTGTTCAGCAGTGTGGTTGTGGCAGTTGATTGAGTTACGAACTGCTTATTCGCTAAGGGAGGAAACTATGTTGAGTAAAAATATGTGGTCAATTTACCGGAAATGGCTGATAATCGCCATAATGTCGGCTGGAGTCTATTTCGTTGGCTATACGGATTTCGCGACACCCCATGCAGGCGCCGCACCTTGTATTCAAGAATGTGAGACTAACCAAGGATCATGCGTGGATGAGTGCCAAGCGAGTTGCGATTCCAGCTCAACTGAGCAGGGTTGTCAAACCTGTGTCATTCAGTGCAATAGCCAGTTTCTAAATTGTCTGGGATCGGCTGTCTGGTGCGAAAATGAGTCTTCAACACCCGGAGTTTGCGCAACCCAATACGGCTCAGTGTGTGACGTCAACCCAAACACCGGGCAGCCTATAAATTGTCGGAATAGGTATTATTTAACGTGTCCGTGGTCAGGAGGTACTTGTGTCAATTGCTTCAATAAGATTTGCCACGGTGGTGGTATGCCGCATTGTGGCTAATAGAAACTATGCAAACGTCAAGATTTAGCAAATTGTCGTTTATTTTGTGTTTACTGATTTCTCAGGGAGTGCTTGCCCAGGACGATGACGGTAGAGTTGAGACTAATATTGTAACCCTCCCAGCGACGGTTATTGACCGCACCGGGCGTTTTGTCTTGGGTCTGAAGGCCGAAAACTTTGAGATTTTTGAGGACGACGTACGACAGGACATTGCGCTATTTGAAACCGAAGAGATTCCTGTTACGGTGCTGCTGTTGCTCGACAATAGTAGTTCGATGCGGGATCATATGCGTGATCTTGCGTTAGCCGCGAACCAGTTTGTGGGGCAGCTCAGGAGTCACGATCAAATTATCGTCGCGACTTTTGCTGACGACTCAAAAATTCACATCGTCTGTCCGCCAACCGAGAAGAATAAGTTTATTCAGCAGGTAACTTTAGCGGGTGCTATCGACAACGGATTTACCACCACCTTTAACGCTGTCGACGAATCTCTCAAATACATGAAACGGTTCGCCGGACGCAAGGCGATAGTATTATTTTCCGATGGCGAAATGTACGGGAACCGTATGTCTGCAAAAACGAATTTGCATGACGCCGAGGAGCAGGACGCGGTGATCTATACAATACGCTTTGGCCAATATCCCGCCGCACCGACGATAAGCCGTCGGCCTACCTTGGAGGAAATGGACCGATATGGGAACTCATTGGGGCTAACGCCTGCAGAGTTAAGGAACGTGGTTGCAAAGGTAAACGCATATATGTATGGCCTGGCTAATCAAACCGGTGGCCGGGGTTTCGAGGTTCAGGAATCCGTCAAACTGAAAACTGCCTTCCTGCAGGTTGCGGAGGAACTTGGACAGCAATATCGCTTGGCATATTACCCGAAGACGGCTGCCAAGTACGGCATAAGGCGAAAAATTAGGGTTCGAGTCAATATCCCAAACGTCGCCGTCAGGTCGCGGAATGAGGTGGTATTTAAGAAGAGTAAGGATTAACCGGTAGGGCCGAGTGTGAACTTGAGTCTCCTCCAACCGCGCTCAGAGATTGTGAACACGACGATGCCTACAATGCCTATTTTCCGATTTGCAGCCAGGGCGGAAATACCTGCGTCGCCTGTCCGACCTACCGTTACTGTAACGGATCGGGCGGTGTCGCTGCGTGTGTGCCGTGGTAACGATTTGTTGCGAGGACTCCGATCATGAACTGTCGTTTCAACCAAATCCTTTATCGGTTCCTGCTGGCGCAGACTTTGGGTATTGTCGTAGTAATGCAGGCGCTTGGCCAGGACGAGATCATTCGGATTGATGCAAATATGGTGTCCGTTCCCGTGTCAGTATCAGACCGAGATGGGCGGTACCTTCGAGGGCTTAGGAAGGACAATTTTAGTGTCTTTGAAAATGCGGTCGGTCAGGAAATAACGTATTTCGCCGAGACCGACGAACCTTTTACAGTATTTCTCTTACTCGACCGAAGCGGCTCGATGAGCTATCGCATGGAAGATCTCGCCATGGCGGCCAGCGAGTTCATTAGGCAGCTAAGGGCAAGCGATTCAGTTCTGGTGGCATCATTCGCGGATAGTGTGACCGAAGTAATGCGACAACGACGTGTATCGGAAATACCAAGCGGGCTGAAAATCACGCAGCGTCGGGACGAGCGTAATACGTATATTTTTGACGCAGTTGACCACGCACTTAAGAAATTAAACAAGATTCCTGGACGCAAAGCGCTGGTCCTTTTTTCCGATGGAGCAGGGCATGGGTTAACATCTTCCGAAAAGGGGAATTTTCGCGATGCCGAGGAAGGGCAGGCTTTAATTTATACCATGCGATTCGATACCTTCGCCGGAGAGCCAACGCGGGCAGCAAGCAGGAAAGCGTGGCTTGAGGCGACTTCCTCAGCTAAAGCCTATATGACTGAGCTGGCTTCCAGGACAGGTGGACGCTCCTATCGAATTGAGACGCTTGCGGACCTGACAGCGACGTTTCGAGCGGTCGCCGAAGAATTGGGTCGTGTGTATTCACTCGGCTATTCGCCCTTGACCACCGGAAAAGATGGCGAACGTCGGAAGATCACGGTCAAGGTAAACGTTCCGAACGTTGCTGTCAGGTCGCGGAATGAGGTTGTATTTAAGAAAAAGTGAAGTTTACTTTGCATTGGGAATCGACAGGGGATGATAAAAAAAGAGCCGGAAAACGAATCATTTTCCGGCCCGCACAACTTCTAATACCACAAAGACAGTTAGTTAGTTAACGGTTTATCAGTCGCCGCGGGGCGTTTGTGTTGTGGGCGGTTTAGCTTACGCTCTTCCCGTCGCTTCTGCATTTCTGCCTTGCGGGTTTCGAGCGTTGCTTTTTGTTCCGGCGTTAAGATGGCGAGCATTTGTTCGTGAGCTGATTTTGCACGCGTCGCGGCCTGTTCGCGGAGTTCCTTGAGCCGGGCCTGCTGTTCCGGTGTGATAGCGGTCCCGGCCTTGCGGGATTCCCGAATCGCACGCAGTTCATTGATTGTCGCCTCATTGGGCTTGTTGCCCTCGCGGATTGTTTTGATCTGAGCTTTCTGAGCGTCGGTCAGTTCGATACCGCGAAAGCCCTGAAAGCCGCGGCCGAACCTGCCGTGTTTTCCCGGCCCACGCATGTGATCGCCCATACGTCCTCGTTGATGCATCTTTTTGGCCGTGTCGGCCTTCTGTTCTGTTGTTGCTTCCTGTGCAAAGGTAAGCACCGAAAATGCAGCGACGACCGCAGCCAAGCTGAGAAATGAAAAGAATCCTTTTGTTAATGACATTTTTGTACCTCTAAATTTTATTAAAGCTTTCGCTTGTCCATCTTTTGACGCTGATGGACGATGATTGGTTGATGTTTTTTGAGTCAAGACAGGTAAAGAAATGTAAACTCTCATTACGTTTCCGCCGCCCGATCCTCGTTTGCCCGCGTGATAAAAAAGGCCCCGACCAGATAGATCGCGGCCCCTATGACTAGCGCTTGATTAAAGCCTGTGAATATCGCGATGACCAGCGTTGCGACCGATCCCATTACCGAAGTTGCGCCGTTCACGCCCCAGACCCAAGGGATTATCGCGGGAGCGCGTTTTGAGAGCAGCCTGATCCCGATGGGCAGCGGCATCCCCATTACAAAAGCTAGCGGAAACATAAGAGCGACAGAAATGAGTATTCGATAAACCAAAGGAAGCCAAACCAAGGTGTAAAAAATAGTCGGCAGCAGCAGAATATAGAGTCCTGTAATTATTGCAACAAGAACGAGCATCTTGACAAGAGACCTTGTCAGCGTCGTCTCACCAAAATACCGGCTGGCATAGCTGCCGAGCGAGCAGAACAACAACAGCGAAAACAATATTACCGAGAGCGAATAAACCGGATGGCCCAAAAACAATATAAACTTCTGAATCATTGCGATTTCGACAACGATAAACCCTGTGCCGAGACATCCAAAATACAGCAGATACGGCAGCCGGCCAATGTTTTCTTCGCTTTTCACACGCTTTCTAGTCAAAGCCAGGGGCAAAGCAATAAAAAGAACGACCAGAATACTCGTGATAATCAGGAGTGCGAATAACACAAACGACCCCAGATTTGTCTTTCGCCATTCGCCCGAAATCGAAAAGGCTTTTGAAAGGTCCGTTAGACGTAGAGAGTTGAAAAAGAATGGGTTATTGTCATACGTCGGAGCTACGTCGGTCACAAAACCATCCCAAACCGTCTTCGGATCTGCAGCCCTTATCATCCGCGTAAAGGCATTATCGGGCTGAGTCAGCGGCGTGTAGAGCAGCTCAAAGCCATTCGTAGCCGCCACCGATTCGATCAATCTAATTTCGTTGTCGGTGAATTCACTGCGTTTAAAAATAAATGTTGCCGGCGATTTATCGGCCCCCTCGCGGGCATCACGGGCCAGTATGAAATGGCGCTCCGGATTGGCTATCTTCAGTTCCTGCATCATTGCCCGCGAGAGCGAAACGAGGCGCAGCAATTGGTCGGGCGGTTCAAAATACCACCGCGTCATGGTCAACAGGCCGTCGTCCGACAAGTGTAGCGCGTAGTCCTTAAAGGCCTCGACCGTATAAAGATTATTTTCCGAGAGCGAAAATGCCCCGGCTCCGGTTGCGGCCCAAGTATCCACCATTGTGCCCTGCAGGATATCGAATCGCTCATCAGTGCGGCGAATGAATGAGCGACCCTCTTCGACGTGGAGCTCGAGCTTCGGATGGCGATAGAGATTGCCGCTATAACCCAGAAAGGGTTCACTCAACATGACGTCCCGGGCAATTATTGGGTTAATCTCGATGCCGACGATACGTCGCGCTCCAAACACCAAAGCCGTGCCGACATCCGTTCCGCCACCGGGCCCGATGATTGCGACATTTGCATCCGGCTTAATGTGGTAGGCGAGAGCAGAAATATCATCTTTTAGATTCTGGTGTACAGCGGTATTTGGACCGTCTTTGAGTATTTTGGTTGATGCGTCGGCGTCGATGCTGATTTCAAGATCCTTTTGCAGGGTTTCCTGAACGGTAATTCGAGAAAATGAATTCCATTTCGAATACAACAGATTCGCCTCTTCCTCGCCCTTTGAAATGTTGATGGAAATGATGTTTGAGCTGCCATTGTAGAAAGCCAGTCCGGCGAGAATTGCGGTTAGCAGAACAGAAGCTGCGGCAATTTTGACGCCTTGCCGGTCAAACGAGAATACGAGCGACGCAAGGGCACCAAATATTGCCACGAAAATAATAACGTTTATGGCACCGGCGATATTTAGAAAAGGAATCAATAAGAGGCAGCCCAGAGCGGCCCCGGCCAGGTCATACAGATAAAGGCGGTTGATGTCGCCGGCGAGCCTGGTAATTGCAAGCGAAACGGCGCACCCGGCGAGAAAAAACGGGACAAAGGTCGCCGCATATATCTTAATCAGCCTGATGTAATTGTCGGCACCGCCAATAAGCGACAGCGGTGTGTTCAAAATGACCAATAGCGCCATGACCACTCCGATCGCAAACAGCAGCGAAAAAGTACTGAGCCAGAATTGTGTCTTTTCGGGTTTCAGCTTGTCCTGAACGACGTATATGAATACACCGCTTGCACCGCCGCCAAACAATGCAAGCGAGATTGCGAGAAACGCAAAATGGTAGTACATCGTCGCTGAAAAGAGGCGGGTCAAGGCCAGTTCAAGCATGAGCACGGCAAGCGTAAGCAGAAAAATACCTGCAAAGATTTTTCGCGTTTTCATTATTTGCGTTTACTTTTGATTGATCCGAATTCGGTTTTTGTAACTGTTATAGAATACCGGCCGCTTGCTTCATGAGCCGGTGACTAAGCCCGCGTGTAACAAGGGCGTAACATTCAACATCACATGATACGACCTTGCTAACGCGCGGGCTTGCACAATATTGCTCTCAACTTTAGACGGTATCACAATATCAAATGCGGCTCACGGAGGCTCAACGGGTTGAACACATGGCCTGTAAATGCGATATTTTAATATTGTTTGGGTGCGGAATTATAGATGAGATTTTTAAACGAGATTAATTCGCCGGCCGATTTGCGGCAACTGAGAGTTGACGACTTACAGGAAGTTGCCGACGAGGTGCGACAGTTCATTATCGATACGTGCTCTCGTGTCGGCGGCCACACTGGGGCGAGCCTGGGGGCGGTCGAACTGGCCGTTGCGATGCATTATGTTTTCGATACGCCGCACGACAAATTGGTGTGGGATGTCGGGCACCAGGCGTACGCACACAAAATATTGACAGGCCGTCGCGACGAATTGCATACAATCAAGGCCCACGGAGGTTTGAGCGGATTTCTTCGGCGCGATGAGTCGGAATATGACACATTTGGCGCGGGACACGCGTCAACCTCGATTTCGGCCGGACTAGGAATGGCCGTTGCTCGCGATGCAAAAAAGGAAGACTTTCATGTATGTTCATTGATCGGCGATTCGTCGCTTGCCGGCGGCATGGCGATGGAAGGCATAAATCAGGCCGGACATTTGAAGTCGCGGCTTATCGTCCTGCTCAACGATAACGGCATGTCGATCGCACCGGCGGTCGGATCTCTCAGCGGCTATCTTAACCGGATAAAAGAAGCTCAAAGCTATCAGCACTTAAAGGAAGAAATTGGCGACGCGCTCGGCAGCGTTCCCGGCATTGGCGGTTCGCTGCGACGTGCGGCAAAATCGTTCAAAGACGCCATCGCGGCGGCGGTCTTGCCCGGTGCCCTTGTCAATGAGCTCGGTTTCAAATACATCGGTTATGTTGACGGACACAACGTCGCAATGCTGGTCCGCGCACTCGAAGAGGCTAAAAAGGTTGACGATGGCCCCGTTATTGTTCATGCTCTGACCACGAAAGGCAAGGGCTTTCCAAATCCGGAAAAGAACTATTACGCCTATCACGCCACTGGGCCATTTGATCCGCAGACTGGATTGCCATACAAGTCAGGCAAGATCGCACCACCGACATATACCCAGGTTTTTGGCGACACGATGTGCGAGCTGATGGCAAATGATGAATCGGTGGTCGCACTTACCGCCGCCATGCCGGATGGTACCGGCATCGATAAAGTACTCGAGCAGTTCCCGGAGCGTTCGTTTGATGTCGGAATCGCGGAACAGCATGCGATAACCTTCTGTGCCGGGATGGCGTGCGAGGGGTTAAAGCCGGTTGCTGCTATCTATTCGACTTTTTTACAGCGTGCCTTTGATCAAGTAATTCACGATGTATGCCTGCAAAACCTGAATGTTACGATAGCGATGGACAGGGCCGGCATAGTCGGCGCCGACGGTCCGACGCACCATGGCTTGCTCGATATTGCATATCTGCGCGGCTATCCGAACATCGTCTTGATGGCCCCAAAGGATGAGGCGGAGTTGCGTAACATGACGCTGACCGCAATAGAACATCCTGGCCCCGCTGCCATTCGGTACCCGAGAGGCAATGGATTTGGGGTTGACCTCAGCGAAGCACCGAAAGAGCTTGAGATCGGCAAAGCTGAGATTCTGCTCGAGGGACCGGATGTGACGATACTCGCCTACGGTGCAATGGTTTACCCTGCCATCCAGGCGGCAACGGACCTTGCACAAGACGGCATCGAGGCGACCGTCGTCAACGCCCGTTTCGTAAAGCCGCTCGACGCGGAATTGATTACCTCTCTGGCCCATCAGACGTCGGTCTTCGTCACCGTCGAAGACGCTTATCTCGCCGGCGGATTTGGTTCGGCGGTTCTCGAACTGCTCGAAGAAAACGGCCTGCTTGATAAAATTACCGTTGTTCGCATGGGCGTCCCCGACGAAATCGTCACCCATGGCGATCCAAAGCTGCTGCTCGCGCAATACGGCCTTGATGCGGCAGGTATTTATTCAAAAGTTGTCAAAGTACTGCAGCCTTCCGAACAGCAGACGATCACGAACCCGCGGATCAGGGCAGTCAGTTAGAAGGGTTAGGATTTTCTAATCAAGCCATGTTCTCAAATCCCGCTGAAAATTGGACACGGAAGTGCGACATCGGCGGTTTTGTGGGGGCGATGCTAGCGCCGCATCAATGTTTTACCTGCTCACAAAGGCAATATGGTGTCAGCCGTCGAGCACAAAATACCGCCACAAGTCTTGAAGAATACGGCCTATTGGTTACAATATAAGCTGCGGCGGTGGGGCAGGGCCCTATTCGCGGTAAGATGGCCTTCGACGATTTTGTTATCGAAATAGTATGAATAAAGAAATTAAAAGCAATGCAAAGGCGCAAAAGAGCAATTTGCCGATGTTTATTATCGGCGCCGTTCTGCTGGGTGCGGTTATCGGCGGAGTTTGGTATTACGGACAGAAAAAAACATCCGTGACCGCCGATGCAAATGCCGCGAATAAGGCTGCAAGCACACCGGCCGCGAAGCAAAACACGATACCGCCGAACGCTCCGGCCGGAGCTCAACCGCCCAATATGGCAGGTTCACCAACGGCGCAGATATCGCTCGAAGAGTTCGCTGACTTTCAGTGCGGATCGTGTGCCGCAGCGCATCCCATTATGAATGAGATCAAGTCGCTCTATGGCTCGCGCATTAAGTTTACGTTCCGCAATTATCCGCTCTCAATCCCGGCGCATGATAAGGCCTATGATGCAGCGGTTGCGGCGGAGGCAGCAGGTTTTCAGGGCAAGTTCTGGGATATGCAGAATCTGCTATTTACCAATCAACAGGTATGGACAGCGGCCCCATCGTATAAGCAAATATGGAATGGCTACGCTGAAAAACTCGGCCTCGACGTTCCCAAGTGGGAAAGCGACATGGCTGGAATTGCGGCCAAGGCCCGGGTTGACGCAGACAAGGCCCGAGGAACCGCAGCCGGCGTAAATTCCACGCCGACACTGTTTATCAATGGCGTAAATGTGCCATTTTCCGAGATGACGGTGCCAAAATTGAAGGCAATCATTGATGCTGAATTGCAGAAATCGGTTACCCCAAACACGGCACCGGCGGCCAACGCCAATGCTAATGCCGCGAAATGACAGAACCAGAATTAGAGGAAGCCGGATCTCGCAGTTCAATCGCCAAACTGCCGCTCGGAGCGGCGATTGTGGCGGTCGTCGGCATTATTGATTCAGTTTATCTTACGGTCCACCACTTCACGGCTGAACCCGTTCCCTGCAGCCTGATTGAGGGCTGTGAGCAGGTTTTGACCAGTGCGTATGCAGAAATAGCGGGGATTCCGCTGGCTGGATTTGGAGCGGCGGCCTATTTTGTGGCATTCTCGCTGGCACTATTGGCGGCCTTTGGCGATAGGCGAATGTGGCGGCTATTCGGCATCCACGCGACTTTGATGGCTGTATTTTCCGGCTGGCTTCTCTATGTGCAAGCCGCCTTGATCGGGGCTTTTTGTCAATTCTGCCTGTTATCGGCGATCACCACATTCATCCTTTTTTCGCTTTATGTTGTTTCGATCTTTGCTGACCGTGCTCGACCGGCCCTATCTGACATCGAATGAATCCAAACGGCAAATCATACCGAAATCTACAAATGAGCCGAATGCGATGCGGCTAGTCGAGATATGTGGCGTTTACGATTTAGATCAAGGTAGCTTAAGAATCAGCATTTCCATTACACCGGATTATCAGTGACGCAGGCAATCTTAAAACGTATCGCAGACGGAGATAGAGGAGCTGTCCAGGACTGCCTGAACAAATACGGCGGTTTAGTCTGGTCGATAGCCCGAAAAATGCTCCGGCAATCCGACGATGCGGAGGACGCTGTGCAGGAAATATTTGTGGACGTTTGGAAGAATGCGGCGCGATTCGATGAGTTGAAATCGTCGGAAACGACTTTTATTGCAATGATCGCCCGGCGACGGCTGATAGACCGGATCCGCTATTCCACGCGGCGTATCTCCGCCGATTCGCTCGACGACGTTTTGTTAGAGCCTTTTACCCGGGCGGACAAGGAGATGCAGGTTAGCATTGAAGCCCAGGAAGCAGCCATTGCAATGCGGACTCTGCGGCCGGAACAGCAGCAGGTGCTTCGGCTTTCGATAGTCCAGGGAATGTCCCATCAAGAGATTTCGGAGGCAACGGGTATGCCGCTCGGGACTGTTAAAACGCACGCTCGACGCGGCATTTTGCAGGTTCGAGAACATCTTGGTTTGGCGGGAGATCAATTGTCGAGGGAGGTGCGTGCATGACTGAAGAGCAGCGAGAAACATTCCTCGATCTCTTGATGCAAAAGGCCGTCTATGGCCTCGATGCAGCTGAACAGGCCGCACTGGATGAGATCGACCCCGGCACGTCGGTCGATGAGTTTGCGTCGCTTGAAATAACCGCGGCGGCCATCGGCATGGCCGGCCTATCGGAACTCGAATCGCTGCCGCCACACCTCGCAGCAAAGATTGCGGCAAATGCGGCGAAAATAGTCGGAACACCGTCAGTCGCATCTGATCAGCCTTGGCCGCCAAAGTATGTTGATGACGAAAAGCCAAACCGCCCTTGGTTTGCTTGGCTCGGATGGGCCGCCGCCGCTGCGGCCTGCATCGCCCTGGCTGTAAATGTCTATGTTACAAGTACTCGGCCACCCGTAGAAGTCGTAAAAATAGTACCGGCGGAAACCCCGAGAGTGCTAACTCCGGCCGAAGAGCGCGACGCAATGATGGCGCGACCATCAGCCATTATCAAGGCTGTATGGGCCGCCGGGAACGTCAAGGATATGAAAGATGTCTCTGGCGACATAGTTTGGAGCGATGAAACGCAGACGGGCTTTATGCGGCTTCGCGGGCTGGCGGTGAACGACCCGACGGCGACATGTTATCAGCTCTGGATTTATGACACTGTACAGGACAAGGCAACGCCAATTGACGGCGGCATCTTTGATGTAACCACAAATGGTGAAATCATAATGCCGATAAACGCAAAGCTTAGAGCTGAAAAGCCGTATAAATTCGCCCTTACAATCGAGCGGCATGGCGGCGTGGTTCAATCGAAGGGCGAAAAGATCGCGGCCCTAGCAACTGTCGAGAGCGGAAAGATATAGCACCAGAGGCGGCGTTTCTCCTATGACGTCATCCAAACCCAAGCTGGATACCCAGAAAGCGAAACAGGTTATCGCACGGGGCCGGCGTGCCCACTGGTGGCAGCGAATGGGATCGGTGTCCAACGGCTTTACGTATGTTGATGCGACAGGGCGGCAGGTCAAGAACGACGATCAACTTAACCGAATTCGGGATCTAGTGATTCCACCAGCTTGGAAGTTTGTTCGAATATCACCCGCAAAAAGCAGTTCCATTCAGGCCATCGGAATGGATCTTACCGGTAGAATTCAATATCTATATAATGCTGCATTTACCGCCAAAAAGAAGCGCGAAAAGTTTCTAAGGATCGAGAATTTTGGCAGGTTTCTGCCGAGGTTGCGTGACGTCACAAACGAGCATATGCAACTCGAAGGCCTTACCCGCGAAAAGGTGCTCGCCGTAATGATGAGGCTTATTAATTCGTTGTACTTTCGTGTCGGTACTGAAGAAAGCGTCCGACGGTATCGCACGTTTGGCATAACGACGCTAAAGAACAAACATTTGACAATCCGAAAGGGCGGCAAACTAATTTTTGAGTTTGTAGGCAAGAGCCACGTCGTGCATAGAAAGGTTCTGGTGGACGAGGGCTTGGCGACCATAATGCGGGAACTGAAGAATGTAGGTAAAGTGAGCAAACTGTTTAACTATTTGGATGACGACGGCAAAGCTCATCCCCTAAAGCCGGTTGACGTTAATAGCTATCTCAAATCGGCAACAGCCCCGGACTTCTCATCAAAAGACCTTCGAACCTGGGGCGGTTCGCTGCTGGCGGCGAGAGAGCTTGCTCGCTTCGGAAAAGCCGAAACTGAGTTGGAGACAAGAAAAAACATTGTCCGCGCAGTCAAGCGCGTCGCTGGCAGCTTGGCAATACCGCGGCTGTATGCCGAGAATCGTATATTCATCCTGCAGTATTTAGATCCTATGAGAATGGTGCGACGCTCATCGATACCGCCCCAACCTCGCAACGTCGGGTCAAACACATTGAGAGTGGGATCGAGGCAGAGGAACTCGCACTGCTAAAATTATTTGAGGAATACTCATAATATTAATTTGCGGCCATTCTTTACTCATTTGGCTTTTGCTTTCGAAGCGCTAAGCTCGCGTGATCGTACGAGGGCTGTCGCAAGTAGAAGTTTTGTCTGAATGACGGGCGGATTCCAGCCATGCTTTGAGACTGAAAACATTGATAGGGCGCGGTTTACATCCATAACGGTGCCTGGACGCCAGGATTTTTTACTCGGACTTGCCTGGGTTCGAGTTCACAGACTACGGGCCTCGCCGGTTAACATGTCGGTTGAAGCCGTGTATATTATATGTAGAAAATCGCGGCAATTTGGCTACGAATTACATTGTAAGGAGAATTTAATGTCCGTTGAACTAGGTAAAATTCAAGAACTGCTGGGCGTCGATGCCGATTCGCTATTGAGTCATGTCTCAAAGACCATTCCGAAGGCGAACATCGCATTACCGGGAAGCGATTTTGTTGATCGTGTGTGGGCAGGGTCCGACCGTAATCCTAGAGTCCTACGCAGCCTGCAAACCCTTTATGATAATGGCCGTTTGCGTGGAACTGGTTATGTATCAATCTTGCCGGTAGATCAAGGAATTGAACATTCAGCCGGCGCAAGTTTTGCTCCAAATCCAATGTATTTTGACCCGGAGAATATCGTCAAGCTCGCGATAGAGGGCGGCTGCAATGCCGTCGCCTCGACCTACGGCGTTTTGGGTGCGGTCGCTCGAAAATACGCCCACAAAATACCGTTTATCGTAAAGCTCAATCACAACGAGCTGTTGACCTACCCAAACCAGTTTGACCAGGTGATGTTTGGCACGGTGGAGCAGGCGAGCAATATGGGTGCGGTTGCGGTCGGGGCGACGATCTATTTTGGATCGGACCAATCGACGCGGCAGATCACTGAGGTCGCCGAAGCTTTTGCTTACGCACATGAACTCGGCATGGCGACGATACTTTGGTGCTATTTGCGCAATTCGAAATTCAAAGGTCCCGAGGGCGACATGCACACCGCCGCAGATCTCACCGGACAGGCAAATCATCTCGGCGTTACCATCCAGGCCGACATCATCAAACAGAAATTGCCCGAGCGAAACGGCGGCTATAACATGCTCAACACCGAGAGCAGCTACGGCAAAACTAATCCCAAAGTCTATTCCGAATTGACCAGCGATAACCCGATCGACCTCGTCCGCTATCAAGTCGCTAACTGTTACATGGGCCGCTGCGGACTGATAAATTCGGGCGGAGAATCTAAGGGCGAAAGTGATATGGCCGACGCCGTCCGCACCGCCGTCATCAACAAACGCGGCGGCGGCACAGGACTGATCTCAGGCCGCAAAGCGTTCCAACGCCCGATGGCCGACGGCGTCAGTCTGCTAAACGCGATCCAGGACGTCTATCTCTCGACCGAGATAACCGTTGCCTAGTACTCGGTGTCATATGTCATTTCTGGGTATGCCAATACCGACCTGCGGTTGCTCTTCCATCGGTGCGACGCAAATTAGGCAGACGATATGAAAACTGCGGCTACCTTTCGAGCAGGAACGGATTTGTGTCCCGCTCGTAACCGACCGTCGTCTCAGGGCCATGGCCGCAATAGACGGTAAAGTCATCGTCGAGGCTCATTACATTTGTTTTGATCGACTCGATTAATTGATCATAATCACCGCCCGGCAGATCGGTTCGGCCGATAGTACCGCTAAACAGACAGTCGCCCGTAAAGACGGCCCGCCGGACTTTCTCCGTAAGCACGATATGTCCGCGTGTGTGGCCCGGACAATGGCGGATCGAGAATTTCAAATTGCCCACATCGTAAATCTCACCATGCTCCAGAAAACGCGTCGGCGCCGGAGCAGGTTCATATTCCATCCCCATTTCACGCATCTGATGCGGCTGGATGCCCATTAACAAAGGTTGCTGGGGCAATAGATCATACAAATACATTTCTTCTTCGTGAAGCAAGACATCGGCATCAGGAAATTCCGCGGCGAGGGCACCTGTGCCGCCGATATGATCGAGATGCCCGTGGGTGAGAATGATGGCTTGTAGTTCTAGCTCGTTATCACGAATGTATGCGATCAAATCC
>Ga0138256_10003131_pt1 | contig 17638 bp, 9 predicted proteins | sample KNB2016incub_MG_FD_105486 | JGI IMG/M metagenome (GOLD analysis project Ga0138256, IMG submission 105486) | Active sludge microbial communities from wastewater in Klosterneuburg, Austria - KNB2014incub_MG | ecosystem: Engineered > WWTP > Activated sludge > Unclassified | place: Austria... | reverse complement strand
CTGCTCACATTGGCGGCCGACTTCTCTACACTGATCGCCAGCAACCGCGTCTCCGGCCAATGCTGGCGGATGGTGCGCAGGGTCTGTTCCCCATCCATGTGCGGCATGTACATATCTACAATAGCGATGTGCGGCCGCTCCGCCACGGGCAGTTGAAGATCAAGCAAACGCGCATCCCTTAAGCTCAGCGTTATCACATACTCCGGCAGTGTGGCCACCAAATGCCCGATGCCGATAAGCACCAGCGGGTGATCATCCACCACAGCCAGTCGCACGGGTTCGCCGTCCGTATTCAATGGTTCCCATTTCATGTACGGTTCATTTAAGAGGTGCGCATTACCGCACCGGGAAATAAAAAAGGGTGTGACTATTCCCGATCGACCGTTCCATGAACGCGTCGAGAAAAACAGCGCGACCAACTACGGGGTGTGTTGGTGCCGGTGCTCTACTTAGCGTGGTGGTTTCCGCCGTCCAGGACCGCAAAGGGATGCACAACGGGTGGGTGTGGCAAAGCCAATGATCTTACGCACTTCCATGGGAGAGGAGATGTTAGGGTTAGACCATACGAAGCTCGTTCACATCCAGTGCGTTCCGCCGTTGTTGGTGAGGGAGCTTTTAACCTAGTTATGAACACTGGTGTTCTTTAGTGGGCATACACTGGGTTGGAATAGGGCTGGGTGAAGTATTTGGTGTTTCTTGCGGGGGCTGACCAGCAACTCAACGAAAGCAATGCTTTGGTTGGTCAGGGATAAAACATTGTGCTAATAAAAGCAAGGACCATGAGTGTCAGTAGACGTTGCCCGAACTGTTTTCAGAAAGAGAATGTGCGCGCAAATTTCGGCGATAATGTTGAAGCAGAGAGAGCCTTTCACGCAGAGCGCTGGTGCACGTGTGGATACAACTCGCCCATGGAAATGATGGCCGATCAAGACATGGTATTCAAGGACCCCAAATGGATCCCAATCGCAAAGTATTTCATTATCTCCTATCATTTCAGAATACAACAAGGACGTATCCACTCGAGTGAGGAACTGGTAAGGTTCTTTCTGAGATTATTGAAGGACGCTGCAAATAGGTGTGATGGGGCAATAGAACTAGTGGAGCGAAAGCAGGACGTAGAATTAGGCTGGGCCCATGAAGGAAAAGCAGCACAAAGACCAAGGGCATCGATCTTTAAAGATCTGATCCTGTCCGATCTTCATTTCACGCAAAAAACGGAGAAACAAAGGATCAGGTCAAAATTTTTCATGCTATTGCTATGCCTGATAATTGGAGTTGCTATTGGCTTCGGAATAGGAAAAGTAGCGTGATGCATGGGAATGAACTCTATAAAAGTCCGTTGGAGAAAGATAAGTGTCCGACGAAAAACTCCAACCTTCAATGAGGCCTTCAGCATTCACAGCATTAGTTCTGCTCGCACATGAACGAGCATGGTGTTGGACAATTCATTGCGGCACCTGCGGTCATCTTTATTACAAGAGGGGTCTCTTGGAACTGGGGTACGGGGGTCACCCGAGCGACAACGACTGGTGGTCCGATCGCGATGATGGAGGCAATGATGGCTATCCAAGTGATCGGTTCTTTACACCCAATGTCCAGCGGCATTTGTTGAGGGCGACTACAGATGCGGACTACCAAGAGCTATTCGGTCTATGCGGTATCACTTTTACGCTTGCATCCATTGGATTGCTCCTGCATCACTGTGAGAAAGAAGAAATGCGGAGCAGGATACTGAGTCCTTTCCTGACAAAAATGTTCAATGAAATGTTGATGAAGCAAGGAGGTTTGAGGAATGAAAGGGTCAAAATTCTGCTCACTATGGGACATATTTGGAACTGGAAGGATCTGGAACAAATTGAGAACGAGTTGAAAAGACCATGATGAATAGGTACGCTGGGGGGACATTCTTACCACTGACGTTGCGTAATTCCATAGCAAATGAGTTAGGAATGAACTGTTACACAGCATGTTACAAATACTCACATAGGACTGCATGCTTATCATAGGGGCTGGGTGAAGTATTTGGTGTTTCTTGCGGGGGCGGGCGCCTTTGCCGAAAGAGCAATTATTGGAACCTTTCACGAAAGTTGCTATTAACCTTTACCCATGGACCACGCCCTACATACCAAAATTGTCTCATTCATCTGGGGAATAGCAGACGACGTACTTCGTAATCTCCTTTTATGTGCGCGGCAAATACTGCGATGTGATCTCACCGATGATCGTGATGCTCCGATTGCATTTTGTTCTATAGCTAACGAAGACAGCGCACTTGCATATATTGAACAGCGGACAACTATGGTGGGGGCAGAATGATCTACCTATTTTCACCGCCTGCCATGGCCACCAAGCAACTACTTGAAGCCACTCTCTTGAGGAGTGCCATATATTTCAGAAAACACCAGTGAGCGAGGTCAAGTTTCAAAACGAACTGGCAAGAAGATAAGATACCCTATGACCAAACTTGAAGACCTCAAACAGAACGCCTCGGTCAAGGGCATAGTCGCGGACAGTCTTGTGCAGGTCATTGACGTGAAGTGGTACGGCTCTGATGCAGTGGAACTGACGTACAAAACAGCCACTGGACAAGTTGCCAACGAGCTGCTCTACCGGGAGGATGAACCGCGCATCGAAGTTGTGGAGCACGGCCGACCATGGAGCTTTGATGGGGATGGTGCCATGTTCCGCTTGGTTTCTGAAGCACAGCGTATCCGCTTAGCACATCTCTTCGACCCCATTCTTGCGGTCCATACGTCGCTCGTAGAGCCACTTCCGCACCAGATAACCGCGGTGTATGAGTCCATGCTGCCCAGACAGCCTTTGCGGTTCTTGTTGGCGGATGACCCCGGTGCAGGCAAGACGATCATGGCCGGGTTGCTCATAAAAGAATTGATAGCACGTGGCGACCTGCAACGCTGCCTCGTAGTTTGCCCAGGTAGTCTTGCGGAGCAATGGCAGGATGAACTCTACAAGCGTTTCCACTTGCCCTTCGAGATCCTTACCAACGACAAATTGGAAGCGGCACGTACAGGCAACTGGTTCATGGAGAGCGATCTGGTAATCGCGCGGTTGGACAAGCTATCCCGCAACGAGGATGTCCAACAGAAGCTTACCGCACCGGACTGCCAGTGGGACCTTATCATCTGCGATGAGGCGCACAAGATGTCAGCCACCTTCTTTGGAGGTGAGGTAAAGTATACCAAACGCTACAGGTTGGGCCAGTTGCTTTCACAGATCACGCGCAACTTCCTTTTGATGACAGCCACGCCGCACAACGGCAAGGAGGAGGACTTCCAATTGTTCATGGCGCTTTTGGACGGCGACCGCTTTGAAGGCAAGTTCCGTGATGGTGTGCACGTGGCTGATGTGAAGGACATGATGCGGCGCATGGTCAAGGAAAACTTGTTGAAGTTCGATGGAAAGCCCTTGTTCCCTGAGCGCATAGCATACACGGTACCTTATAAGCTCTCCGATGCCGAGGCTCAGCTTTATGCGGATGTCACCGAGTATGTCCGCCAAGAGTTCAACCGTGCGGAGGCCATGCAGAACGACAAGCGGGCCGGTACGGTCGGCTTCGCACTCACTATACTTCAAAGGCGGCTAGCGTCCTCTCCAGAGGCCATTTACAGATCCCTTCTCCGAAGGCGCGAAAAGCTGGAAAGCAGATTGAGGGAGATGGAATTGATACGGCGAGGTCAAGCCATAGATCATCCATTCGTGGACTTTGGTCGGGACCTCGACGCGGAAGACCTCGAAGATCTGGACGAGGCACCCGAAAACGAAGTGGAGGAGGCTGAGGAAGAGATCCTCGATCAGGCCACGGCGGCCCGCAGTATCGTAGAGTTGAAGGCAGAGATCGCTACATTACAGACCCTAGAGGGTTTAGCACTGGCGGTGAAGCGTAGCGGCACGGACAGGAAATGGTCGGAACTATCGAGGTTGCTCGGCGAGATATTTATTACTACACCCTCGGGATCTGTTGTAGAGGAGCCGATCGCACCCTATGGGTCCGGGCCTATCGCAAAGCATACACCCTCGCCAAGACAAAAGCTGGTCATCTTCACAGAACATCGTGACACCCTTAATTACTTAAAGAACAACATCACCAGCATCTTGGGCCGGGAGGATGCCGTCGTGCTCATCCACGGCGGCATGGGTCGGCAGGACCGGCTCAATGCGCAGGAGTCCTTCAAGCACGACCCACAGGTACAGGTGCTGTTGGCCACGGACGCCGCCGGTGAAGGCATCAATCTCCAGCGCGCCCACTTAATGGTCAACTATGACCTGCCGTGGAACCCGAACCGCTTGGAGCAGCGCTTCGGCCGCATCCACCGCATCGGGCAAACAGAGGTGTGCCACCTGTGGAACCTGATCGCGGAAGAGACCCGCGAAGGCGATGTGTACCTACGGCTGTTGGAAAAGCTAGAGGAGGCCCGCAAGTCACTCGGTGGACAGGTCTTCGATGTGTTGGGCAAAGTGCAGTTCGATGGTCGGCCCCTGCGCGACCTCTTGGTGGAGGCCATCCGCTATGGCGAACGCCCGGAGGTGCGGGCACGCTTGGACCAAGTGGTGGATACGGCCCTCGACACGGAGCATTTGCAGCAGATCCTGGAGGACCATGCACTGGCCCATGATGCCATGGACGCCAGCAAGGTGCAACGCATCCGTGAGGACATGGAACGCGCCGAGGCCCGCAGACTGCAACCGCATTACATCGAGTCCTTCTTCTTGGAGGCCTTTCATCAATTGGGCGGCACGGCCAAGCCACGGGAGAGCAAGCGCTTCGAGGTCACCCACGTGCCCTCCACCATCCGCAATCGCGACCGCTCCATCGGCTTGGGCGAACCGGTGTTGCCGCGTTATGAACGTATCACCTTCGATAAGGAGCACATCGCACCAACCGGCCTGCCCATGGCGGCATTCGTTTGCCCGGGGCATCCGCTGTTGGATTCCACTATCGATCTGACATTGGAACGCCACCGCGATCTATTGCGCCGTGGAGCCGTGCTGGTGGATGAACGCGATACCGGAACCACGCCACGCGTTCTGTTCTATCTGGAGCATTCCGTGCTGGATGCTACGCCACTGCCCAATGGCGACCGCCGTACCATTTCGCGACAGATGCTCTACGTGGAGATCGACGCTGCAGGCAACGCCAAGCATCTGCACTACGCACCCTACTTGGACTATCGCCCGCTGGCGGCAGAAGAACCCCAAGCCAATGCATTTCTTGAGCGGCCTGAGTGTGCATGGATCGAACACGGCCTGGAACAAACCGCCCTCAACTACGCCATCGAGCATGTGGCCCGACAACACTTGGAGGAAGTAAAAGGCAGGAACCTCGGCCGCATCGAAAAGACCGAAGCGGCGGTGAAGGACCGGTTGACCAAGGAGATAAGTTACTGGGACCACCGCGCCGAGCAGCTGAAGTTGCAGGAACAAACCGGGAAGGCGAATGCGAAGCTGAACAGTGGCGAAGCGCGCAAACGGGCCGATGCCTTACAGAGCCGCTTGCAAAAGCGATTGGCCGAACTGCAGCGGGAGCGGCAGATCTCTGCGCGGCCACCCGTGGTATTGGGTGGCATGCTAGTAGTGCCGGCCGGCCTATTGGCTGAAATGAAAGGTGCGCCATTGATAGGAGACTCAAGTAGACCAGTGGATACACAAGCCTCCGCGGCGCGTGCGCGTGCCATCATCATGGAGGTGGAACGCAGCCTTGGCTTCGAGCCGGTGGACCGTGAGTTCGAGAAGCTGGGCTACGACGTAGAGAGCAAGGTGCCGGGTACGGGAAAGCTCCGCTTCATTGAAGTGAAGGGCCGTGTTTCGGAAGCGGATACCATTACAGTTACCAAGAACGAGATCCTCTACTCGCTGAACAAGCCTGAGGATTTCATTTTGGGCATCGTGGAGTTCTTGGCGGATGGCAACCACCGCGTACATTATGTTCGGCAACCATTCCAGCGGGAACCGGACTTTGGGGTGACCAGTGTGAATTACACGATGCGTGACTTGATAGCCAAGGCCGGAGCTCTCAACTAATCAGAATACAACTGATGGCGGAGAAAGATCCAATTATCGAGGCTGAAGCCCAAATGGACTACGAATTAGCCCTCAATGCCGTTGCAGAACATGCAAAGAGCGAGGGTTACCAGATCGCTGGTGGAGAGAAGAATCTGAACGCACCCTATTCGCTGGTGTTCCAGAACGCAAGTGGGTATACCGCCGTGAAGGTCACGACTACAAGGGCACCTGAACAACCCACTTACACTACCGACCACGTGCGGATCTTGCGAAGCTTCGCAACCCAGAACAACATTGGGAATTGCGCTATGGCCCCCGTGAGCCTGATTTCCGCAGGTGCTGGCCCCGATGGGCGCGAAGGCTTCTACGTGAAGTACAATGGATTGGAATTGATCTGAACACATGACAGTTACCCGAAAGAAACTCATCGAGGTCGCGCTCCCATTGGAGGCGATCAACATCGCAAGCGCACGCGAGAAATCCATCCGTCATGGGCACCCCAGCACCTTGCACTTATGGTGGGCGCGACGGCCGCTGGCTGCTGCACGAGCGGTCATTTTCTCACAGATGGTGGATGACCCCAGCACCTATGTAGACACGCTGAAACAGGACCCCAAGTTGAAGCGCAAGGCCGAGGGCCTATTGAAGGCCAAGTTGAAGCTGTGGGAGGAGGCGATCGCCTTGCAGAAGAAGTTGGTTGGTACAGGAGTGGATGCGCCGGAACCCGGACCTAAGCCCACCTTGGACGAAGTGCTTGCCGATGTGGAGCGCCAGCGGCTTTTCAGGATCATCGAGGAGCTGGTGCTGTGGGAGAACACCACGAACGAAACCGTGCTTCAGGCTGCTCGCGACGAGATCTGGCAGAGTTGGCGGCGTACTTGCCTGGACAATGTGGACCACCCCCGGGCCAAGGAATTGTTTGACCGCAATGTGCTACCGGCTTTCCATGACCCTTTTGCCGGTGGCGGAGCATTGCCATTGGAGGCACAGCGACTAGGCCTTGAGAGCTATGCCAGCGACCTGAATCCCGTGGCTGTGCTCATCAACAAGGCCATGATCGAGATCCCGCCGAAGTTCGCCGGGCAGCCGCCAGTGAACCCAGAAGCGCGGAAAAACATCGGACACAGTGGAAGCTGGAAGGGAGCGCAAGGGCTTGCCGAGGATGTACGGTACTACGGCAAGTGGATGCGCGATGAGGCTGAAAAGCGCATCGGCCATCTCTACCCAGATGTGGAGGTGACGAAGGAGATGGTCAAAGAACGACCGGACCTCAAGCCCTACCTCGGTAAGAAGCTGAAAGTGATCGCCTGGCTGTGGGCGCGCACGGTAAAGAGCCCCAACCCCGCATTCGCGGACGTGGCCGTACCCCTGGCATCGAACTTTCTGATCTCTTCCAAAGCAGGAAAGGAGGCATATGTTGAACCCGTTATCGAAGATGGCGGGTATCGGTTTACAGTGAAGGTGGGAAAACCGAAGGACGTAGAGAAGACCAAACGCGGAACAAAATCAGGCGGAAGCCACAGCGGGTTTCTCTGCCTCATTTCTGGAACGCCAATGCCCTTCGATTATATTCGGGACGAGGGCAAAGCTGGACGTATAGGTGCACGACTCATGGCCATTGTTGTGGATAGTGGTCGGGGCCGCATATATCTATCTCCAACAAAGGAGGCAGCTGCGCGTGCAGCCGAGGCGAGCGCCGATTGGTCACCTGACCTCGAGATGCCAAGAAACCCGTTTTCGGTGAGGCCTCCGCTCTACGGACTGAAATCATATGCTGACTTGTTCAGCAGCCGCCAACTTGTTGCACTGACGACCTTCTCCGACTTAATTGGTGAGGCCGGCGTGCACATTCGGCGTGATGCAAACACCGCAGGCCTACCAGACGATCTGAAGCCGTTGCGAGATGGAGGCTCTGGTGGCACTGGGTACGCCGAGTCCGTTGCGGTCTATTTGGCCTTTGCACTTAGCAAGCAGGCGGACTTGGGAAACAGCCTGTGCAGATGGGAGCCAGTCGCCCAGTGTCCACGTCAGCTATTCGGCAGGCAGGCCATCCCAATGATCTGGGATTACGCCGAGGGCAACCCTCTAGGCGACAGCTCAGGCTCATGGGTGGTCTTCATCGATGGCATCGTGAAGGCGTTCTCGAAGGCATTTGAGACCATCACGTCCAAAGCCTCAGGGATTGCGATTCAGGCAGACGCTGGAGCGCAGCGCGTTTCTAGAGATAAGCTCATCTCCACCGATCCACCTTATTACAACAACGTCGACTACGCGGACCTATCAGATTTCTTCTACGTATGGCTGCGTCATTCACTACGACCCATCTTTCCGGAGCTCTTGGCTACAGTTGCCACACCCAAGGCTGAGGAGCTTGTTGCTACCCCCTACCGGCATGGCACGAAGTTAAAGGCCGAGTCTTTCTTTCTCGATGGCATGACCTTGGCGATGCATCGGCTCGCAGATCAAGCGCATCCCGCATTCCCTGTTACTATCTACTATGCCTTCAAACAGGCGGAGCTCAAGAATGCGAAGGGAACTTTTAGCACCGGTTGGGAGACATTTCTCGCAGCGGTGATTCAAGCTGGATTTGGCATCAGTGGCACTTGGCCTGTAAGAACGGAGAACGCCAGTCGCATGATGGGGCAGAAAATGAACGCTCTTGCCTCGAGCATCGTTCTCATCTGCCGCAAACGCGCAACGTCATCACCCACTGCCACACTTCGTGAGTTTGTCACGGCGCTCAAAGTCGAACTCCCCCAGGCGCTGGCCCACCTCCAGGGCGGTAACATCGCACCGGTGGATCTCGCACAGGCATCCATCGGCCCGGGCATGGCAGTCTTCACTCGATATTCTAAGGTGTTAGATACAGACGGGAATCCTGTAAGTGTACGTGAGGCCTTGGTGCTCATCAACCAGACCTTGGATGAGGCATTGGCAGAACAGGAGGGCGACTTCGACCCCGACAGTCGCTGGGCATTGACATGGTTCGAGCAGCAAGGCTTTGATGAAGGGGAGTTTGGTGTTGCTGAGCAATTGTCGAAATCCAAGAACACAAGTGTGAGCGGCCTGGTAGAGGCTGGCATCCTCAACTCGGGCCGAGGTAACGTGCGCTTGCTGAAACCGGATGAACTGCCTGCTGATTGGGATCCTGCCACGGACAAGCGCTTGACCACATGGGAGATGGTACATCAGCTTATTCGCGTCCTGAACAAGGGCGGCGAAAGTGCTGCTGCTGTTTTGATTGCCAAATTGGGCACCAAGGCCGAGGTGGCCAGGGCGCTGGCATACCGGCTATATAATATCTGCGAACGCAAGAAGCGCAACCAAGAAGGGCTCTGGTACAATGGCTTGGTGCAAGTTTGGCCGGAGCTGTTGTTGCTGGCACAGGAAGCGAAGAAGAGGATGCCCAAGCAGGCGGATATGTTCGAAACTGATAGTGAATAGAAGATGGCGATCACCGCGCCTTGAAATTTAACTAGGGCGGACTGACCAATCTGTCAAGTGGCAACCGAAGTGCACATATCTAATGAACATCCATAATATAGCAGAGACAACTAAACAGCCGCTAAGATGAACGATAAACTAGTTGCTCCTGTATTACATTTAGAAGTGAGTAAGGAGAAAGCAGGATGACAGTTACCCGCAAGAAACTAATCGAGGTCGCCCTCCCCTTGGAGGCGATCAACGTCGCAAGCGCACGCGAGAAATCCATACGGCACGGCCACCCCAGCACATTGCATTTGTGGTGGGCGCGTCGTCCCTTGGCCGCCGCTAGGGCAGTCATCTTCTCGCAAATGGTGGATGACCCCTCCACCTATGTGGACACACTGAAACAAGACCCCAAGTTGAAGCGCAAGGCCGAGGGCCTATTGAAGTCCAAGTTGAAGCTGTGGGAGGAGGCGATCGCCTTGCAGAAGAAGCTGGTCGGCACGGGTGTGGATGCTCCGGAACCGGGGCCTAAGCCCACCTTGGACGAGGTGCTTGCCGATGTGGAGCGCCAACGGCTTTTCAGGATCATCGAGGACCTGGTGCTGTGGGAGAACACCACGAACGAAACCGTGCTGCAGGCTGCGCGCGATGAGATCTGGCAGAGCTGGCGGCGCACCTGCCTGGACAATGTGGACCACCCCCGGGCCAAGGAATTGTTCGACCGGAATGTGCTCCCGGCATTCCATGATCCCTTTGCAGGTGGTGGGGCCTTGCCGTTGGAGGCACAGCGCTTGGGCCTCGAAAGCTTTGCCAGCGACTTAAACCCTGTGGCCGTGCTCATCAATAAGGCCATGATAGAGATCCCCCCCAGCTTCGCCGGGCAGCCCCCGGTGAACCCCGAGGCGCGAAAGAATATCGGACATAGTGGAAGCTGGAAAGGTGCACAGGGTCTTGCCGAAGATGTACGTTACTATGGCAAGTGGATGAGGGACGAAGCCGAAAAGTGCATCGGCCACCTCTATCCTGATGTGGAGGTGACCAAGGAGATGGTCAAGACACGACCGGATCTCAAACCCTATCTCGGCAAGAAGCTGAAGGTAATTGCATGGCTCTGGGCCCGCACAGTGAAGAGTCCGAACCCTGCCTTTGCGAACATTGAAGTGCCACTTACTTCAACGTTCATGATTTCTTCAAAGGCTGGTAAAGAAGCCTATGTCCAACCAGTCATTGAGAAGGGTGGATATCGCTTCCTTGTTAAAGTTGGGAAGCCGCAAGATCAAGATGCCACAAAAAATGGAACGAAATTGGCCCGAGCAAATTTCGTCTGTTTGATGTCGAAGTCGCCAATATCAGGGGATTACATCAAGGGTGAAGGCAAAGCAGGGCGCATGGGTACCCGATTGATGGCCGTTGTTGCGGAAGGGGTAAGGCAGCGTGTCTATATCACGCCAACTAAGGAGATGGAAGAAGCTGCTAAGTCAGTCAAAAACATTGAGAAGCCAGAATTAACCATTTCTGGGAGCACACAGTACATCGGTGTGAAACCTTATGGGATGGAACGTTTTGACCAGCTTTTTTCTTCACGCCAGCTCAAGGCAATGACAACCTTCACGGCATTGGTGAATGGAGCTTGCGCACAGGTGAAAAAGGATGCGCTAACCTCAACTTCGCCTGATAGTGGTTTAGGGCTGAATGAAAACGGGAGAGGGATTACAGCCTACTCTGAAGCTGTGGCAGTTTATGCTGCCATTACTGTAAGCCGATTGGCCAACAGAGGATGCACCTTGGCGTTTTGGGATAATACCAGTCAGAAGATTCAGCAAGCATTCGGCAGGCAGGCCTTGTCCATGACATGGGACTACTGCGAATCAAACCCATTTAGCGATTCGAGTGGGAATTGGTTAGGTCAACTTTCGTTCCCGGTTAAGTGCATCGAGTCATCCCCAACAAGGGTTCAAGGATCCGCATCTCAACAAGATGCTCAGCAGCAATCCATTTCGAGGGGAAAGGTAATTTCAACTGACCCTCCATATTTCGATAATGTTCCGTATGCTGACTTATCAGATTTCTTCTATATCTGGTTGCGTCATTCTCTAAAGCATATTTATCCTGGCTTGTTTTCTACTGTTGCCGTTCCAAAGGCCGAGGAGCTAGTGGCATTTGCTTATCGGCATGATGGTAAAGCTGGAGCTGAAGCGTTCTTTCTCGAAGGCATGACACAGGCCATGCATCGTCTGGCCGAACAGGCGCATCCAAGTTTCCCTGTATCGATCTACTATGCCTTTAGGCAAGCAGAGACTGACGACGCTTCTGGAACGTCGAGCACAGGTTGGGACACTTTCTTGGAAGCGGTGATAAAAGCTGGCTTTGGAATCAGTGGGACTTGGCCAGTGCGGACAGAGTATACGGGAAATCTTAAGACAAAGCGGAACGCACTTGCCTCAAGTATCGTGCTTGTCTGTCGTCACCGGGCCGCAGACGCACCTACTGCCACACGGCGGGAGTTCATCACAGCGCTCAAGGCCGATCTGCCTCGGGCACTCGCCCACCTCCAGCGTGGAAACATAGCGCCTGTGGATTTAGCACAAGCATCAATCGGACCTGGCATGGCGGTTTACACGCGCTATGATAAAGTGCTCGATGCTGAAGGCAAGCCGCTTAGTGTGCGCGAGGCATTGGCGCTAATCAACGAGACCCTTGACGAGGCTTTAGCTGAGCAAGAGGGGGACTTTGACCCGGACAGTCGCTGGGCATTGACCTGGTTCGAGCAGGAAGGATTCGAGGAAGGAGAATTTGGGGTAGCTGAGCAGCTTTCCAAATCCAAGAACACAAGCGTGACCGGCTTGGTCGAGGCAGGGATACTGCACTCGGGCCGCGGTAAGGTTCGCTTGCTACAACCCGAAGAACTACCTGACGATTGGGACCCCGCAACTGACAAGCGATTGACCACTTGGGAAATGGTACACCAGCTTATCCGCATCCTGAACAAGGGCGGCGAAAGCGCCGCTGCAGTATTGCTTGCCAAATTGGGCACCAAGGCCGAGGTGGCCAGAGCGTTGGCCTACCGGCTGTATAGCATCTGCGAGCGCAAGAAGCGCAATCAGGAAGCACTTTGGTACAACAGCCTGGTGCAGGCTTGGCCGGAACTGTTGTTGCTGGCTCAAGAAGCGAAGAAGAAGATGCCTAAACAGGGGAATATGTTTGAAACAGATAGTGAATAGAAGATGGCGATCACCAACCATGAACGTGTAGGCCGGGCCTTGGAATTGCTCCGGACCGGGCTGGCTCCCTACGTGGAGCGCGAACTAAAGAGCGCGTACAAGGGCAAGGCCCAAGAGCAGGCCGAAACCCTTACGGATAACGCCCGTGATCTGGTAGATAAGGCGGTTACCGAATGGGATGTGGCCGGATTGCTCAAGCTCATGATCGCAGGCTGGGGGCTTGTCTTCGAGAAGACGTTGGGTGCTTCTGAGCGCAGCCTCGTTTTCGAGACGCGCAATTACCGCAACAAATGGGCGCATCAGGATAATTTTACCAGCGACGATGCTGACCGCGCACTGGATAGCATCCAGCGTCTACTTACTTCGATCAGTGCTCTGGAGGCCGACGAGGTTGGTAAAATGAAGATGGAACTGCGGCGCCAGATCTTCGACGAGCAGAGACGCTATGAAAAGAAGCGCTCGGGTTCTTCCACCATCGAGAGCACTGCCACCGGGAACCTGAAACCCTGGCGCGAAGTGGTAACCCCACACAAGGACGTGGCCAGCGGCCGCTACCAACAAGCCGAGTTCGCCGCCGACCTCTGGCAAGTACACATCGGCGAGGGTTCTACCGAGTACCGCGATCCGGCCGAGTTCTTCCGACGCACTTACTTGACCGCGAGCTTGCAGGACATGCTGCGTGGAGCAGCGCACCGCTTGACCGATAACGGAGGCGACCCGGTGGTACAGCTCCAGACCAACTTCGGGGGTGGCAAGACGCACAGCATGTTGGCACTTTACCACCTGTTCAGTGGCACCCCCGCCAAGGACTTGCTTGGCGTGGAGGAGTTGATGGCCGAAGCGAAGATCAAGGCCCTGCCCAAAGCGAAGCGCGTGGTGTTGGTTGGTAATAAACTTTCACCCGGCAACCCCAGCACCAAGCCCGATGGCACCGTTGTACACACACTGTGGGGTGAGCTAGCGTGGCAGCTGGGCGGTAAGAAAGCCTACAAAAAGATCCAAAAAGACGACGAAAGGGCTACCAGTCCGGGCGATGCGTTACGTGAATTGATGAACGAGGCCGGGCCCTGCCTGATTCTCATTGATGAGTGGGTGGCCTATGCGCGACAGTTGCATGATGCTGGAGACCTGCCCGGTGGCAGCTTTGAAACGCACTTCACCTTCGCGCAGACATTGACTGAGAGCGCCAAGTCGGCGAAGAACTGCTTATTGGTGATCAGCTTGCCAGCAAGCGATATGAGCGGTTCGCCACACACCCGCGCCGATGATGTGGAAGTGGGCGGTGAGCGAGGTCGTGCCGCCTTGGAGCGCCTGCGCAATGCAGTGGGCCGCGTGGAAGCATCTTGGCGCCCAGCCAGCGCCGAGGAAGGTTTTGAGATCGTGCGCCGACGCTTATTCGAGCCATTGGTCACGAAAGATCAATTCGTGCAACGGGATACAGTGGCCCGAGAGTTCTACACCCTCTACAGCACGCAGCAACAGGAGTTCCCTACGGAAACGCACGAGGCGGAGTATGAGAAGCGTCTGAAGGCAGCCTACCCCATCCACCCCGAGGTCTTCGATCGCCTGTATGGCGATTGGAGCACTCTGGTCAAATTCCAACGCACGCGTGGTGTGCTGCGCTTGATGGCCGCTGTGATCCATAGCCTTTGGGAAAAGGGGGATCGGAACCCATTGATTATGCCTGGGAACATACCCATCGACGATTCCCGCGTGCAGTTCGAATTGACCCGCTACCTCAGTGACAACTGGGTGCCGGTGATCGAGAAGGACGTGGACGGATCCAATGCGCTGCCCTTGCGATTGGACAGCGATGTGCCCAATCTAGGAAAGTACGCTGCTACTCGCCGCGTGGCGCGCACGATCTACCTCGGTTCCGCACCCACGGCCACGGCGGCGAACAAGGGTTTGGAGGACCGCCGTATCAAGTTAGGTTGCGTAATCCCGGGTGAGTCTCCTGCCATTTTCGGAGATGCTTTGCGGCGCTTGTCAGCAGCGGCCACCTACCTCTATCAGGACGGTTCGCGCTACTGGTATTCTACCCAACCAACGGTAACGAAGCTCGCCGATGACCGCGCCGAGCAGATGAAGCGTAGTCCGGACACGGTGGTGGAGGAGATCGAGAAGCGGCTCCGAGCCGACCTCCGGAAAATGGGCGACTTCGGTCGCGTGCAAGCACTGCCCGCATCGGGTGCCGATGTACCCGACGACATGGAGGCCCGCTTGGTGGTACTGCGTCCGGACCAACCGTACAGCAAGGACACGAACAGCCTTGCCGAGGTGCAGGCCAAAACCATCCTCGCTTCGCGTGGCAACGCACCACGCATCTTCCAGAACGCCTTGGTCTTCTTGGCCATTGATGCTACTCGTCTGCAGGACATGGACGAAGCCGTGCGGCGCTATCTCGCATGGCGATCCATTCTAGATGAGAAAGACAACCTAGAGCTGACACCCGGCCAGGTACGGCAGGCTGAAACACAGATGGGGGCCATGGAAGGCGCCGTGCTTGCACGCCTTCCCGAAGCTTACCAATGGCTGCTGGTGCCCACCCAGGAGAAACCTACGGACCCTTTGACCTTGCAGGCTTTCCGCCTTACCGGCAACGAGCCATTGGCAACGCGCGCTAGCAAGAAGCTAAAGAACGACGAGCTCCTTGTTACGAGCATGGCCGGTACGCGTCTGCGGATGGAACTGGACCGCATACCGCTCTGGCGCAACGACAGTGTGGCCATCAAGCAGCTCGCCGAGGACCACGCCAAATACATCTATCTGCAACGCATGGCTGACCAGGACGTCCTAGGCAATGCCATCCGCAACGGCCTGTCACTCCAAAGCTGGGAACATGACACCTTTGCCTATGCCGATGACTTCGACGACGCAGCTATGCGTTATCGCGGGTTGCGTGCTGGGGAGCATGTGCCTATCTCCATGAGCGCACCGCACGGCTTCCTCGTGAAATCCAGCGTGGCGCGCGCCCAGTTGGATGCAGAGCAGCAGGCCCGTGCCGCGGCGGCCACCAAAGCGGCTGCTGTGCTCGAAGGAAATGGTCCGTCATCTGGTGCACCTGCCGCAGCAGGTGCTACTACTACCTCTGCAGCCCCAGCAGCCACACCGAACAAGCCATCAGCACCGAAGCGCTATTACGGCAGCGTGCAACTGGATGCCACCCGCGTAGGTCGCGATGCTGGTCGGATCTCCGATGAGGTGATCGCCCACCTCGCTGGCCTGGTCGGCGCCAACGTGAAAGTGACTTTGGAGATCCAAGCGGACATTCCAGGAGGTGTGCCGGATAACGTGGTGCGGACGGTTCTGGAAAATAGCACGACGCTGAGGTTTGATAGCAAGGGGTTTGAGACGGAATGAGGCGAAATCAGAATTTAAACACACCATGAAGGTCATACCGCACCAGTTCAAGGAGCAGTGATAGATAGCCAGAACGGTAGCCAAATGAGCTACAACAACAAATGTGAGAAGTGTGGTGAAACGTGTCAAAGCAGAAACCATGTAGGCGTACCAGCTAAAGGTGGTAAGTACTTTAACAATTTTAAGTGCCACAAGTGCGGCAACCAGCAGCGCGTGGAAATAATTAAAGAATAAGATGAGCAACGGAACAGAATTATACCCTACCACTTGGATGGTTCGCGCAATGTCGTCAAAGGAAAGCGACTTCTCGATCTTCTTCGATAATGCAGTTGTTGCATTAGGTTGGAGCGAAGTGGATTTTACGCAATACGTGAATGATGCGGAAGGGCTTGTCGCTCGAGTTTCGAGCGAATATGAGTATGACAGACCAGGTCTTTGGCCGCCCACAGTGAGCCGCTGGTTGAACCAGGTGAGACGGTTCATGGCTTTTGCACCTGGTGACCGAGTAGTAGTCCCGTATTACGATGGAGTATGCCTAGCTACTGTCACAGGAGAGCGTTCATACAACCTGTCCGCCAAGAAGAGCGACCTCAGCAATTGGATCACAGTGGAATACGAACTGGACGCTGCTACGAACAAACCGCGTGTTATACCACGAAACGCCCTTTCCGAATCTCTTCAACGGAGGCTGCGCGTGCGTGGATCAACGCTCGCGGACCTCAGTCAGTTCGCTGAGGAGATCCATCGCATGTTCACAGATGTAGGTTACAAGTGGTCATCACGCAGTGCGCAGGAAGTAGAACAACTTGGCCACAATTTCAAAACAGAATTGCTGAAAAGAATGCAATCTGGGGCTACTAACTTGCAAACTGGAGGCATTGGCTTGGAACATCTGGTCAAGGAGCTTTTCATAAAGGAAGGTTATTCAGCAAATGTCCTTTCCAAACAGCACTTCAACAGTGGTGATGCCGATGTAGAGGCAACCAAAGAAGATATGTTCCAGACGACCCGCATTCTGGCTCAGATCAAGCACCATTCCGGTGAGACAAATGAACTTGGTCTAGAGCAATTGAAAAAGATCCAAGCAGATACATCATTCAAGGACGCGATACTCGCTTTGATCACAACAGCCATAATTCCTGCCTCGATACAGAAGGAAGCAGAGCTTCATGGCATCAAGACTATGGACGGAGAAGAGCTTGTCGATTGGGTGTTTAGTCATGTGCAAAGTCTATCTAAAGAGACTCTGGCGCGACTCGGAATTGTTCTATCTCCAAACCTTGTTTCAGCATCGTAAAGAAATCCTATTGCTATTAATGCAAACACAGAAGTACAGTATCCAACAACCGCTTATAGAAAGTTTATTGTCGTGGGTGAAAGAAAAGGAAATAGCCATACCGGAGATCCAGCGCCCATTCGTGTGGGATAGGAGCAAGGTGCGCGACCTAATGGACAGCATTTACCAAGGCTTTCCTGTAGGGTACATCATTACGTGGAAGAACCCGGATGTGCGAATGAAAGATGGCAGCCTTGGCAGTGGCAAAAAGATCTTGATCGACGGGCAACAGCGCATCACTGCGCTGCGTGCTGCGCTGATGGATGAG
>Ga0138256_10003130_pt1 | contig 17642 bp, 21 predicted proteins | sample KNB2016incub_MG_FD_105486 | JGI IMG/M metagenome (GOLD analysis project Ga0138256, IMG submission 105486) | Active sludge microbial communities from wastewater in Klosterneuburg, Austria - KNB2014incub_MG | ecosystem: Engineered > WWTP > Activated sludge > Unclassified | place: Austria... | reverse complement strand
TTTTTTGAAATGTTAAGAAGAAAAGTTTTTCCTTCAACTGATTATATCCGTAGAAAAGAAGAACTTGATTATACGCCTGCACCAGACTTATTTCATGATATTTTTGGACATATGCCATTACTTACAAATAAAAGTTTTGCTTCATTCTATCAAATGTTTGGCGAAGCAGCATTAAATGCTGATGGAATCAATAGAAAATATTTAGAAACATTACATTGGTTTACAGTTGAGTTTGGTTTGATTAGAAAATCAGAAGGAATGAGGATATATGGTGCAGGAATTTTATCTTCACTTAATGAAGTTCAAAATGCACTTTCAAACAATGTTGAGGTAAGGGAATTTATCCCGAAAAAAATTGTTGAACAGGATTATGATGTTTGGCATTTACAACCAATTCTATTTGCGATAGATTCGTTTGAACAACTTGAGCAAGGATTTAAAGATTGGACAAAAAAAGTTGGTCTTTTATAAATCTTAACCAACATTTGATAGCTTCAACTTGTTAGCTATATCAACTGAAAGAACTTTTTCTTGAAAGTACAAACCCTTTTGGCTAACTTAAACAAGAAACAAAATTACTTTCCGATAATAAAATAAAAATAAAAGGAGTTAGTTATGCCAATTAAAGTTGGAGATAAAGCACCAGATTTTACACTGTTTAATCAAGATGGTGAAGCTGTTACATTAAGTTCATTTAAAGGTAAAAATGTTGTCGTTCTTTTTTTTCCTGCAGCAAATACCGGTGCTTGCACCACAGAGATGTGTACTTTTAGAGATGAGCTAAAAGAATATGAGATTTTAAATGCTCAACTTTTAGGAATTAGTGTCGATACTCATTTCGCATTAAAAATGTTTCATGAAAAAAATAGTTATAATTTCCCATTACTAAGTGATTTTAATAAAAAAGTTATCAAAGATTACGATGTAGTTTTAGATGTTTTTGTACCGGGTAAGTTTGATTATTTCAACACTGCAAAGCGTGCTGTATTTGTAGTTGATACAAATGGGGTAATTAAATATTTTGAAATTCTTGCAAATGTGGGTGGCCAGCCAGATTTTGAAGCAATCAAAAAAACACTTGCTTAAAATTAGAATGGAGAAATATTAATGTTAGAAGTTGGTAAAAAAGCTCCTGATTTTTCATTACTAAAACAGGATGGAAATAAAATTTCTTTAAAAGATTTTTTAGGTAAAAAAGTTGTTTTGTATTTCTACCCTAAAGATGATACTTCAGGCTGTACAAAAGAAGCTTGTAATTTTAGTGCTGATCTGCCAAAATTTTCTAAGGTAGATGCGATAATTTTAGGTGTTAGCCCTGATTCAGTAAAATCACACAAAAAGTTTTCTGAAAAGTATAAACTTAAAATTGATCTGCTTGCTGATGAAGAAAAGAAAATTGTAGAGAAGTTTGGAGTTTGGAAAGAGAAAAGTATGTATGGCAGAAAATATATGGGAGTTGAACGCACAACTTTTATAATTGATGAAAAAGGAAAAATCAAAAAGATTTTTAACAAAGTAAAAGTTGATGGACACAATAAAGAAGTTATGGAAGCCTTGAAAGATTAAAATGATTTATCTTACAAGAAGAGAAACTTTTGCAGCCGCTCATCGATTATTTAAACCTGGTTTAAGTGACGAAGAAAATTTTGAATTGTTTGGTAAATGCAGCAGCCCAAATTGGCACGGACATAATTATACTTTAGAAGTTGTTGTAGCTGGAAAGGTAAATCCTGAAACAGGTTTTGTACTTGATTTAAAAAAGTTAAAAGAAATAATTCTTGAAAATGTAATTAGTAGGGTTGATCATAAAAATCTAAATATTGATACAGATTTTATGAAAGGATTAAACCCTACTTCTGAAAATATTGTTGTTGCAATCTGGAATCAGTTGAAAGATAAAATACCTGCAGGTAAACTTTATGCAGTAAAACTTTACGAAACTGAAAACAATTATTTTGAATATCGTGGAGAATAATTTGGATAAGAATAAAACAAAAAACCTGATTAAAGATTTGTTAGTTGAAATCGGTGAAGATCCAAATCGTGAAGGCTTATTAAGCACTCCAAAACGTGTAGCCGAAGCTTATGAGTTTCTTACAAAAGGCTATAACCAGGATATTGAAGAAGTATTGAACAATGCGATCTTCAATGAAAAGTATGATGAAATGGTTTTGGTTAAGAATATTGATTTTTATAGTATGTGTGAACATCACATGCTCCCATTTTATGGAAAAGTGCATGTTGCTTACATTCCAAATGGAAAAATTGTTGGGCTTAGTAAAATTCCAAGAATAGTTGATGTGTTTGCAAGACGATTGCAAGTTCAGGAAAGAATGACACAGCAAATTGCTGATACTATTGATAAATATCTTCAACCAATTGGCGTCGCAGTTGTTTCAGAAGCAAACCATATGTGTATGATGATGCGTGGAGTAGAAAAACAAAATTCATCTGCAACTTCCAGCGCTATGCACGGAGTTTTTAAAGATGATGCAAGAACAAGATCTGAGTTCCTAAATCTTATCGCAACAAAAAATTTATGAAAAGAGAACAACCTGGTGTTTGGATAACCGGAGCTAGTTCTGGTATTGGAAAATCTGCCGCAATTGAATTTGCAAAGACTGGAGCAAAAGTTTTTGCATCTGCAAGAAGAGTTTCTGAACTTGATAGATTAAATCAGGAACTTGATAGTGAGAAATTATCAGTCGAAATATTTCCGTGTAATGTTGCCTCACAAAGTAATGTTGATCAGACCGTAAAAAGAATATCAGCTATTTCTAAAATTGATTGTTTAATTAACAACGCAGGTATCACATCATTTAAACTTGCAGAAGATAATTCGATAAATGAGATAAACGATATTATTAACACAAATCTTCTTGGTTCAATTTATACTATCAAATCGGTTTTACCTCAAATGATTGCAAACGGTGGTGGAACAATTATTAATATTCTTTCTGTTGTTACAAAAAAAACATTTACTAAAAGCAGCGTTTATTCAGCATCTAAAATGGGCTTACTTGGTTACACAAATTCGTTAAGAGAAGAAGTAAGAAAGTACAATATTAAAGTCATCAATATAATTCCTGGTGCAACTTCAACATCAATCTGGTCAAAAGAAATTCGTAATCAATTTGAATCAAGAATGTTAGCGAGTGAGGATATTGCACGCGTTTTAGTTTGGTCTTATTTGCAAAAAAGTAATATGGTTTCAGAAGAAATTATTGTGAGACCGATTGAAGGTGATTTATAAAAAAAGTCGATTTATTAATCGACTTTTTGTTTTTTGCATAGCATTGTTAATTATCCTTTGCGATGATGCATTTTATTTTTCATCTTGTCTTTCATAAACCCAAATTTAGTCTTTTGTTCCATCCAAATTTTCTTTTGATTTGCATCTAAATATTCATAAACATCCATTTGATGATTTATTTTTGCAAGTTCAATTTCATTTTTAATAGCACTTAACTCTTTAGTAAGATTTATCAAATCATTTCTAGAAACATTATCGTTTTGTTTTAGTTTCTTCAATTCAAGTTCTTTCAAATCAAGATCAGCATTGTATTTAATCATAACTTCCTGGTGTGCATTTCTTAATTCCTGAATTTTCTTTTCTTGTTCATCAGTTAAATTAAGTTTTTCTTTTAATTCTTTTCGATACTCATTTTGTCGTTTATTATTCTGCTTTTGCGAATAGGAATCTTGCCCGACAAAAGAAAAAGCAAATAAAACTACAAGAACAAAAATTAAGTTTTTCATTTATTACTCCATTAGATTATTTAAGATTATAAATTATGTTTGTTTTGAACTTTAGACATTAACAGTTTACTTTTGGTTTAAAGAAAAATAATTAAACCTTCCATAAGTTTGATTTGTCTAAAGAAGTAATTAAAAAGACTTTATGCACGAAGTAAATAACGATTTTGATCTAATAAAAAAATTTGTTGAAGGTGATGAATCATCGTTTAATCGTCTTGCAATTAAATACCAGGAAAAAATTTACTGGCACGCAAGACGAATGACTGGCAATCATCTTGATGCGGATGAAATAGTACAGGAAGTGCTTATTGTTCTTTATAACAAACTAAACACATTTGAGTTTAATTCTTCTTTTTATACCTGGCTTTACACCATTACAAATACCAGAAGTATAAATTATCTAAAGAAAAAAAATCTAAGAAGTTTTTTTAGTCTTGATGAAATAAGTAATAAAAAAAGTAAAGATAAAGATATAATTGATAATCTTGAAGAAAAACAGAAATTAGAAAATGTTGAAAAGGCACTACAAAAACTTCCTATAAAACAAAGACAAGTATTTATTATGAGAAACTATGATGAACTAAGTTATGAAGAGATTTCTCAGATTACCGGAAAATCAATTGGAGCATTAAAAGCAAATCACTTTCATGCTCTAAATAAAATTAAGGAGTTGGTTAAGAATGAAAAACCATGAAGAAAAATATTTTGATTACTTAAAAGGGAAAATGAACCCAAATGAAAAAAAGTTGTTTGAAGATGAATTGCAAAGTTCTGATTCATTAAGAAAATCTTTTGAAGATTATAAAACTTTAATCCAGATAATTGATAAAACAAAAAACATTAAGCTAAATCCTGATTATACTCAATCAATAGTCCCTGATTTTAGGAATAAAGTTGAAGTGAAAAAGTTTAATCAAGTAATTCCAAAGTTAAAGTATGCTTTGTCTTTTGTAGCAGTTGCAGTGCTTAGTTTCTATTTCGTATACGATATAACAACAAAAGATTCAAATGATATCACAACTACTTTGGCTGAATTATCGACCGAAGAAATGAATATTGTATCGGAAAGTATTGATGTTTCTGCAAGTTCAGGAAACAGTTTGGAAGAATTATCAATGGAAAAAATTGATGCTTTATATTCGGAGCAATTGTCTAAAAATATACTGGAATCAAGTGAAGAAAAAACAACAGGTAATATTTTAAATGGATATGAATTATCGGATGTTGAAGATTATTTAAGTGATGATGATATTGAAAAAATTTATACACAATTAATTGATAAAGAAATTTTATAAGAGGTTAAAATGAATCGTATAATATTAAGTGTTTTGATAGTTATATTTTTAACATCGCTTGCAATGCCGCAAAAAATGAGAGACAAAATTCTAAAGAATAAGGGAAAACTTGAGCAACTTGAAAAAGCTAAACTTATTGAGGCTTTAGATTTAAATGAGGAAAACTCGATCAGATTTTTCTCAAGAAGAAGTGAGTACAAAAAGGAAGTTGAGAACATTGAAAAAAAATCTGATGAGATAATAACAGAACTTGAAAATACATTTAATTCCAATGATAAAAATATTGAGAGCAAGCAAACTCAGTTACTAAACGAGTTTTTGAAGAATAAAGAAGCTTATGAAACTAAGCGTTCTCAATTTATCAATTCACTGAATGATATTTTAACAAAAGAGCAAATCTGTAAATTTGTTGTGTTTGAAAAGAAGTTTAGAGATGAAATAAGAAATGTTATTCTGGATAAAAAAAGCAACAGCCATCTAAAAAATAATAACAATAAAAACTAACATTTATTTCTCAACTTGTGAAGTAAGTATTGATTTTCTAAACCCATAGCCATAATTTGACACCTCAAATTTGCGGAAGTGGTGAAATTGGTAGACACGCTATCTTGAGGGGGTAGTGCCTTAATTGGCGTGCGGGTTCAAGTCCCGCCTCCCGCACTAAATAAATGCTTATTTTAACTCTCGATTATCGAGAGTTTTTTATTTTAAAATATAACAATTATAAAATGTTAAAGTTAAAATCCTTATCCGAACTTGAGTTACTTGCTCTTTTAAGCTCAACTTCTGTATTACGTAAAACAAAGTTATTTGTTGAGATCCTAAATTTTATGTTAAAACAAAAAATCTCACACAAAAAAATATATGAAGCATTATTGCAGACTTATTTATTCGCAGGATTTCCATCCGCATTAATTTCACTAAAAATATTCAATCAAATCGTAAATAAAGAAAAAAAATATGTTGGATTTGATTTGCATAAATATCTAAATCGTGGTGAAAGAAATTGCAAAATCATTTATGGTAATAAATATGAAAAATTAATTTCAAACATCAAATCATTTTCACCTGAAATGGCAGAATGGTTAATCATTGAAGGTTATGGAAAAGTTTTGGGACGAAAAGGACTTACACTTAAAGAAAGAGAAATTTGTATAGTTTCAATTCTTGCTTCATTAAAATTTAAAGATCAACTTTATTCTCATATTAATGGCTCATTTAAAGTTAAAGTAAAACCTGCATTTATAAATCTTATATGTAAAAACCTGAATATTATCTCATCAAAATCTGCTGCAAAATTTGGCCTTAGAGTATTAAATCAATACCGACTAAACAAATTAAATCACTGATAACTACTTAATTTTTAAACCTTTTTATAAATCATTGGTAAAAAAAGTTTCGAATTTTGGTTATTAATTGCCCAAAAAACAGGCTATTTTTTTTAAGACTTTTCTTTAGAAGATCGCTATATTTTCTTAACTGGCTTGATTTTATGGAAATTTGAAGTTTATATTTGTCTTGTGACTTTGAGTTTATTCTTTTTCTATGATTTTATGGTTTTTAGCGATTGAATGAAAAATGGATGATCTGTTTCCACTAATATCTTTTTGAAGGATTAAGAATGTTTAAATACTTTTCATTGATTTTTCTTTTTACAATTTCCCCAAACATTTATTCCCAAACTATATCCCAAAAGTTTGATGCTGCAATGGTTGCATATCACAATGAGCAATACGCTCAATCAAATAGATTGTTTGAGGAATTTTTTAGTGATTACAAAATTGTTGATGAAGTTTTTGCCACAGCTAAATATTATTCAGCTGAATCACTTTTAAAGCTTGGAAGAAAAGATGAAGCTGCAATTGGTTTTGAGTATTTAACTCGAACTTTTTACTGGTCTAATTATCGAGATAAAGCACTTTATAATCTTGGGTTGATTTATTATAACGCCGGTAAGTTTGAGCATTCACGAAATCGATTAAAACTTTTGTTAAATGATTATCCGGAAAGTGATTTTTATGGCAGTAGTTTGTACTGGATTGGTGAATCATATTCAGCAGAGAATAAACCTAAAGAAGCAATTCAATTTTTGGAAGAAGCAGTAGCTGATAAGCGAAATAAAAAATATGCAGATTACACTATTTACACTTTAGCAAATGCTTATGAAAATATTGGAGAATATAACAATGCGGTTAAGTATTATGACCAGTTATTAACTTATCACAAAGGTTCAAAGCTTGCAAATTCTGCACAGATAAGAATTGGAATTTGTTACTTTAAACTTAAAGATTATCAATCTTCAATATTGGAATTAAAAAATCCATCGCTTACAAATCTTTCGGATGATATGTATTCTGAAAGTCTTTATTTACTTGCTACTTCGTATTATCGTGTTGGAGAGTATGATGATGCAGCCAAAAGTTACTTAGAGGTTCTTCAAAAATTTCCTCAAGCAATTTACGCACGCAATGCAAAGTATGGTTTAGCCTGGACGTATTTCCAACAAAAAAAATATAATGATTCTTACACTCAATTTGATGAACTATCAACAGATACCGATTCACTCGCAATCAAATCATTTTTCTGGAAAGGAGAATGTAAAAGATATTTAGGTAAGTATGATGAAGCCAATACTATTTATAAAAACTTTTTAGAAAAATATCCTGATGATAAATTAGCTCAGGAAGTTCAGTATCAACTTGGTGTTGTAAATTTTAATTCTAACAATACAGATATTGCTACAAAGTATTTACTTGCTTCAAATGCTTCTGATGATAGTGTTTTAAAAGCTAAATCATTTGCTATGCTTGGAGAGATAGAGCTAAACAAAGGCAATTATAAAGCTGCAAAAAACTATTTTGAAATTGTGCTAAATAATAAAGGTGCTGAAAAATCTGTTAGAAATCGTGCGTTACTTGGAATTGGAATCGCACTTTATCGTTCTAATGATAATAAAACTTCTTTACAATATTTAAATGAACTTGATAATACAGAATCAGGTTTTGAGACGCAGAAATTAAATTATTTTTTAGCCGAAAATTATTTTGCCACAAATGATTTTAAAGAAGCTATAAATCGATATAATAATGTTAATGGTAAAGATGTTGATTTAAACTTACAAGCACTTTATGGAAATGCTTATAGTTATTTTAATTCAGGCGATTATGAAAATGCAGCATACCAGTTTTTGGATTTCACAAAAAAATATCCCAAAGATAAAAGATTTACAGATGCACGATTAAGATTAGCTGATAGCTATTTTGGAAGCAAAAATTATTCTGCTGCAAGTAAAGTTTACCAGGAGTTGTTCACATCTGATTCGAGATTGAGTATTGATCCAAATATCAGGTATCAATATGCGCAAACACTTTACAAGTCAGGCAAAACTGATGAAGCAATAACTGAATTTAAAAATATTCAGGAAAAATTTCCTAACTCTGAGTATGCTGAAGTTTCACTCTACACAATTGGCTGGATTCATTTTCAGAAAAGACAATACACACAATCTATTGCGCAGTACAATTCTGTAATCAAGAAATATCCAAAGACAAAACTTGAACCAATAATTTACTATTCAATTGGTGACGCTCAGTTTAATATGGAAAAGTATGATTCAGCAATTGTTAATTATGAAAAAGTTATCTCGCAATTTCCATCATCACAATATGTTTTTGATGCTGTAAATGGAATACAATACAGTTATGTTGCTAAAGGAACGCCGGAAAAAGCAATTTCATTCCTTAATGAATTTGTATCTAAAAATCCCAGTTTAAGTTATGCGGACCAATTGTTTTTTAAGAAGGGCGAAATTTATTATAGCTTGCGAAATTATGATAAAGCAAAAACTGAGTACAAAAATTTTACATCAGCATATCAAAACAGCAAACTTGTACCTGATGCTTATTACTGGATAGGGAAGAGTGCTCAAAATCTTGGGCAAACTGATGAAGCAATTTTTAATTTTGATAAAGTGTTTAATACCTATAAAACATCAGAACTTGCTTCTGCATCAGTTTTAGAAATGGGTACTATTTATCGAGCCCAACAAAAATATGATAACGCGATTAATATTTATAACTCAGGAATTAGTGATCTAAAAAAATCAAATAAAATTCCTGAACTTAAGTACAATAAAGGAATGACATTTTTAGAAATGAATAAATTTCAAGAAGCTTACGCTTCATTTCAGGAAGTTGTCGCTTATCATCCTCAATCTGTTTTTTCAGATAAATCAAAATTTGAATTAGCAGTTATTGATATTGTTGCAAAAAGATTTTCTAATGCAGATGAATTCCTAACTAAACTTTCTGAAAACAGAACAGATGAATTAGGTGCAAAATCACAATACTATCTTGGCCAATCTTTATTTGAGCAAGGAAAATATAATGAAGCAATTACGGCGCTGTTAAGAGTTAGAACAGTATTTGCAAGTTATGAGGAATGGTTAATGCGTTCTTACTTACTTGCGGGTGATTGTTATGTAAAATTGAAAGACAAACCTAATGCTGCGTTGATGTATAAAGCAGTATTAACAAAATATAGCGGTTCTTCGATTGGTGATGAAGCGCTTCAGAAATTGAGGAAAGTACAATGAAATTAAAAATATTAATAATTCTGGCATTTTCAATTAGTGCTTTTTATGCTCAGGATGATAAAACTAAAAACCCAAATGTGGAATTACCTGATTTTGTTATAACAGGAAAAAGTCCGCTTAACATAAAAAAAGTTGATAAGATAAAACCTGATTTTGTTTCATCAATAAATGAAGATTTTATCAAACCAACATTTTCGCCAGAAGAATTTGAAGTTGGAAGTTTTTCAAATCCACTTAAAAGTGATATGAGTTTTTTAAATGATGTTCATTTTTATAAAGGAAATATTTCTGCAGGTGTTGGCTTATACACAATCCCAACTGTTTCCGGAAATTATGCGCATCCATTTACAAATGGAATTATTGAAGGTATGTTTAATGGTGATTTTACTAGAGCATACGAAGATTTTAGCGATAGTTATAGAACACGATTTGGATTTAATTTAACTTATTGGTCTGATATTAATAATGAAACTTTACCTGGAACTCAGTTTAATCTTAACGGTAATTATGGAACGAGCAGTTTTAAATTTTTTGCTTCTGCAAATCCAAAAGAAAAAAGAACTTTAAATTATGGCAAGATTGAAGCTGATATTAAAAATGATTTTGGTAAAAATTTCCTTTTTGGACTAACTCTTACAGATTATGTTGCAAATATTTCAGAAGAAGAATTTTCAGAAAATAATTTTAGATTAAAAAGTGAAGCGTTAATAAAACTTAATGTTGTTAATGTTGGTGCAACTATAGATTACCGGAATCATTCAATAAAAAATCTCTTAGGTAGTGATTCAGGAAAAGATTTTCTTTTACTTCGTCCTACCGCTGGTTTGCATTTTACTAAACTGGTTAAAGGAACGTTCGGCTGGACTTTTTCACGAGCCGCAGGAAACACTTACAATGCAATTTATGCTTCTGTTGCTCTTAAGTTAGATAAAAATCTTACAGTCTTTGGTGAGTTTGCTCCAACTTCTGAATTTATGACACCGGGAAGTTTTGCAATACAAAATCATTATCTTAATGTTGATAGCATAGGCAGTATTTACTGGGAGCGAAGTGGTGCACTAACAGCTTCAATTAAGTATGAGTATGATAAATATTTTCAGATTGATGGCGGTTTAAAATATTTTACTTCGGATAAGTTTCCTTATTTTGGACCATCAAGTGATTCTGGGAAATTTGATTTGCATTATATTGATATGAAAAGTATAAGTCCTTTTGCTAATTTCTTATTTTATCTTGGACCTTACGGTGAGTTTTACAGTTCGCTTGAAGTTTCTGATGTAAGAGATGTTGATGGAAATCAAGTTCCTTATCTACCAATGTTTAAGTTTAATGCTGAGTATAGTTATAAATTTAAAAATGGATTAACTTCAATCGTAAAAATGGATTATCAATCCAAACGTTTTGCAGATGTTGCAAATAAAATATCAATCGGAGATTATTTTGATTTAGGTTTATCATTTATATATTCATTTCAGCCAAACCTGGATTTAACATTGGATATAAATAATCTTGTAAATCAGAAAAATTATTTTTGGTATGGATATCGTGAAGTTCCTATAAATATAATTGTTGGTGTAAATTTTCGTTTATAAAATTATAATTAGTTGAAATGACAAAAGCAGAATTAATTAGAAAAATTGCAAAGTATGTTGGCGTACCAGATACAGACGCTAAAATATTCTTTGAATTATTTTTAAAGAAAACATCTGCAGTTGTTGAAGTTGGACAATCAATCTTTGTAAAAGATTTTGGTTACTTCCATCTAATTAAAGGCAGCATTAAAAAACCTGTATTTAGTTTTAAGGATAATGAAGTTTCTGAAGAAGAAGTTGAGCTTGTACTTTTTTCTGAAGATAAAGATTTAAGGAAATCTGATACAAAAGGATTGGTTTTTAACATCCCATTTTTTGATGAAGAAGATTATCATCCAATTGATTCAAGTTTTAGTTTAAGTATTGGCAAACCACTAATTCCTTTGCGCGGAGTACCGTTTGATGAAATTTACATCCCAACTTCAGGATATGAATATAGAAGATTAATTGAATCTAAAGTCGAAAAATTAATTGCTGGTTCAGAAATAATTGAAACTGAAGAAAAATTTCCTACACTTGTAATTGATGCGCGTGCTTATAATTCAAACCAGGTTCATTTACAATGGAATGAAGAAACTGATTCAGGTTCGACTGACGATTCTATTTCAAATGATTTTGTTACTGAAAAACCTGAGTTAAGTGAATATGAAAAGCAAGCTAAAGAATTAAAGAATATTGCATGGGATTTTGGTGAAGATTTATCAAAGCAAATTGAAGCTGAATCAATTTTAGATATTACAGATGAAAGATTGAAACAGGATAAATCTGTACAAGAAAAAATTAGTAAGGTTCCTGAAAGTGATTTTATAGAAAATGTTGAAACCAAAATTGAATTATCAAATGAGATTAAAATTATTCCTGAACCTTTGAGTGAAGTTGTAAACCAATTTATTGAGGAAATTGTAGAAGATGATTCATCAAAAAAACTTAATGAACTATTAGAAAATGAATCAACTACAGCTGAGTTTGAAGCAGAAAATTTAATTGATGATTCAGCTGACAATCTAAATGAGATTTTAGAAAATGAAAGTGAAACAGTAAAGTTTGATCTGGAAAAAGAAATTGTGATTGAAAATGTTAAAGTTGATTACATTATCAATTTAGATGATATAGATTTGCTTAAAGATGATCTGAAAGAAAATATTTCTGAAGTTAATGCTGATAAAGAAATCGAAATAAAGGATGAAGTACCTGATAATGAATCTTGGGAAAGCACTTCAAAATATTTTGAAACTTATAAACCAGTTGCTGAAATTCCAGTTGATGAAGAAACGGAATCTGAAACTGAGTTGACTGAAGATATCATTTTAGAAAATGATCAAGTTGCTGAAGAGATAAAGGAAAATAATGAGATTGAAGAACCGAATATGAATTCTGAAATTCCAAAAGAAGCTGATGAAGTTATGGATGATAAAAATAAATTGGAATCCGAAGAAGTTATTGAGCAAAAAGCAGAATACTTTCAACCTGCTAAAAAGAAAAATCTTGTTGCGTTTATAGTATTTCCTTTACTTGTAATTTTAGTTTCTGCGGCACTTTATTGGTATTTAGAGTTTTATAAAAAGAACAAAACTCCAATAGAATCAAAACCGATTGTTATGAAGATCGATAATGCAAAAATTATATCAAGGAGTTTTGATATTCCGGTATCGTTTCCTTATCAACCAAAATTAAATGAAACAATAATTTCTGAAACGGTTCCAGAAAAAATTGAGCAACCTCAAGATTTATCAACAGAAAAAATTGTTGATAAAAAACCTGAGCAGAAAAAACCAGAAGAGAAGAAGATTGAAAAGGTAGAACCTAAAAAAGAAAATATTGAATCAAGCAAACCAAATAATAACATTATACCCACTGGTAAATCATTAAATGTTGGTAACAATATTTATAAGTACGGAAATTATTTTGTTGTTCAGGTTGCAGCATTCAGATCAAAAGTAATTTCGGATAATGAAGCGGGGAAATATAGGAACAAAGGTTACACAGCAATTGTTGAAGCAGCAGAAATACCGGAACGTGGAACATGGTATAGAGTACGAGTTGGAAATTTTTCAACTAAAGAAGAAGCACAAAATTTTGTAAATAAAAATATCAGATAATAAAATTACTAAAGGATGAATATGAATCTCTTGGATATGTTCTTTAAAGGTGGATTTGTAATGTGGCTAATACTACTTGCATCCATTTTGGGATTAGCTGTTATAATTGATCGGTTTATTGTTTTAAGGAAAGCAAGAATAAATGTTCCAGCTTTTATGGTTAGGATAAGAGGATTTATAAAGAAGCGAGATATTTCCGGTGCAATCAGTTATTGTATGGAAGAAAAATCTCCGATTTCAAATATCGTGAGAAAAGGTTTGATGAAGTATCGATTTGGTCATGATAGAGTAAAAGACGCAATTGAAAACGCTGGCAGCCAGGAAATTATTAAGCTTGAAAAAGGTTTAAATGTTCTAGCTACAGTTGCTGGTGTTGCTCCGCTGTTAGGATTTTTAGGAACTGTAACTGGAATGATTTCTGCTTTTATGACTGTGCAAGAGTTACAAGGTGCAGTTGGTCCAAGCGATTTAGCCGGAGGAATTTGGGAAGCATTAATTACAACTGCTTACGGTTTAATAGTGGGAATTCCTGCTTTAGCGATTTACAATTACTTTTTAGGAAATGTAAAAAAACTTGTTGGTGAAATGGAAACTGTTGCCAACGATGTTGTTGATGTTATTCAGGATGGTAAAGAAAGCGAAAAAGAAGATGAAGAAATAGAATTTGAGGCATAGGTAATAAAATGAAATTTAAAACAACCGCTGAACCTTTAAGTATTTTTAGTTATTCTTCACTAACTGACATTGTAATGTTGTTGCTTATTTTCTTTTTGCTTTCATCACAATTTATAAATCAATCCGGTGTGAAAGTAAAATTACCTGGTTCAAAAATGAGTCCGGAATCAGTTCAATCTCAATTAGTAGTTACAATAACTGAAACTGGTGCAGTTTATGCCGGCACTAAAGAAGTTGGGTTAGGACAGCTGGCTACAGAATTAACTAAACTAAAAGACGCAACTCCAGATGATAATCTTATAATAATGTCTGATAAAACAGTAACGATTGAAGTTTTGATTAAAGTTATTGATGCTGCAAAAGCTGCCGGAATTGAAAAGTTTACTATTCAAACTGAAAAAGAAAAACAGGATAAGTAATGAACCTTTCGTATAACAACATAAGAAATCTATCTTATTCCAGTTCAATAATATTTCATTTGATTTTATTATTGATTGCATTTCTTATAAACTTTGCTTTAGAACCACGTGCAAAAGAATTTATAGAATTATCTTTTGGTGAAGGTGGTTTTGGAACTTCGGGCGGTTCTCAAGGTATCGCAATGGAAGAATCCGGCGGCAATACGGCGACTGAAGAAAAAGTTGAACAGAAAACTGAAAACAAAGTTCCTGAAGTTAAAGATGTTTCACTTCCTAAATCCAAAACTACTTCTAAAGACAATATTATTAATCCTGTTGATAAAACTAAAGAAATAAAAAAAGAAAAGACTGAAGAAAAAACTGAACAAGGTAATTCAAATACTAAAGGAACCGGACAGGGAAGCATGGGGCAAGGTGAAGGTGGTGCAGGTTTTGATATTCAATGGGGCGGAAATGGAACTAGAAAAATTTATAGTTACCAAATTCCTGATTATCCTGATGGAGTGAATAAAGAAATCGATATTAGATTAAAGTTTACAATCAAGCCTGATGGCACAGTTGGTTCTATCTTTTTGTTAACAAAAGCAGATACAAGATTAGAAAATGCTGCTATAAATTCTTTATGGCAATGGCGGTTTGAACCTTTGACCTTAAATCAATCTCAAACTGATCAGACAGCAATCATTATTTTCCCTTATCGTTTGCAGTAGGTTTTTCATCGTAATAAAATTTGTAAAAGAAATACTCAGCTATCGTTAAAAGAGTTAAAGCAAAAGTATCTCTATCAAACTGCATCCCTAAACCTTTAGGTTCCATAAAAACTTTTGCAATCATTCCGGTAATTGTCCATCCCACTGCAAACAAAATCCAGATTAAAGTAATGTTTTGAAATGCTGTAGCAAGATTTTCATCCTGCCATTTTTTTGTAAAAATGAAAAGACTAAAAATCAAATGAATGAAAAAAATAAATGCTGTAATCATAAATCAGTGTTTTCCTCTCGTGCTTTACGATTCGCTAAGTTCATTCCTAAAGCTCCGCCAATCATGCCAAAAATGGAATTGATGATAAAACCATTCATAAGAATTATAGCAAGATATGTCAATGAAAACCCAGTGCTTTGAATTTCTCTAGAACTTAATTTTACCTGTTTAAGATAATATGCGAAAAAGGGTTCAATATTAATTTGATTAATAATCATTTCTATTTGTGGCAGATTTTTAACTAAATCATTTGTCTTGGTTATAAAGGTTATCAGAATATCAAATGTTGTAATAAATAAAGTAGAAAATAATCCAGTCAGTAATCCAAATTTTAAGGCTTTTTTAATAATTACAGTTTCATTTATGTGATTGATCTTTTTATCAAGTAAAATTGAGATTGTTGAGGCTCCAGGTACAATCAAACAACAACTTAAGTCTTTTGTTTCAGGGATGATTGACAATACTGCTGCACCAAATCCACAAACAAGAGTTGGAAGATATTTTTTGAAAGTCATAAATTATTTTTCTTGGTAAAAAGTAAATTTTCAATCCCACTCAAAATATAAATAAATACAACCGAACCGAAAAGGAAGCCTGTAAAAGCAGAAATCATTTTATTGCAATTGTAAAATCTTAAACTTAATAAAATAACATCTATCAACATTGGTAAAGAAAACATAATAAGATACTTTGTTTTAACATTAAGTTTGATATTTGATATCAGGACTAAAATAGAAATCAAAAATGCACCTAGATAAATACCAGAACATCTTGCACACACCAAAAGTGGAATATTATTACAAGTAAATGATTTATAAGTATTCTGATGACACACGTTTGAGTATAGTAATTTTTGATATGGATAAGATGATTGAAGTAAACTATTTGAAATACAAGGTGAAATAATTCCAACTATCCAGAATAATAAAACAAGTGAGAAAATAAACCTGATTAAGATTTTTTTATAGTTGTCTGCTTTAGTTAAAATCAACTTTTAAATCTTATTAAATATCAGAATTGTATCCTTAGTAAGCACATACAATTTATTATTAAACATTATTGCCGAAACTATTTCAGTGCAATCAAATCCGCTTAATACAATTCTAGAAAGTTTGGGATCAAGAACTTTTAAGTTTGCATAATAAATATCTTTATCGGTGCAAGCAGTTAATTGATCAAACAAAATTCTGATACTTTTTAGTTTAGTTTCGGTATCGATTATTGAAATACCATTACCATAATGATCAAAAACTTTAATCTCAGTTTCATCAATTACAAAAATATTATTTAATGAATTTATAGCTAATTGAATTGGATCAGAAAGTTGATATTTGCCTGCATCAAATCCACCAAAACTGCTTATGAAGTTTCCAAAAATATCGAACTTCATTATTCGCTTATTTTCAGAATCGATAAAATATAAATCACCCTGGTTTGAAGTTGCACAACTAACAGGATAACCAAATTGTTCCTCAGAATTATCGCTTTCTCTTTTGTAAAGTGCTGAAAGATAATTTAGAGTTTTGTCAAATCGTTTTATTGAATGATTATTTTTATCAGAAACATAAATTGTTAATGGATCAGCAAAAATATCTGAAGGATCATCAAATGAATTTTCATCCCAGCCATATCCACCAAAAGATTTTAAATTATTTCCTAGCGTATCAATCATAATAATTTCGTCTTTGCCAAAATCAGAAATATAAATCAATCCGTTAGCAGTAATATAAAACGAAGAAGCATTGCTAAACTTTCCAATCGATTCAAGATATTCAAACGTTTGAGCTGAAATAATAATATTTGAAAGAAGTACAAGAGATAAAATATTAATCATGTTTTTAATCCAAATTGATATCTAAAAAATACATTAAGATGTACATCAATCTCAAGTAACTTTACAATGCTAATTCTGATTGCATTTACAATCGATTTGAGATATATTTGACCTCGAAAATAAGTCATTAATTGTTCTTATCCATTAAATATTGTCCTATGGTGTAATTGGCAACACACAGCACTCTGGATGCTGGATTTTAGGTTCGAGTCCTAATAGGACAACAATAAAATGTACAATGAACAATTTACAAAGTACAATTAAAAACTTATTTAATTTTAATTGTACTTTTTTTAGCTAAAAATTTTACACTGGCGCGTTCGTCTAGTGGCTTAGGACACCGCCCTCTCAAGGCGGGGATCACGGGTTCGAATCCCGTACGCGCTACATATTT
>Ga0138256_10003128_pt1 | contig 17646 bp, 11 predicted proteins | sample KNB2016incub_MG_FD_105486 | JGI IMG/M metagenome (GOLD analysis project Ga0138256, IMG submission 105486) | Active sludge microbial communities from wastewater in Klosterneuburg, Austria - KNB2014incub_MG | ecosystem: Engineered > WWTP > Activated sludge > Unclassified | place: Austria... | reverse complement strand
ATTGTCTGGCAGAATCTGCATCCGCTGCTGGAAACTCAAACTGCTGAATTTGTCGCGGAGATTCAGAAGCCCGGCTTTTCAGAAAAGCCGGGCTTCTATCCGCAACCTATCATCGACCTGCTGCCACGTGTGGCGGATCGCATTCTGTCCAATCCAAAACCGGATACGCTCGCCGTCGCCGAGCTTGTCAAACTGCTGCTCGCCAGCGATGCCACAGAAGACGCCGCCGATCGGTGTCTGCAACTGCTGACAGCCCGCATTCGGTCAGGAGAAATCACGGGCGATGCACTTTCGGATGTTCGCACGCGATTGGATGCCTCTCTGTCGGCGGCAATGAGTCGTCATGTTGCGAGACCGTCCACACTGTCAGCGGTTGAACTGGCTGCGTCTTTGAAGATCGACGGAGCAATTAAAGCAGCCCACGCGATTTCCTTGAATTCCCACGACGAGAGCGTCCAGCTACGCATGGTGAATGCGATGGTCACTGCGGGCGATGTGGGTGCATTGTCACTTGCGGAGAAGATGCTGACGACTGCGAAGTCAACGGATATTCGGCGAGGTGCGGTGCAAACCATTGGCCGAATCGGGACAAGGGAGGCCACTCAGATCCTTCTGCAGCGACTTTCCGATTTGCCTGCGGATGTTCAACCCGCTGCGATCGAAGCGCTCACCGATCGCGAAGAATCAGCGATCGCGCTGCTTGAACTCGTCCGCGATGCCAAACTTTCAGCTTCGCTGATCAATGCGAACCAGGCTCAGAAGATGCTCAGCATGAAGAGCCAATCTCTTGCCGAACTTGTTGCCAAACACTGGGGTGTTGTACGGACAGAACGTGATCCAGCGCGAGTCGAGTTTATCAGTAAAATGCGAAATGACTTGCGCACGGGCGATGGTGATCCGGTGGCCGGTCGAGCTGTTTTCAAGAAGGTTTGCGGACAATGTCACAGGATTTACGGCGAAGGCGCGGAAGTAGGTCCGGATATCACACGCAACGGCCGCGCGTCGTTTGAACAGTTGCTGTCGAACGTCTTTGATCCGAGCCTGGTGATCGGGGCTTCGTACCAGGCGTTGACTGTTGTCACAAAAGAAGGCCGCGTTGTGGCCGGCTTGCCAATCGAAGACAGTCCGCAACGAATTGTGCTCAAGGTGCAGGGCGACAAGCAGGAAATCATCGCGCGAACGGATGTTGAAGAAGTGGTGCCGAGCAAACTTTCACTCATGCCGGAGGGCCTTGAAAAGCAGATTCAGCCTCAGGAAATGCTCGATCTGTTTGCCTACATCACGCTCGACAAACCACCGGAAGATCCGAATGCTCGTCGGCTGATTGGTTCGCGTATCATCCCCGGGCAAAGCAGCAAGCCCGAAGAATTCTCGGCGTTCGTCGAGCAGTTATTGCCCGGATATTCGACGTCCAAATCAGGCGAAGGTGGTGTTGCAGTTCTCGAAAACTATTACGACCGCCCTGCTCTGCAAACTCACCCAGTGTCACTAACCGAACCATGTAAGCTGTCAACGACAACCACTTTGCCAGTCGCCGCGAAAGTAAAATTGCGACTCAGCGTCGCATCGCACAATGACGGCGATTGGCAACTGGTCGTGAACGTCAATGGCGAAACTCGCCATCAGTCGATCGTCAAACGCAACGGTAACAAAGTCGAATGGCGCGACGTGGTGGTTAATCTCAGCGACCTCGCCGGTCAGCCGGTCACGATCGACCTGTTGAACAAATCCAACGACTGGAGCAACGAATTCGGCTACTGGAATGCGGCCGAGATTTTGGCGGAATAACCTCGTTCCAGGGCTCCAGCCCTGGAACGCACTGTATCGGAGGCTCCTGCCTCCTCTGCCCAGTTGCGTACGCTGCATTCTCGGGAGGCAGGAGCCTCCAAGGCAGTGCGTTCCGAGGCTGGAGCCTCGGAACGAGGGACAAACACGGCATCAGACAACACTCTGGAGTATTTCACCATGGCTCGCACTCGCTACCGGTTCTCAAAGGAACAACGGCCGCACTTCATGACAGACACCATCGTGGCGTGGCTCCCGGTCTTTTCCTATCCGGACTATGCCACGATCATTCTCGACAGCTGGCGATTTCTGCAGCGACAACGCGATATCGTCATCCTCGCATGGGTGATTTTGGAAAATCATCTGCACTGGATCGCGACGGGACCGCAGCTCTCAAAACGAGTCGGCGAGTTCAAGTCGTTCACCGCGAAGGCAATTATTCAGAAGATGGAAGAGAACGGAGCGACGACTCTGTTGCAGGAATTGACATACTACAAGCTGCGACATCGAGTTGATCAGGATCATCAGTTGTGGCAGGAAGGCAGTCATCCCAAGGTGATTGAATCGGATGAAGTGATGTGGCAAAAAGTGGAGTATGTTCACAACAATCCGCTGCGTCGAGGCTACGTGGATCAACCTGAACACTGGCGATATTCGAGTGCCCGAAACTACGCAGGACAACCGGGATTGATTGATGTCTGCACGGACTGGCGCTAAACCTCGTTCCTCGAATCTCGTTCCGAGGGTCTACCCTCGGAACGCACTGTCCGGAGGCTCCTGCCTCCTTCATTTGCGCCCCGAGCGACGTCACAGTGGAGGCAGGAGCCTCCGGGGCATTGCGTTCCAGGGCTGGAGCCCTGGAACGAGTAGTATGAAAGGCTGTCATGAACCAAACTTCACCACTTGACTGGAACGAGCGACTTGCGATCGTCGAGGACACCATGCGGACAATCAGTCAGCAGACGGATCCGCAGGAACTCGTACGAACGTATGGCGAGAAGATGCGGCAATTGATTCCAATTGACCGCAGAATGTCGCTCAGTCGACGCGATCTGCAGACGCCGTTTTATCGGATCACTCGCAGCACCACGTGGGAAACGGAAATCGATCCGTGGGCTCAGAAGGACAAACTGCCACTGCTTGAAGGCGGAATCCTGGCGGAGCTGTGTTACGCAAACCAGACGACGGTGATTGACGACCTGCAGGTTTCAAAAGACGACCCTGCGTTCGAGTATCTGGATGGATTTCGATCGTTACTTGCGATCCCGATGTATGACAATGGCGAGTCGCTAAATGCCGTGATTCTTCTGCAGCGGCAACCTGCCGCATTTGAACGAGATCAAGTTCCTGACATTGTCTGGCGGAGTAATCTCTTCGGACGCGCCACGGGAACGCTGGTGTTGAAGGCAAAGTTGGAAACGGCCCTGAAGGAATTGGATCGCGAACTGGAAACCGTGGCGCGCCTGCAGCGCTGTCTGCTGCCAGAGCATCTGCCAAAAGTTGATCGCATGGAGGTCACGGCGTACTATCAGCCTGCCAGCAACGCGGGAGGCGACTATTATGACTTCTTCGAGCTTCCCGATGGACAATGGGGACTCTTCATCGGAGATGTCAGTGGTCATGGAACACCTGCTGCCGTCATGATGGCCGTGACTCACTGCATGGCGCATACACATCCGGGGCCGACAGTTCCTCCGGGAGCCGTGCTGAAGTATCTGAATGACCACCTGGCGAACAGCTACACCGGTCGTATCGAAGCGTTCGTCACCGCCTTTTATGGTGTCTACGATCCGAAGAACCGTAAACTTGTCTATGCGTGCGCCGGTCATAATCCCCCGCGACTCAAACGCTGCGCAGCGGGTTCTGTGTTTGCGCTGGATAAAGTGGGTGGCCTGCCGCTGGGGGTGATGGAGGGGGCTGAGTATCCCGAAGCCTCCATCTATCTCGACTTCGATGATCAGTTAATCCTGTACACCGACGGGATCACCGAAACTCATAATCCCGCCGGTGAACAGTTTGGAGAGCATCGCATTGACGAAGTTCTGGCAAAATGCGGCATGGATCCAAAAGAGCTCAGTGAAAAACTCCTGTCTGCCGTCGATCAATTCGCTGACGGTGTTGCCCCGCACGATGATCGAACGATGGTGATCCTGAGAGCTACGTGACTTTGTTCGAAGCCCGAGCCCAGGACGACACCGGCAGCCATTGCATCATCTTTGTTTCTCTCACAAAACTTCAGGTTGCCGTGGCATTTGTGTGGTGAGCGAGTCAACATACAGCGTACGGCTGACGATTCCATGACGACAGGACACGTTGAAATGCAAAAATTCTTATCGCTCTCGATCCTGATTCTGTGCTGCGGCGTAATTTTCGCAGACGAACCACAGGACGCAAAAACGACGCCGGAAGAAAAGCCCGCAGAACTCGAACTGCGCGTCACGGGCAGCAATGTCTACTTCGAGAGCGAGCGAGACCTTTCGAAAGGGATTTCGGACGCCACGTTGCTCAAACGCAAAGCCAAACAGGCCACTACGCCGCTGCGTCAGATTCAGCAGGAGATCACCAAGTATGAAATTGGCATGGTGCAGGCTGAGCAGCAACTGGTCGTTCTGAATGCTCAGCTGGCCAACGTGTCTGACGTGGCCAGTAACAACAGGCTGGTCGGCACGATCAACACACTTCAAGGGCAGATGACACTGGCAACGAAACGGATCGAGGCACTGAAGGAACAGGAGGACAAAGCTCGCCAGGAGTTGAATGTTGCCCGTGAAGCCTACGTTCAAAACATCATCAACATGCGGCAACTCGCCGATCAGCTGGCCAAAGCTTATGAACACAGCGAGGAGGACGCGGAACTCCAGGACAAGGTCAAGGCTCTTGCGGCAGACAGCGGTAAAGAGTTGAAGTTTGCCGCCTCATCAGGCTTTCAGGGCAACATTCGAAAGCTGGACGATCTCGAAAAAGCGATTCATACGGAAAAGATCTCTCTTCGCCGCGATGGCAATACGTTTCGCGCCTCGGTGGTGATCAACGGAAAACACACACAGGAGATGATTGTCGATTCCGGTGCCAGCCTGCTCACTTTGCCGTACGAGATGGCTATTGCGATGGATCTTAAACCTGAACCCAGCGACAAGAAAATTCTGCTGTCCATTGCGGACGGAAGCACGATCACGGGCATCCTGAAGAAAATCGCATCCGTGCGTGTTGGCACGTTTGAAGTCAAGGATGTCGAATGCGCTGTGCTGGGGCCGGAAGCGATCAACGCGGAGCCCTTGCTTGGGATGAGCTTCCTCGGTGAATTCCAATTTCAGGTGGATGCTGCGGCCTCCACGCTTGGGATGACGCAGATCGAAGGCGACGCACCGTCGAGTTCAAAAAGGAAATAACCTCAAGGAGGCAGGAGCCTCCGGGGCAGTGCGTTCCAGGGCTGGAGCCCTGGAACGAGGTGATGACGCAGATTGAAGGCGACGCACCGACGAGTTCAAAAAGAAAATAACCTCAAGGAGGCAATACGGATTTCGACTCGTCTCAAGGTTGCGGAAATTAGGTTTAACGATTTTTTGGGAAGCGTAACACTGGCCAACGTATTCCCTTCAGCACAGAAAAATTCCAAACATGAAACCAAATTTGAAACTCCTGCATCTGGTCATCCCGTTCCTTGTGCTGCTTCTACCTCGCGCACTGCAGGCAATTGAAGACACGTCGCGGCAACCGACCGTTACGGTGGACACCCTTCGAGCCGGAGTCGCTCGTGTTGACATCACGGATTACGCGGCCGGTCCGGTCAATGATCCGTCGTATGTCAAAGTGCTGGCGATTTCCAATGGGCCGACCACAGCGATCATCGCCACGGTTGACGCCGTTGCGATCGGCGGAATCGGACGTATTGGAGATATGTACCTTCCCAACGTGCGCGCCGAACTGCAGAAGCTCGGCATCACACCGGAACACTTTATTGTCAACGCCAGCCATTGTCACAGCGTCGTTCGAGGCGACACCGATGTGCTGACCATACAGGCTGTCAAAGAGGCGCTCGCGGCGATGGTGCCGGTGAAGGTCGGCACAGGGCGAGGTCACGAAGACAGCATCATGGAAAATCGACGGTTGAAGATGAAGGACGGCAGTGAGATCGATATGCGGCAGGCATATTCGATGCCAAAGGACGAAGATGTGGAGTCGGTTGGGCCAGTCGATCCGGAAATCGGCATTTTGCGACTTGATCGCATTGACGGGACGCCGCTGGTACTGCTCTACAATTTTGCTTGTCATCCGATTCAGCGCGTGCCAAGCGGTGGCAACACGGCGGATCTTGTCGGTTTTGCTTCGAAAGTGATCGAAGAAAATCTCGGTAACAATGTGATGGCGTTTTTTGTCCAGGGCTGCGCGGGCGACATCAACCCGGCAATGTACAAGATGGTGCATCAACTGCACGATGCCGAACCGTATGGAAATAAACTCGGCTTGAGCACGCTCCGGGCCGCGCGGCAGATTGAGCCGACCGCGACATCGACATTGAAAGTCATCAACGAAATCATCGCCCTGCCCCGTGGAGCCGATCTGGAAATCCGGATTGAAGCGATCAAGGCGGAACAGGCAAAGATCGTGCAGTCGCTGCATGGAACAAACATCAACCTGAAGACCTTCCTGCCGTTGTACATGCAGCACAAAGTGTCAGAGGATTTTCCGGCCTACTACAGCCAGCGGTATCTGCACAACAAAACTTTGGGCCGCGATGATCTTGGCAAGCTGGATGCGGAAAATCGGGCTGGTCTGGAGGCGTACATTCAGAACATTCATGCGATGGAACAGTTGACGCGACTGCAGACCAATTTGAATCTGCTGCAGATGCATCTGAAGCAAAATCAGGCGGCGGCATTATCGACCGTCAACGTCGAAATCTGCGGTGTCCGCATCGGCGACTTTGTGCTGGTCACATTTGGCGGCGAATTGACGGTCGAGATCGGACTGGCGATCAAGAAACGTTCACCGTCACCGAACACATTTGTCGCTGGCTACACGAATGGCTACATCTATTACCTGCCGACTGAAGAGCAACGCAACAATTCCGGCTATGCCCAGGAAGACTGCGACTGCATCGTTGCCCCGGAATGGCAACGGCTGTTCGATGAGCGGGTGGACAGTGTGCTAAAGCGGCTGGCGAACACCAATTGAGTGAATTGGCCGTTGCTAAGGCGAGCGTCAGGAAAGGATTTACCATCGGCGAGTCATTGGGTCGAGCGAACCCGTGCGACTGAACCACGCCAAAGGAAGCCGATCTGAGGACAGATCTGCCTACGTAGTCCGACCTGTCTCAGGTCGGATTCCCTGGGCGACGCGATATCCCTGGTAATTCTGTTTCTTCCGCTCGCCTAAGGATAGACCGAGAAATAAGTACGACAGGCTTCCCGCCTGTCTTCTGCAAACAGACAAGCTGGAAGCCTGTCCTACGACCTCCCAATCGTCAGCTATTTATCGAGTGATCCTAACGGACTGATCGCTGTTCTCAATCTTCCAAATTGAACGATTCAAGGGCGGACTGTTTCGCTCTGGTGTTTCAGGCGGATACGCTACGCGGCCCTGGTCCCGTCTTACTTCAGCAATTTGAATCATCGATCCAATGACCAACTCAATGCCCGCGTGGACTCCCGGCGGTGGCCTTCATTTTCAGCTTTTGGCTCAAAGTGCCCGCGCGCGGCGTGGCAGATTTGTGACCGCGCATGGACAGGTGGAAACTCCGTCATTCATGCCCGTGGGAACTCAGGCGACGGTCAAGTGCGTGCTGCCCGATCAGGTCGCTGCGACGGGGGCTCAGGTTGTGCTGGCGAATACGTACCACCTTGGAATTCTGGACAGGACTCAAATTGTCGAACGACTTGGCGGTCTGCATTCCATGATGCGATGGAATCAGACGATCCTGACAGACTCCGGCGGCTTTCAGGTCTTCAGTCTGCCGGACCGCGAGATCACCGAAGCGGGTGTCAGCTTTCAGTTTCGTTCGGGAAAAAAGGATGGCGATACAACAACACCCATGACCTTGTCGCCCGAAAGCGCGATGGATATCCAGCGGCGTTTGGGCGCCGATATTGTAATGGCCTTCGACGAATGCGTAGATCATCGCATGCCGCCGAAATACATGTCCGAGTCGCTGGATCGGACCTTTCGCTGGCTCAAACGCTGTGCGGCAGCACCCATTCAGGAACACCAGCATCTGTTTGGAATCATTCAGGGCGGCATGGAGCTGGATCTGCGAGCAAAGGCCGTTAAACAAGTGACGTCACTGAACCTGCCAGGCTACGCCATCGGCGGTGTGTCGGTCGGTGAAGGCCACGACGCGATGGTGCGGATTGTGCGACACACAGCCCCGTTGATGCCTTCTGATCAGGTTCGCTACCTCATGGGCGTCGGCCTGCCGGAAGACCTCGTTGCGGCCGTGGGTTGCGGCATGGATATTTTCGACTGCATCATTCCGACTCGCTACGCCCGCGAAGGCACGGTCTTCACGTGGGACGGCAAGATGCGATTGCAGGACAAGAAATTTCGTAAGGATCGCTATCCGATCGACACGTCCTGTGAATGTCCCAGTTGTGCTGGTGGATTCAGTCGCGCTTACTTGCGGCACCTGCTGTTTGCCGATGAGCCGCTCTACGGAACGCTGGCGACGCTGCACAACCTGCACTTCTATCAGGATCTGATGCGGGCGATTCGCAAGGCGATCGAAGAGAATCGGTACGCCGCCTGGTCAGCCGAGTTTCTGCAGCGACACTTGCCAAAGGGTGCGGGAAGCTGAACCGCAAAGGGCGCATTTTCAAGACTCAAATCGCATTTCAAACCACGGACTACACGGAAATCACGGAAACATTATCCGTGCTCTCTTTGCTGTTGATGATCACGATTGTTTACAGAATCGCTGCGGTAACTCAAGGAAAACCTGATGGCTCGGATCTGGATGACGATCGGAATGCTGGTCCTCAGCAACATTTTCATGACGTTTGCGTGGTATGGACATTTGAAAGACCTCAGGGATCGACCCTGGCTGGTCGCAGCTCTGATCAGTTGGGGCATCGCGTTGTTTGAATACCTGCTTCAGGTTCCCGCCAATCGAATCGGCAACGAGGTAATGAACCTCGGCCAGCTCAAGATTCTGCAGGAAGTGATTGCATTGGCTGTCTTCGTGCCGTTTGTCCTGCTGTACTCGAAGGAAAAACTGACACTGGATTATCTCTGGGCCAGCCTGTGTCTGCTGGGAGCGGCGTTCTTTGTGTTTCGGAAAAAACTCATGGGGATGTAATAGTCGTCGTTCGCTCCGCGAACGAAACGCGAGTACAGCACAGCTTCGGTCGTTCGGCAAGAAACAACAAAAATGGAACAGGTAGTTCAGATACCCCGGAGACATTGCAAAAAATGATCCGATGTTCGGAGTGAGTCCCATGTTCTTACGCGCACCGTATCGTTCGCGGAGCGAACGACGACTATCACACCGTGCAAATACTTCGCATCCGAAATGTCACGCCGCTGGCGATCCAGAACGTCGCCGCGATGCACAGCAGGATTCCGACGTCGAACCACGGAAACGTCCCGGTCTGGATGATGATGGCCGGTCGGTAGTATTCCATCACCGACAGCCATGAAAAGCTCTTCGCCCACTCCTGAAACTGCGCCAGAAAGTTGAGCAAAAATGATGCGAGCATCGTGGCAAACACGACGCCAATAGCGCGGCCTCGGCGATCGCTGAGAGCCGAGATGAAGAAGGCGAAACTGCCAACCGCCAGATAAACTGCGGCAAAGTTCGCCATCACCATCATTGTATGAGGCACCGACAGCCGCATTTCCGGCTGCACGGTCAACGAAGCGGTGAGATGCCCGGCGTATCCAAATGCAAGGATACAAATCCCGGACATCAACCAGCCGATTGTTTCCGAAACAAAAACTTTCCAGCGCGAAACCGGCAGACACAACAGAAAGTCGGCCGTTCCCCGATCAATCTCACCGGCAGGCATTCGCGAACAGTACATGACTTCATGCGCCCAGGTTAACGTCAGCACCGTCGGATGCACCCAAAGAAACGCCTGCGACAGCTGCGACGACATCTGCTCGCCCGGATCCACGCCCAGCAGTGCCGTGATCAGCGGTTTGACCATTGGCATCTTGTCGAACATCGTATGAATGTTGCCGAGGATTTTCGGCAGCAGCGCGGTGAGCAGTCCCATGATCGCGCACAGTCCGAGACTCAGCCACAGCACCGGCCAGCGCACTTCCATCCAGATTTTGCTTAACAATCCATTCATGCGTAGGATTGTATTCGATCGCCGATTGAAATCGGAATCAAGGTCATCGAGAATCTGTCTGTTGTGGATTTGGACAGGCATTCGATTTGGCATCGAGCGGAAAACAACTGTCTGTACTTGTAGTGGGATTCGCCAGAATTCCATACGATTGCGGGATTTCTGGCGAAATCCACTACGACAGTTATTGGCCGCTTGATGTTTAGGAGGCAAAATGAAACATGTCAATCGCCGTGGCGACACTTACTACGCCTTTGAAGGCGTCACAAAAACTGGCAAACCAAAGTATTTTGCATCGAAGAAGTCATCCAGTGACGCCGCTCGGCGAATGACGGCGATGCCGCAGGAGTTTGAGTTCTACGAGAATCCCACCAACGGCACAGTTGTGATTCGTTGGATCAAAGAATCTGACATCTTGCCGTCTGAACTGGAACTGCTGTCGGATCTGGTTGTTCGCCACTGTGATTGTCAGTGTCGGGTGGTCATTGAGGACAATTCGCTGGTCGTCTATTCTGTGGCAAGCCCGAGTCCTGGTATCCAATCACTCATGGGCATGTTTGGCACGTCGGTAGCTGAATTGTCCCAATACTCAAACTATTCGGCTGACCTGAAGTTTGAACTCGTCGATCATGAGCGAAGAACGTTTTCTTCGTCTCGCTACTGCCATCGCCGTTTCATGGAAGGCTGGATGCACCTGGGACGGAAGACCGGCTCACTTTCGGAGCTCGCAACGAAGCTGTTGCCTCATCTTGGCAAAGAATCGTTCTTTGAACTTTATTAACAGCGCTGATTGCGATCAGCAACGATTGAAGGAGTATAGCAATGGCAGAATTCACGGCGACGCAGGGACGCTACCTGTCGTACATTCACACTTACACAGAAGGCTTTGGGCTGCCGCCAGCGGAATCAGAGATTGCAGAGATTCTTGGCGTATCTGGTCCGTCTGTGAATCAGATGCTGAAGAATCTCCAGAAGAAAGGACTCATCCGCCGCGAGCCGGGTAAGGCACGATCGATTGAAATCCTTGTTCCCATCGCGGAAATCCCCAAATGGAAGGGCAAACGAATTTCGCGAATCGTCACGCGATGGGGACCAGCGCCACCAAAGAAACAACGCAATCCGATTCAAGCCGGTGACAGCGCCGCAACGAACACGCGGCAGATTTACCGTTTCAAGATCAGTTTGAGAGAAACTAAACCGTTGATCTGGCGACGCATCGAGACTCCGGATGTCACGCTCGAAAAACTGCACGAGTTGATTCAGACGTCCATGGGCTGGACGAACTCGCACCTTCATCAATTCAAAGTGGGAGTGGACCGATACACAGACCCTCGCTTTCTTCGAAATGACGGGGAAGATTTTGGAGCGACGAGCTACAAAGGTATCCGAATCAGCGATCTCGTCAGTCAGCACGGGGAAAACCTTCGACTGACCTACGAATACGACTTTGGCGATTCATGGTTGCACGATATCGAGCTTGAATCCCAGGCCGAAGCAGATCCAAAGCAGAAGTATCCTCGCTGCATCGACGGCGCGCAAGCCTGTCCGCCGGAAGATGTTGGTGGTGTTTACGGGTTCGAAGAATATGTCGGTATCATCACCAATCCGAATGATGAACAATACGGAGAGATGCTCGAATGGAATGGCCCCTTTGATCCCGCTGCATTCAATCCCGAACGTGCAACGCGAGCGATGAAGAAGGGTTTGCCAAAATGGTGAACCAAGCCCAAAGAGCGGATCATGGGGAACTTCCAGGCTCTGTGGACTCATAGTACCGTCGGAACAATACTTCCAGCGATGGTGAGCCGATGACGACATCAGCAAAGTTCTGTTCGGCGGCCCAGCGCATGAACGGTGCCGATGTGCCGAGCAGTTCCAGAATACATGTTCGATGTCGGAGCGATGGAGGAACCAGCAGACCAATCGTTGGAGCCGTTTGGCCTTCCGCTGTGTCCGGCAAATACTTGATGTTCACGCCGATTGGCCACTGAATTCCGGAAGCAGACTGTTGTTCCTGCAACGTCACCACAATTTGACGCGGTGCCTGCTCTTTCAATGCGTTCAAGGTCGAATCCTCCACAATTCGTCCGTCTCGCACGATCGCGATTCGATCACACAGCGTTTCGACTTCGCTGAGCGTATGACTGGAAAACATCACCGTGTGCCCTGCCCCGGCCATTTCACGAAGACAAAGCATCAACGTGTCCTGCATCAGCGGGTCGAGTCCCGAAGTCGGTTCGTCCAGAATCACGAGACGCGGCGAATGCGCCAGCGCGAGCACCAGAGCCACCTTCTGCCGATTTCCTCGCGACATTTTCCGGACGACGAGGTCTGGTTCCAGTCGAAATCGCTCGGCCAGCTTCAGGCCGTTGGGCAGCAGATCGCGACCGTGAATCCGCGAGATCATGCGGAGACCACGTCGCGGCGTCAGCCACGGATACAACCGCACATCGCCTGCAACGTAGCCGACATCCCGTCGAATGGCTGGCCCATCGCTCCAGCAATCCTGTCCAAAGATCCGGGCAGCGCCGGAACTTGGCCGGAGCAACCCCATCAAAACGCGAATGGTCGTCGACTTCCCTGCCCCGTTCGGGCCGAGGAACCCAAAGATTTCGCCAGCATTGATCGTAAGATTGACATCACTAATCCCGCGCCGCGACCCGTAGGTTCGGCAAAGATTTGTTGCGACAACAACCGTCATCCATTTATTCCAGCATGATCGTGGCATTGAGCTTTCGTTCGCAGACAGGAACGAACTTTATGCTGGTGATACGGTGGATTCAAATCATGTTGCCGCTGCTCCGCAATTGTGGTCGGGCAGTTACCATGTTTTCTAAGCACCCATGCACAAGTTAAATGGCATATTCGCAGGAATCACAATCAGGGGACTAACGTCCCCCGCTCGCCGGGAACCCGGCGAGCCGCGAGACGTCAGTCTCCGGATACAGTTTTTACAATCGATTGTTATGCCCCAAAACTTACCAATGGGTGCTTACGACTTCCAGCAAGTTGAAACGACGGCACATCTACTCGATTGAAATCTCAGCATTCCTCAGCGTGAGTCGCACCGTCTGGTTGCGATCGGTGCCTGGATTCACCAGGAACCGTGACAGCGGTGCCACGACCAGCGTCTCGATAGTTCTTTGCAGCGGTCGCGCGCCGTAGCGAAGGTCGAAGCCGCGATGTGCGAGGTAGTCGATGACGTCTGGTGTCCATGTCAGCATCAGGCCGAGTTTCTTCAAACCTTCTCGCGCGGCGATGCTGTGCAATTCCTTTTCGGTGATGCGAAGAATGGACTCATGCGACAACGGATTGAACGTGATGACGCCGTCCATGCGATTGAAGAACTCGGGGCGAAAAAATTCCCGCACGGCCGATTCATGTCGAGCCGCCTGAGTCACCGTGGTATCTCCGAAGCCAACCTGTCCGGACGACTCGGATCCAAGATTCGACGTGAGAAGAATGATCGTACTGCGAAACCAGGTGATTCGACCGAAGCGATCCGTCAGCCGCCCTTCGTCGAACACATTCATCAGCACGTCGTAAACCGATGGGTGTGCTTTCTCAATTTCGTCCAGCAACAGTACGGTAAACGGCTGACGCCGGATCTGCTGCAGAAACGCCGACGGTTCACCAGTCGACTGCATCAATAACCGATCGGCCGCCCACGGTCCGGAATATTCGCTCATGTCGAGCCGCAGCATCCGTGCATCTTTGGCGTGGGATTGATTCCCGGCAACAGGGCTCTCGCCGCCGAACACGCATCGCGACACGGCCTTGGCCAATTCCGTTTTGCCGACACCCGTCGGTCCACAGAACAGCAGCACCCCCAGTGGCCGACGAGGATCATTCATACCTGCCTTGAATTGAATGACCACATCGGCAGCCGCTTCGCACGCAGTTGACTGTCCGATGATTTCAGATTCGAATCGCGCGATGACCTCCGTTCGCGACATCGGCATGTCGTCGAGTAGAAACTGTTCGGGCAGACCTGTTCGTTTCAGAAACGCATCAACCAGACTTTCGGTCGTCAGTAACCGATCCTCGCTGCGACCGACACGATGGAGATGATCCCGCCAGAATGCAACGACTTCGCCCGGCAACGCATGATAGGGCTGAAATCTCTGAAACAATCGCACGGTCTGCGCGGCTGTCGATTCGCTAATTCTGATGCGAGACTGCGTTGCCGAATTCTCCGCCACTCGATCGAGTAACCGTATGGCCTTTGCAGAATCCAGCGGCTGCAAAGTGACGACCTGAAACAGATCCACCAGCCCTGGCAACAACCGGCGACAGGCATCGAGTTCCGAGGGTGACACCTCGGCGATAATTCGTAACTCGCCGCGCTGAAGATACGGGGTGCAGAATGACGCAAGACTGTCCGTCGCGTCACGACCACCGACGCGGAGCAGGTCGAGCAGACTTTCGATGCACATCACGCCATCGATTTCGTTGAGTTCGCGAATGACGCCTTCAAGCCGTTCTTCCCACTGGCCGAGATACTTCATGCCGGAAATCAATCGCCCTGCACTTGTCTGCCAGAATCGTCGCGCGGGTTTTCTGGTGAACGAGTCTTCGTCGGATTTTTCTGCGTCGTTTAGATGACGTTCGACGTGTCGAATCGCTTCGCAGAGCAACGTTGTTTTCCCACTTCCGGGTTCGCCAAGCAGCAACCAATTGCCGCGATCTGTCTGCAGCTGTCGCGCGAAGTGGGCAACCTCTTCGTCTCGTTCCCACGCGCGGCCGAAGAGTGATCGTACTTTGGAGTCACCCAGAGGATCCGCGATGCGCTGAATCTGTTCGGTCGATAACGGAGTCCGTTCAGATTTTCGATTCGTGTCGATGGAGACAAAGACGTCGTCCAAAATGACGTCTTCCGGCGAAACATGTCGTGACAGCTGGCGGGGTGTCTGCCCCTCGAACCAACGCTGGACCATTTGCGGAATCATCGTTTTCAGATCATCGTGTTCGCTCAGATTCAGCCGTAGTCCGATCATTGGAATTGACGCCAGCCGAGGTCCGCCGAGCTGTTTGCCGACGACGCAGTAGACTCGCAAATCGAAGGGTTGTTGTACGGGAAATCGACGTCCCGAAAACTCGTCACGGTATTCCGGACGCACGGGAACCTTGAAGGTGATCAATTCCGGTGCTTTCAGGTCCGGAGGATCTCGCCACGGTTCTTCCCGATATTGCCAGTCGAGCAAACTGCGCAGTTGCTCAAGCGCCTGCTTCGCCGTCTTTGCCACCGCCGCCCGTTCGTGTTGTTCGACCAGACTGGCCGTGAAGAGTCCAGATGCATTTCGCCAGATGAGGACGGGGCAACGGTAAGTCGGCATGGGAATGTCGTTTTCAGTTTTTTGGGTTCAGTTTATGCGTCGCGTTGCGTGAATTGAGGTACTCTCGAAGGAGATGCATCGCGATGTCCCTTCTCCCCCGAGACCAGGGGAGAAGGTGGCCGGAGGCCAGTTGAGGGGACAGCCGATTGAACGCGGAGTGCGAGAATTCCGCAGACTTTTCTCCCCCTCACCCTAGCCCTCTCCCCCGTGGAATAGTGGTGAAATTGGAGAATCGAATGCGGGGGAGAGGGGACAATCGCAATACGATTCAAACATCATTCCACACCGCGCGAAGTATAGACCGAGCCAACGGCAAGTCTATTGCATCATCTCCCAGGCCGCCTGCCGCAGATCCTCTACCGACGGCCAGTGATTTGCCGGTTCACGATCTGTCAAAGAGACACGCCGGACAATCCTTTCCGGAATCTGTTTTCCAACAGTTTGCACACAGAATAGTTTCAGCGCCTGAGTATCCGAGCCGATCATGGCGTGGAAGCCGCACTCGATGTGAGCGTAGGTTGCGGCAAGAACTCCTTTGACACGAATCATCGTCGATTGGTCACTGGATTCCACGAAGGTTTCGAGGCCGAATTCATCTGTCCACGTATCGACCAGCCGTTGAGTGTAGCGTTCGACCTGCTTGCCGTCCGTGGGATCGAGCGGTCGAATTGTCAGAGTGACGAATTCATCAAGTCTGCCAACGTCCATTGACGCCACGCTGTGGACCCAGCGGCATCGAGCCAACAGGCTGGCCGGTTCCGTTTCCAGGACCACATGGCGAGTCGGACCGTCGGAGCCACTTTCCAGGAAGTCATGAATTGCGTCATCAGCCGCCGCCCGATTCACAATGTTTCCTCGTGATGGCCCCCTGCGTCGAATGAATTCGTCGGCTAATGGCGCGAACTTTCCAGGCTTTGTCCCCGATGCGGCGCTGGCTGAGTGTTGCCTCGCCTTGATTGCGGAAGTGAGTTCCTCGTGCCACTTTCGCATTTGCGGCAATTCGTCCTGCACCAGCAGGTAACGAGTCTGTTCGGGCGACAGTTGACCGCCGTCGAAAGTTCCGCTGATTTTCAACTCCGGAAGTCGAATCGTCAGCCGTTCCAGAATTTCACGCGATGCATCCAGCAGCGCCGTGACGTCCACGTCCGATTCCGACTTCCCGGCAGGTTCGTGAACGTGATCCTTCAGCGTTCTCACGGCGACAGACAGACCTCGTTCCGCACGGTCGATGTCGATGAGCGTCAGATTCATGGATTGATGGGTGGCCGGGGACTCCGCCAGAAACGCGGCAATTGGTCGGGTCAACTCTTTTTCGATGGCCCGCTTCAGCGCGCGTGCGCCGAGCACCGGGTTGTAGCCCTGATCGATTACCCAGTCGATCGCCGCGACGGACGCATTCAACACACATTTTCGGCGTACGAGCCCGTCGCGATGCAGCACGTCTGACATCAGATGCCGCGCGATCCCCTGCATGTCTTCGCGCGACAGACGATCAAACGGGATGACTCGATCGAGTCGATTGAAGAATTCTGGCCGGAAGAAAGTTTCCGCCGCGCGAATCGCCGCATTGGCTTCACCAGCGGATGTCGGACCAAATCCCAGCCCCGTTTCAGATCGCTGAGTTCCCAGGTTGGACGTCAGCACGATGATCGTGTTGGAAAAGTCTGTCGTCCGCCCGCGTGCGTCCGTGAGACGACCTTCACCCAGAACCTGCAGCAGCAAATCAAAGACGTCCGGATGTCCCTTTTCGATCTCGTCGAACAACAGTACGGCGAACGGCTGACGTCTCACGGTTGCCGTGAGCAATCCTTCCGGCTGAGCGAACGTGCCGACCAGCTGCGGCACGGAATTCGGCGACACGTATTCATTCATGTCGAATCGCAGCAGGCGATCTTCTCTGCCAAAGAGATACGCGGCCAGTGATTTGGCGAATTCAGTCTTGCCGACCCCCGTTGGTCCCAGCAAAAGCAGCGAGGCGATGGGTCGTGACGCATCGTTCAATCGTGCTCGCGCGATGCCGATGATTTCAATCGCGGCCTGGACGGCGTCCGGTTGTCCGACAAAACGCTCGCGAAGTTTGGAAGCGATGTCTTCAGTCGCCAGCGTTTTCTGCTGGTCGAGGAACGATCGCGGCAATCCGGACTGACGATGAAACGACTCTAGAACTTGCTCGCGGGTGACCACAGGAGCAGCAATGGCTTTCGCGATACCAGCGCCTGATGATGTTGAATCGGCCGTCT
>Ga0138256_10003127_pt1 | contig 17649 bp, 16 predicted proteins | sample KNB2016incub_MG_FD_105486 | JGI IMG/M metagenome (GOLD analysis project Ga0138256, IMG submission 105486) | Active sludge microbial communities from wastewater in Klosterneuburg, Austria - KNB2014incub_MG | ecosystem: Engineered > WWTP > Activated sludge > Unclassified | place: Austria... | reverse complement strand
AAGAGCTGCCCGAAAAAACCGAGATGCTGGTGAAGATTCCGATGACCCCTGAGCAGGCGAAAGTCTATGAGGCGGCGCGCCTGCGCGCGCTGACCAATGTCGGCAAAAAGGGTTCGGCGCTGTTTGATCTCTTGCGCCACCTGACAAGCCTGCGCCGCATCGCGTGCCATCCTTATCTCGAAGAAGAGAAGCCCGACCCGTTTCTTTCGGGCAAGTTTGAATATCTCGATAGCCAGATCGTCGAACTCTCCATCGCCTCAGAAGGTATTCTGGTCTTCAGCCAATATACATCCGTCTTGCGCGTTTTGAAGCAGCTGCTTGCAAAGCATGGCATAGAGCCACTGTATCTCGACGGCAAAACCCCCGAGAAGAAACGCAAGACATTGGTTGAGCAGTTTCAGGCCGGCGGAGCGAAATTTTTTCTGATCAGTCTCAAGGCCGGCGGTACGGCGCTCACCCTGACGCGCGCCGACACCGTCATTCACCTCGACCCGTGGTGGAACCCGGCGGTCGAGAACCAGGCGACCGACCGCGCGCACCGCATCGGGCAGAAGAAGCACGTGATGGTCTACAAGCTCATCAGCGAAGGCACGGTCGAAGAAAAGGTGCTCACGCTGCAGGCGCAGAAGCGCGACTTGTTCAACGACTTGATCGACGACGAGCCCGCAGCATCGACGCGCATCACGCGCGAAGATATCGCGGGGTTGTTGGAATGATTGCGTTTGACAAATCGTAGCGGCTGCAAGCGTTGTAAACGATGACCGATCTGAAATTTCTGATTCCCATTGTTTTCGCCATGACTAACTGCACCTCTTCAAAGCCCGTTATCGACAACAGGAGTGATGGAGCTGAAAACATCAGTCTCGATGAACAAGGTTTCCGGGATGACAATACTCTGGCCGTTATTGGCAGTGGCGTATCCAAAGAAGGATTAAAAAAGCCCCTGCAAATTGAAGCCACTGCCAAGGAATCAGCGCGCATGGATGCAATGTCCAAGGTCGCTGAAATGTGTCGTGGCCCAATGCCCGCAGGCTGTGGAGTGTGGGAGCAAAGTCATTTTGGGAGTTCCGCCGTAGCTAAAGACCTAGCGGGTCGCATCAAGGGCACTAAGCCTCGCAAAATCAAGTGCGTTCCCGAGGGTGAACGGATAAGTTGTCGCGTTCTTTTAATTATTGAGAAAAAAGGTATCAAAAAGGATTGTGAATTGGCTCGCTCTGAAATGTTCGGGTATTCGCAATAGCCCGAGTATCGATCTTTTTTGCCGAAGGCCGGCGGTATATGCGAAGCTAGGCTTGCAGCAAAATGTATCACGCGTGAACATAATGCGGCACTGAGCAAAGGACATTTTCATGAAGAGGCTAATCAAGGCTTACGTAATAACCGCGGCCATTTCGCTGGCGCCTGCATCGCTTTCAGCGGTGGAACAGCCATCTACCCATCGTGGCAAAGGTGGTGTCGAAGCGTCCATGGCAACTAAGCCATTAAAACTAAATCTTCCGTATGCGCGCCAGCACCGACTCAATGCCACTGTTGTTTTCGAAAATGCCCACAGCGGTGAACAATTCATTTATTACCCTTCCCGTGCATCGACGCGTTTTTCCCCCGCCTCAACTTTTAAAATTGCCAACACATTAATTCTGCTCGAAGAAAAAATTATCCCCAATGCCGACACAACCTTGCCCTGGAATGGCACCAAGCACGATTTTCCCGACTGGAACCGCGATCACAATCTGCGCAGCGCCTTTCGCGCCAGCTGTGTGTGGTTCTACCAGCAGCTGGCGCGGCGCGTAACCGATGCGAAGTACCGCGAGTATCTGCGGCAGCTGCGGTTTGGCAATGCCTCTATGGGCAAAGAGGTCGACAACTTCTGGCTCGATGGTAACCTCAAAGTTTCGGCGCTGGAGCAGATTGCGGTGCTCAGGGGCATACATCAACAGCGGTTTGCTTTTTCACCTGCCAACTATGCCGTTTTAAAAGAAGTGATGCTCTCAGAGAAAACCGACATATATACGTTGTACGCGAAAACCGGCTGGGCCGCGCGCTCAAATCCGCAGATTGGTTGGTATGTGGGATACGTCGAGACGGCTGGCGATATATGGTTCTTCGCGCTGAATCTCGATATTGCTGGCCCTGCCGATTTGCAGCACCGCAAGAAACTTCTGTACGCGGCTCTGGCGGAACTGGGAATTATCGCTCCATGACACTCATCGCTAAGGCGCTCGAAATTGCGCAGAACGCCCACACACAACAGATTGATAAGACCGGGGTACCCTACCTCTTGCATGTAATGCGCGTCATGCACCGCGGCCAGACTGAAGATGAAAAAATCTGTGGTCTGCTGCACGATGTGGTCGAAGATTCTGCCACCACGTTTGAAGACTTGCAGAAAGCGGGCTTTCCCGATCACATTATTGCGGCGCTGCGCTGCCTGACTAAGACGTCGGAAAACGAGAATTACGAGGAGTTTATCCGGCGCGTCAAAGGCAATGCTCTGGCTGTGCGCGTGAAACTCAATGATCTCGAAGACAACATGGATATTCGGCGGTTATCCGTTATTGGCGAAAAAGAGGCAGCGCGATTAAACAAGTACCTGAAAGCATACAAAGAACTCACACAACCATAGTCGGCTAATCTTCGCGCTTTTTTGTCGGGCGAATCATGAGGGGGTCGTCTAACTTAGTGTGTGGAGCGTTAAACCTGCTCGGGAAAGGCGCCGAAGACAGGGACTTCAACCGTGCTGGCGCTGACACGCATACAGCAGCAAGACGCCTTTCGCAAATACTGCTTCGAAGAATACTCGCGGCCCGACTATCTGTCGCGCGCAGTCATTCTTCTCGTAGACAGTAATTTCATCATTCGCGCAATCCGCTTTAATTCTTCACAGTATGGCATCGCCGCGTATTCATTCGGCCGCGGGCTTACAGAATCATCTGCATGGGAAGACGAAGCGGCCTCGCGGGCATTATCGGCCACCAGCAACTACTATCCGGCTGCAGGACTCGCGCATACACCCGCAATTGTTTCTAAAGTGGTCGCCGATATTCTGAAATCTGCGCCGCCGGGCATTTTTAGCCTGATGGTCGAACGCTTTATCGAAAACACCAATGCTGAAATCAAATACGAATATTTCTATTTCAAACTTGCCCCGACCAAAACGACCGGACAGATTCATGTTTTTCATTATCAAAAACCAGAAAAACCTGAAGTAGAGCCAGCGCCTGTTACCGAAAATGTTTTCCCCCAAATTCTCCGGCATTTGAATCCCTTCTATATCGTGCGCGGGGTGCTGCACAGCATACTCGATGCGATCGACAACATCCGCTACCGTTGCCCGCATTGCGGCACGGACAACCGTTTGCTCGCGCGGCGCTGTAAGGTTTGCCAGAGCGCAAGACCGCCACTGACGTTCCGTGTTGCATTTCTGTTTTTTGTTCGTGCGCTGATCGATATGACCTATTTCTTCTATGTGTTTGCCGCGCTCACCGTGATGTTTTATGCGCTCTGCCATGGGCGACGGGGATTCTGAAAATGCTTAGCGAATAAATCTCTCGACAATCTGCGAAAAGGCTTGCGCGTATCCCGACATGTTTGACTTGCAAAAAGCCCCGGAATAGTATTGACGAGAAGTCGGCCGCCGGTTTCGGGTGCTTCCACGTTTTTTTTTCCGGAGGGAATATGAAAAAAATAGTCATCATCGGTTGTGCCATGTTGTTCGCGGGTTCGACCAACGCGAAATGGTATCCGCACCATGAATCAGGGGTCACGGTCGACATTCCGCGCAGCTGGAAAGTCACAGGCGATGCGAACTCATTACAAGCCAAAACAAAAGACGGAAATGCGGCTGTCTTTTTGAAAGTTATGCCGGCCGAAAAGGCAGAAGCGGCGCTGGCGACACTCGATACTGAGCTCGCAAAGACAATTCAAGATCTGAAGCATAATCCCGCCGAAGAACTCGAAGTCAACGGTCTGCGTGCGTATTGGATAGACGGCACGGGTTCGGTCGATGGTAATAGCGTCGAAGTCGACGTCATTCTCGTACAGACGCCTAACGGTCATTCACTGCTTGTTTTCGGTATTATTGCGGCCGAAGCGGCAGAAAAACAACACAAGGGCATGGTGCGCATATTGCGCAGCATAAAAGCAATCGAATAGTTGAAATTAAACAGTGGGCAGGCCGTTTGACGGCCTGTTCCATTATTGCGCTTTTTTCTTGTAATTCGTACCGAAAACGTAATCCCACATGGGCGAAGTAAAACCGTAGTTTGAGTGGTGGTCTTTATGGTGATGCACCATGTGTTTCTTCTTGAGGATCTTGAACACCTTGTTGTCAAAAACAAAAAAATGGGTGGCAAAATGCAAAAAGTCATAAACGATGTAGCTCGATACAAATCCGACAAAGAATGGCAGGCCATAAAGACCGAACGCCGCTTTTGAAGCGAAGTAAACCCCGATGGCGAGCGGCACACTGACTGCCGGCGGCATCACAAGACGCGTGGCATCGTTCATCGCATCGTGGTGAATGCCGTGAGAGTAGAAATAGAGTTTGCGGAAAAATGCATTCGTCATCGGCGGGTGAAACACAAAACGGTGCAGAGAATATTCAGTGATTGTCCAGAAGGCGATGCCAATCAGCGCGTAGATCGCGAAGTCGGCGATGCCAACGTGATAAAAGTAGAACGAAGCAAACGCACAAAACAGAATCACTGGAATAAAAATCACAAATGGCACGATCGGGTGCACGTACGAGAACTGCTCCATAAAATCGCTTTTGAACATGCGGATGCGGTATTGGCCGCTGCGCGCCACAGCTTCTTTTATAGTTAAACTTTCTTTTGCCATGATATCCCCAGAGAAGAATCGATTATGTACCGCGCAAGCTTGAAATGTCGCGTAAAGCCCTATTCAAGGTGCTGTCAGACAATTGCATAGCGATGTTTTCCCGACATCGCTTAGATGCTCCGCTTATAGAGATAAAAAGATCGTTTAATACTCTTTTGGGTTCGCACAGCGCTACGGATGTTTTGATTGTGCGAAGATATTCGGCCGCAAAACGTGCTTGGCGACTGCAGCGTGCCTTATCCTCTGTCTACAGGCAAATGGAGTTATTTCGATGAAAAGAATCGGTTTGGTCTTCTGCATCTGTTTTTTTTGCGCGATTCCGGTATGGTCGCTTGCGGATCGTCTTGCAACGGATGATATTTCCGCGGTTTACCGCACGGGAAAAATAGATCCGTATGTTCTCAAGGTTCCTGCACGCATTCAGTCGGCATTGTCCAAAGATTCTGCCGAGAGCAAGCGCGAGCTCGCAGCATTTCTCGTTGCCGGCGCTGAAAATGATTTTGTGAAAGTGAAACGACTGCACGACTGGATCACTGAAAATATTGCGTACGACACCGATGGCTTTTACGGGGACGGCCGTGCCAGCGATCCGTTGAAAGAGCGGCGTGCAACCTGCGGAGGTTTTGCCTGGCTGTTTCTCGAATTGGCAATTTATGCGGGAGTCAATGCCGTTTCTATTACCGGAAGATCGCGTAGCACCTTCGACAGTAAGACCAACACAATGGCTTCGCATGTCTGGAGCGCGGTTGAAATTGGCGGGAAATGGTATATTGTCGATACGACACATGACGACCGGTTCGGTTATGATAATAGAGCTTCTGGCAAAAAAGGAGCATACCGCGATACACAGTTGTTTATTTCACCCGCCGCGAAGATTGTGGAAATTTTTCCCGACGAAGAGCGGTACCAGTTTTTGCCGCGGCCTTGGTCGTTTGCCGAATTTCTTGCGCATCCGCATATTAACATGAATTTTCTGCGGCATGGTGTCGTTTTTGCAAACGGGATGCCGGGTGGGATCTCCAAAGAAAATCTACCCGCCCGCGGCAGCCGTTACTTCACGGTTGCAGATTTTCTGAGGCCCGGGGCGGGGACTGTGACGATGCGGCTTCAGGCTCCAGAGGGAGTAACGCTCTTTGCGCGCGTAACATCAGCAACGGGAAAATCCCACGAGGCGCACGCGCTCTGTGTCAATAATGCAGGCGCGTCAGATTGCAGTTTTTCGGCCCCAGGCAACGGCGAATACAAAGCATACATCAGCTCCCGCGAAAGAGCGCGCGATACCCTGTTCACGAAAATTTATGAATTCACGCTGATAGGCAGCGATGGCACAGGGCCGCAGCTGCCGCCGGCAAACGATCTGGCAGTGCTCGACGCCTCCCGTGAATACGGTGTAAAAATTGTGAACCACAATTTCGCCGACCGCACTGCACAGGAGTATTTCGCAGAAGTGGAATATCCGAACACGTGTGCTGTGGCAGCAACTTTGTCAGACGATAAAGATCGTAAAATTGTGAGCGGCAGCAAAGCGTCACGGCCCGAAGCAGGCGGTGGTGGCATGCGTATTCGATTTACTTTTTACCCACAGCCGGGCACAAGCCTCGTGCGCCTGCGCGTGAAACCGGCCGGAGCGAAGCTTTATAACGACACGGCGGCGGTTGTGCGCCTCGTGCGTTAATCAGAAGTTTCCGTAATCCTGAATCGCGGGCATGCCGTCGTCGATGCGGTAGATGCTCGCCTGAATCGTGCATAGGGTAAACCGGTAATCCGACTTTTTGGTCAGTTCGAACTTCATGAGTTTTTCGCCTTCGCTGTTGGGTTTGATGCTGAGCTCTGTACCGAAAGGTGTATTCTGGAATTCGAGCTTTTTCACGCTCTTGCGCTGGTTGATAAGTGTAAGAGCTTTTGTGCGCGCAGTGTTGCTGCCATTGCCGGTGATGAGCGCCATGTAATAGATGGTGTGTTTTGCCATCGCAATGCGCGTATCAAATTTGTCACTGTTTCCCTGCGGTGCGTTCTCGCGGCAGGCAAAACCCTTTGCTGTCATGCGCGACCGTATGCGGGCATCTTCGGATTCAATGGCAGTCTGTTGATCGGCATAGACAAATGCCGAGCCGGCGAGGATTGCGGTTGTGATGAGGGCTGAAATATTGCGGAGCGTCATTCGCTCTGATTCTATGCGGATTTCAGGCTTTCAATAAGAATTTCCCTTCCAAAGACGCATTCCCTGCTATGAAAATCCATAGCAGGGAATGTGACATAATATTGGTGCGTTCTGTGCTGCTATGGAAAACCAGCGCTACTGGCCGACCAAAGCCTGTTTTCGCCACAAAAAATACACCGGCGGATAGATCACGAGTTCAAGTATGAAGCTCGTGAACAACCCACCCACGAGCGGCGCCGCGATCGCTTTCATCACATCGGAACCTGTACCCGACGAAAACATGATTGGCAACAGACCACAGAATGCCGCCATCACCGTCATCATTTTGGGCCGCAGACGGTGCACTGCGCCCGCATAAACTGCGTCCTTCAGGTCGCGTTCATTGTGGATTTTCTTTTTGCGCTCTTCGTAAGCGATGTCGAGATACATCAGCATAAAGACACCCGTCTCGGCATCGAGGCCCATGAGCGCAATGAGCCCCACCCAGACCGCAATCGAGATCTGTACACCCATTGCGGTCAAAAGCAGCAGCGCACCGAGCATCGAGAACGGCACTGCCAGCATCACGATACCGGTCTTCACCCACGACTTCGTGTTGAAAAACAGCAGAAACACAATCAGCATCAGCGTGATCGGTATCACAATCTTCAGCCGCTCGCGCACGCGTAGAATATTTTCATACTGTCCACTGAGCGACATTGACACTGAGTCAGGCAGCGGCCGAAGTTTGACGAGTTCCTTTTCGATCTTCTCGGCAATGCCTGCGAGGTCGGATGTGCTCGTATCGATGAACACGTAGCCGGTGAGAAAGCCGTTTTCGTTTCTGATCATGCCGGCCTCTGTTTTGAGCGATACATCCGCCACTGCGTTCAGCGGAATTTGCCCGCCACCAGGAATCGGCAGCGGAGCGCGTTTCAGTTTCTCGACAGAATTGCGCCAGTCGGGGGCATAGCGCACGATGACGCCGTAGCGCTCGATGCCTTCGATCGTCTCAGTGATCACCTCGCCGCCGAGGGCGGTGCGAATGAACAGCTGCACATCGTCGATCGACAGATTGTAGCGTGCAATATCCTGTCGCCGAGGTTCGATGTCTACGTAATAGCCCGTCGCGGCGCGCTCGGCGACAACGCTGCGCAGGCCGGGCAGAGACTTCAGAAGCTGCTCGGCGCGCACCGCTGTCTTGTCGATGTCATGCACGTTGCGGCCATGGATCTTGAGTCCCAGCGGCGTGCGCATGCCAGTCGAGAGCATATCGACACGCGCGCGAATCGGCATCGTGAACGCATTCGTGAGCCCGGGAATTTTGAGCGATGCATCGAGTTTCGCGATGAGTTCTTCTTTCGATTTAACAGTCCATTGCGACCGCGGTTTCAGCATGATGTTGGTTTCAAACATCGATAGCGGTGCCGGGTCGGTTGCCGAATCGGCACGGCCGGCTTTGCCGAACACGCGCTCGACCTCAGGGTGAGACGCGATGATCTGGTCGGTGAGCTTGAGTAAGCGTGCGGCCTCGGTGGCCGACAGGCCGGGTGCAGTCACCGGCATGTAGAGGAGTGATTCCTCATAGAGCGCCGGGAAAAACTCCGACCCCAGATGCAGGTAGAGCGGGATCATGCTGAGCATGAGAATGGCCGCGCCGCCGATGATCTTTTTCGGGTGCTCGAGCGTGAAGCGGCAGACCGGCGCATAGAATGCAATGAGCCGCCGGCTGATCGGATGTTTCTCTTCGGCGTGGTATTTGCCAACAAACAAAAAATTGAGCACCGAAGTACCGGTACGGCCTCTGGCCGTGTCGGTACTTCGGTGCATAAACGGTTCCATTCTCGTGAACAACATGCGCAGCGCCGGGTCGACGGTGATTGCGAGAAATGCGGCCACCGCCATCGCAAGGTTCTTCGAGTACGCCAGCGGCTTAAACAGCCGGCCTTCCTGGTCGACGAGAGTGAAGATCGGCAGAAACGCGACTGCGACGACTAGCAGCGAAAAGAATACCGACGGGCCGACTTCGAGCAGCGCTTCGAGGCGCACCTGGTGGTAGTCTTCTTTTCTACCTGAGCTCTGCCACTCTTCGAGCTTCTTGTACGCGTTCTCGACCTCGACGATCGCGCCGTCGACGAGCACGCCGATCGAGATCGCAATGCCGGCGAGTGACATGATATTCGAACTCACGCCGAACAGGTTCAGCGGAATAAAGGAAATCAGCACTGCGATCGGAATCGTCAGAATCGGCACAATCGCCGAAGGGAAGTGTCCGAGAAAAATGAGAATGACCAGCGCCACGATCAGCATCTCTTCGATCAGCTTGATCTTGAGGTTCGACACACTGTGTTCGATGAGTTCTGAGCGGTCATAGACGGGTACCAGCGTGATGCCCGCCGGCAGGAATTTTTTGATGTCCTGGATCTTCTCTTTGACGCGGCCGATGACTTCGTATGCATTCTCGTTCTGCCGCATCACCACGACACCCGAGACCGCATCGCCTTGGCCCATAAAATCCGTCACGCCGCGGCGCAAGGCCGGAGCTTCATTGATCGTCGCTACCGAGCGCAAAGTGACGGCATTACCCGCCTCGTCGCTGCCGATTCCGATCTCACCGATATCCGCCTTGGTTTTAAGATAGCCCTGACTGCGAATCAGGTACTCGGCGCCGTTGATTTCGAGCAGCCGCGCGCCGGCCTGTGAATTGCTGCCGCGCACTTTGTCGACCACAGTCGCAAGGCTGATGCCCGCAGCGCGCAGGCGCACGGGGTCGAGTGCAATTTGGTACTGTTTCTGAAAACCGCCGACGCTGGCGACTTCGGCCACTCCGGGAACAGACAGCAGCTGATACTTGATCGTGAAATCTTGCAGTGCGCGCAACTTTTCGAGATCGGCTTTGCCCGTTTCGTCTTTCACCACGTACTGGTACACCCAGCCGAGTCCCGTCGCGTCAGGGCCGATTTCGAGCCGCGCTTCGGCGGGAATCACCGCGCGCAGGCGACTCATGTATTCGCTGATGCGCGAGCGCGCCCAATATAAATCCGTCTGGTCTTCGAAAATCACATACACGAACGAAGTGCCATAGTCGGTGACCGCGCGAATGCTCTTCACTTTCGGCGCGCCCATCAGCGTGCGCACGATCGGCGTGGTGACTTGCGCTTCGACGACATCGGGGCTTCTGTCCCAGCGCGAGTAGATGATGACCTGTGTGTCAGACAGGTCGGGCAGCGCATCGAGGTGGATTGTCTTCGTGGCATACCACGCGCCGATCACCGTGAGCAGAGTGAGAAATAGTACCAGCGCGCGGTTGTGCGCTGAGAAGGTGATAATCTTGTGGATCATCAGTGCCCCTTATGCGGCTCGGCGACGGAGTCGCCGAGCCGCAATTTTGCTTCTGAATCCAGCAAGAATGCCGACGATGTCGCCACTTCATCTTTTGCACTGATACCCGACACCAAAGCAAACTCATCGTTGCCGCCGACGATGCGCACCACGCGCGGCGAGAACTGTGTCGGGGAAATTTTCACAAACACCACCTGCCTCTCGCCGCTGTCAAAAACAGCAGAGCGTTCGACGCTCACACCGGCGCCGGCCTTGATGTCGAGTTCGGCGGTGACTGCCATCTGCGCTCGCAATTGGCCATTATCGGCAACGAGCACGCGCGCCGACAGGCTGCGGTTCTTCGCGTCAATCAGGCTGCCGATACCGGTCACCTGACCGCGCCAGGTTTTGCCGGGAAAGGCCGTCGCGGTGATTGTTACGGTCAGACCCTTGCGCATAAACGACAGGTCTGCCTCTGACAGGCGCAGTGTGATGAGTGACTTACCCGCCCCGTAACCGGTTACAAGCCGTGATGCGGCTGCTTCGGAACGCGCATATTGGCTGATCTCGTCCGAACCAAGGCCCAGTTGTCGCAGCCGCAGCGCAGCGCTCTGTGTGAGCCCTGCACCCCCACCGACCGAACCTTCGAGACTCTGTGCTGCGGCAGCCAGCTGGCGGTACTCAATGATCGCCGCGTAGATGTCGGGTTCGTAGGCCACCTGCCCCGCAAGGCGCAACTTCAGCGTGAGTTTGCGCTCCTGTGGGTGCGAGGTCGTGATGCCCAGCAACTGCTGCTTTTCGGGTGCGATGGTGATTGCATTCGCTGCCTCGGGCGGCTTCGCATCGACCTCGGCTTTTGCAGCGGGGGCGGGTTCGATTAAAGCTTGCTTGGGCTGAGGATTTTCATCTTTAACGAGAGCCATGCCGCAGATGGGACAGTTGCCCGGTTTATCGGTGCGATAGTGCGTATGCATCGGGCAGTACCAAACCTCGGGCACCTTTTTGGCGCAGTCGGCGAAGAAAAAGAGCGTCGCGAGTAGCGCGAAGTAGAGCAATTTACGCTGTGGATGGAGTTGCGTAATCATTTTGTTTCTCCTTTGGAGGTCAGATATTCGAGCCGATGGATTGCCGTATGCGCTTCGCGAATTTGTTTCAGGCGTTCTTCGCCGGCAGTCAGATACATGCGGTAGGCAATGAGCGCTTCAGCCGCGCTGCCGCCCATCAGGTTGATGTTGGCCAGGTGCGACCGGTGCGCCGAAATGTGCGCCGGTAGAATGGCGTGCGCATAGTTATTCACTGAGGCAATCAGCGCCTTGAGCCTTGCATTTTCCGCGGCGATCTGCGCTGCCAGCTGGCGTTCGGTATCGGTCAGCATCTGCTCGGCCGCCTTGAGCCGGCGGTCTTGACCTTCAATTTCATGTTTATTCTTGAGCGGATAGAATAAGGGCATGGGGGTTGAAGCCGAAAGCGAGACCATATCTTCACCCTGGCTCATGCCCGGCACTGTCTGGCGGAACATGTACGCGGCGGACACCTTCACCTCGGGGAACAGCGAAGAGCGCGACAGCGACAGCATTGCTTGCTGCGCCCTCACTTCGCTTTCGGCCTTGCGGTACAGAAACGTCGATCGCAGGCTCTCTCTGTCTGTCAAAGTGGTCTGGGCTGGCAGATTCTGCCAATCGGCAAAAATCGACTCATTGCCCGAGCGCGTTAGTGTTTGGCCACAGAGCGCTTCGAGGTCGATCCACGCTTTGTCGAGTTCGTAGCCGTTATTCAGTATTTCATTCTCGACCGTGGCGAGCGCTGCGCGCGCTTCGAGAATCTGGCCGGCAGTGTTGCGTGCATCTTTGCGCGGCACACTCAGCACGCGCATCGTGGCTGTGACAAGCTTCTTCGCGTCGGCCAGGTTCTTGCCGCGCTCTTCATAGAACTTCACCGCGCTCAGTTTTTCGAGCACCTCAAAGCGCAGCGCTGCCTTCTGTATTTCGAGATTGATGCCGCTCGTTGCGGCGCGCAGCTCAGCAGCGGTTTTGCGGTAGTGGCTTTCCCATGGCAAAGCGATGCGCTGCGAGATGCCGACGCTCAAATTTGTCATGCCGTCGCGGTTAAGCGCCGGGAAAGTGTTCACCGGCACATTCATCATCCCTACCATGAGTTCGGGATTGTCATTGAAAGTGCTCTCACGCCGGTGGTCGCTCTCTGCGGCCGCATTTAGCTGGCGTTCGGCATTGAGCCGCGCATTGTTCTCCAAAGCGAGTTTAAGGTAGTAGTCTGTTGACTCTGCCGCAAGCGGCAGGCAGAGAATAATTAACAGAAAAGAAATGCGGAACATAGATCCTCCCCGCTAGCCACGGGCTACGGTTCGACTGCGCTCACCGCAGGTGGCCCGTGGCTAGTATTCCAACCGCGCCAACTCCTTTGGAGTTGGCGCGCGCAACTGCCTGACGCGCTCTTGAGCGCGTTGTCTTTGACCGTTGCCAGAGGTTGCTAAAGGAGAATTTTGCGTTGAGTCAGAAATGCCGCACCGGGAGGTGCGGGCGGGTGGTAAGTATGATGCTGTACTAAAGAAGAATCATTGCGAAAAAGCGAGCCCAATTGCAAGACGGGCAGCGTGATCGCGACAAAGGCTACATCCGCCTTGAACTCTTGAGATGGTGACTGGGGAGCCGCTTGCGTAAAACAGCTCGTGCATTCAGCGGGCGATTGGCTCTGTGTGAGCTTCGGCGTCTTATCGCAGCAGGCGTGCGCAGATTTTTCGACGGCCGTATTTTTGAGGGTCGGGCAATCGGTACAGAGCGGAGCGGCGGCAAGCGCAACAGGAAACGCCAGAGCTGCGGGCAGCAGGCGAGTGAGGCTATATGTCAGCAGGTTACGCATCGCTCTTGTTGTAGTATATGCTATATGACGATGGGGTGCAAAGAAAATTACACTTCAAAGGGAATTTTTTTAAAAAAACCGCAATAGCCCGAACACCGAGACGGGTTGACAGCACATCTGAATGCAAAGCGCCATGGGCAGGTGATGTGGCTTCTGCGCGGCGTGGCGTTATTGACCGGTGTTTGCCTGCCTTTCAGTCTGCTTGTGCCGCCCATCTATGGCGAGACGATTTTTACCGAAACAGAGAAGTTCAGCGGAAAAATGATCCGCAACACTGATCAGGAAGTCACGCTGAAGCCGGAAAAGGGCAGTGAAATCTCTCTAAGTAAAGAGAAGATACTTGCGATATATGACGATGAAGGCGGCCTTGTGTGGGCTAACCCGGTGATTCAGCAGAACGATCCGACGCCGGAGGCGAAAGAGCGCCGCATCGAGTTACCCTCGGCCACCGGCAAACTCAATTACCGCGGGCTGCATCTCGGCGTTGCAGGCGGCGCCGGTATGTTGTGGCCGAATGCGACTTTCAGTTCTTTTCCGCTCGGTGCGAGCCCGGACTACCGTGTGATGACGGAGATCAATGCTTCTGCCGCATGGTATCTCGATGACAGCCAGGCGATTGTGACCGGGCTCGGTTACGGGCAACGGCGTATTCCCGTGCACGGCATCTACGCCGATGGCGTCATCGCTGACGGCTACTGGCCGATGGATTTTCTCGATGTGCGCGCGGGCTACAGAATCCATTCGGATATTTTTTTCCTCGAAGGGGGTTTGCTCACCGCCATCAAACTGGCGAATGCGCCGCTGACAGTGGAAACGGCAAGCCGCACCATCACGAGCTATGACTACACACCGCGGACGTATGTGGCTCTCTATTTTGCGCTCGGCATGAATCTGCCGATCACACAAAACTTATTTATCACGGCTATGGTGCGCATCGACCATGCTGTCTCGCCGGCGGTGGTTGGTAATGCGCCCACGGCAACCGGCGTCAGCGGTGAAGTCATCAGCACTGCGTCCATGTCACTGGTGCCGCTGAGTGGCACCTTGCAGCTGGGCTTGAGTTGGCGACTCTAGCCGGCGCTTTAGCCCATGAATTAATTCATGGGCTAAAGCGCCGCGGTGGCAGCAGCACCAGGACCGACGTCGATTTTTTGTACGCTTCGTAATCCGGTTTGCCGCCCCATTTTTTATCCGCGGCCTCTTCGAGCAGCGGAATGCCACTCACGCGCGTGAGTAGCAGAGTGACCATAAAAGGTGAAGCAAGCGTCGCGTATTGCCAGCCGCTCAGCACCGGCAGCGCGATCAGCGCAATGCCCGTCCATACAATGATTTCACCGAAATAGTTTGGGTGCCTTGACCATGACCACAGGCCGGTCGAGATAAATTTCCCTTTGTTCGCTGCGTGTTTGCGGAATGCATTTTTCTGCGCGTCGGCAATTGCCTCGATGCCGAAACCTAATACCCACAGACTGAACCCCGCAATGGCCAACGCATCAATCGGCTTCTTATGGATTGAGGTGATTGCTGCAAGCCCCGCCGCAAGTGAGAAGGTCACCCACAACCCTTGCAGGGTCCATGCCATCAGAAAACGGAAAAAACGCCCGCGCACGTTCGCGAAGCGGCTGTCTTCACCGGCGCGCAGAATGCGCAGAAAAAGGAAAAATCCTAATCGCGCTGCCCAGATGCAGATGCATGCAGCAATCAGCACAGACCGCGCATCGATGACCGGCGTGATCGCGAGCGCCGCAACGACTGCGCTGATGTACGTGACACTGCCGGTGATGTCGTAAAATTTTTCGGTACGGAAAATATATGCTGGCACGAAGGCGATCCATTGCAGGCCAAAAATTGCCATCACACACGCCGCCATGAGTGGCACGCGGTCGATGGCATGGCCGTGTATTGAGCCGGTGAGTGCGAGCATGGCGCCGATGGCGGTCGCGACCGGCACGACGATGATTGCGGTCAGATCTTCTTTATTCATGGTGTTTTACCGGCTTACGAGCCTTTGTGTCTCAATTTGCAGTTGGGTCACGCAGGGTCGATGCAATATCGGGCTAAACACGGACAGCGGCGGCAGGTTGGCCATGGGTGGGTATAAGGGGTTTATTTAGGAAGTTCTGCAAAAGTCATGCTCGGCCGAGGCCTCGCGAGAGAATGCGCGCAAGCGATGACGCCTGCGCTCCTAATTTTGGCTTTTGCAGAACTTCCTTAGTTAATAAACCGGCGATAGCTCTGTTTTTCCATAGCTAGCGGACTGATTTGAGCCGTGTTAGCCATGAAAATCCATAGCTACCCACCAAAGCCAGCTCATCATGCACTGTTTTTTTTTGCCAGTGTTGTGTTTTTTGCATATATTGGCACTGTGATTGATAGAGTGCTATCAGTCAAAACAGGATAATGCCAATTATATTGGAGGGAATATGTTAGTGAAAGCACACTCTATATGGAATGACTTCGCAGAAGTCCAAAATGAATTTGATCGCTTCTTCCGCCGTGGGTTCGGCGAAGGCGCACGCGGTTATTATCCGCCGGCCAATATCGCCGAAAATACCGACGCCTACGTGATTCAGGCCCGCGTACCCGGTCTGACCAAAGACGATGTCTCTGTTGAGCTCGAAGGCCGCGCGCTGACGATTCGCGGCGAGCACAAGCGCGAAGCAGCGAGCTTCACCCGTGAAGAGCGCGCGACTGGCAAGTTTGAGCGTACCATCACGTTCAAGCACCCGCTGGCTGCCGATAAGATTCAGGCAGAAGTCAAAAACGGCATTCTGACTGTCACTCTGCCGAAAGCAGAAGAGGCAAAACCGCGCAAGATTGAGATTGTTGCGAAGTAAGGGAGGATTTATGTTCGGATTACAAAAGAAAGCAGTCGAAAACGAAGCTGGCACACAGACTACGGCGACAGAAAACAGCGTGACCTATGTACCCGCTGTCGATGTGACAGAAAACGAAACGGGATATACCATCTTTGCCGATGTGCCTGGCGCCGATAAAGACAGCGTCGATGTCACTTACGAAGACGGCGTGGTCACACTGAAGGCAAATTCAGCCTCTGCAAAGCAGGTTGAGGGTGCACAGGCGATCCACCGCGAGTTTCGCCTTGCCGGTTACGAGCGCGCATTCCGCGTCGGCGACGACGTGGATGTCGATAAGATCAACGCCGAAATCGCCAACGGCGTGCTGAAAGTTTCTCTGCCGCGCAAAGCCAGTGCAAAGAAAGTCATCAGCGTCTCGGCGAAATAAGCTTAAAATTATGAGGGCCGTTACGCGGCCCTCATAATCATTACAAAATAACTATGCGCACCGGCGCAGAATCTGTTTCCGGTAGCCATGCATCCTGCACAAAAAATTCGCCTTGGTGGATTGTTCGTTTTTACCGTTTCGCTTCTTGCCTGCAAAACTGTCGACCGCTATCCTGACGCGACGACAAACTTTTCATTCAAAGGTAAAGGCGTGCTTGTCGCCGCACAAGACCGGGTATCGGGTACGCCGCAGGTCGAACAACTCTATCGCGTTGCCGCTGCGGAGCGCGCCGGTTTTATTCAGGTGTTGCCGCTGATGCCGGCGCCTGCGCTCGAATTGCCGGTAACTGCAGCGCGGCTCGGTCTCGAAAAAAAAGGCACGCAGGGTCTCGACCCGCTCGCGCAACTCGCACTCAACGCGACGCTGAAGGCGGGTAACAAGTTTGGTGTGAAATTCGATTATATTATTTTTGTGACCGCGGAAAAAGCGGGTGCCGTGGGCCCGGTGACCAATGTCGATCATTATGCAGCGCTCTATGAAGTTGCGACCAAACGAGTCATCGCCGCGGCGCGTATTACCGGCACGACCACTGCTGAGACCGCAGCAGAGCAATTGCCGCGCGGGGCGCGCAATGTTGTAACGCTACTGCTCGACGGTTCAGATTAAGAGACTACGGCCATAACTGCTTGACGCAACAATCAGCGCGCTCCAGAGAGCACTGTGCTAACCCGATATGGCATCGGCTTCGCAGTGTTTTTCACTGTAGCCATGCTGCCGACGAAGACCACAGCCGCACCCACACGCAAAAAAGCGGCCGCGGTCGTGCCGTTCCAGAATAATACTGGTTCCAAAGGTCTCGATTTTCTCGCCAATTCGATCTCAGAATCTGTCAGCACCGCGGTCACCCGGACAACCCATCTGCGTTTGGTCGAACGCGCGCAACTGAAATCAGTGCTGAAAGAGATGGAACTGCACCAAAGCGGCCTCACCGATGACGGCGAAGTCAAAATTCAGTCAGCTAAAATTCCGGCGCAGTTCATCATAGGCGGCTCTTTTACCGGCAGCCCGGCCGAGATCACGGTCACCATTAAGGCAATCGATGTTTCCACTGCGACCGTTGCCGCCATGCGGCGAGTGACGGGGCCCATCGATTCTATTTTTACACAGATCGAAGCGGCGATGCCGGGTATATTGGCCATACTTTCGGGAGAAAATATAGCAGAGTT
>Ga0138256_10003126_pt1 | contig 17651 bp, 15 predicted proteins | sample KNB2016incub_MG_FD_105486 | JGI IMG/M metagenome (GOLD analysis project Ga0138256, IMG submission 105486) | Active sludge microbial communities from wastewater in Klosterneuburg, Austria - KNB2014incub_MG | ecosystem: Engineered > WWTP > Activated sludge > Unclassified | place: Austria... | reverse complement strand
TCGGCGGCACAGCAGGCGCGACCACTGCCACCGTCACCGGCGGACCAACAACGTATAACGTGGCAGTATCTGGAATGACCGGGGATGGAACGGTCATCGCCACGATTGCGGCTGGCGTCGCCAGCGACTCACTCGGGAATGGCAACACTGCATCCACCTCCACCGATAACACGGTTACATACGATACTACAGCGCCAATCGTCACAATCGATCAGACATTGGCGCAACCTGACCCCACCGGCGCATCTCCGATTAACTTCATCGTCGTATTCAACGAAACGACTGCAAACTTCGCCACCGGCGATGTCACCCTCGGCGGCACGGCAGGCGCGACCACTGCCACCGTCACCGGCGGACCAACAACATATAACGTGGCGGTAACAGGAATGACAGGCGACGGGACGGTCATTGCCACGATTGCGGCTGGCGTCGCCACCGATGCGGCGGGAAATAACAATGCCGCTTCCACATCCACCGACAATACTGTCACATACGACACCTCGGGACCGATCGTCACGATTGGCGCGCCGAGCGCAACGATCACATCTGCCGGCCCCGTCAACTTCCCGATCACTATTGCCGACGGCACAACGTTCAACCTGACCGTTGGCGATATCACCATCATCACCACAGGCACCGCAACAGGAGCCGTCACGGTGACCAACGGAAATACGGCGAACCCCACCGTCACCATCACCGCCATTACCGGCAACGGGACCATCGCCATCTCGATCGCGGCTGGCGTCGCATCAGATGGAAGCGGAAATACCAGCCCCGCCGCGGGACCCTCGACAACCTTTATCGTCGACAACACCGGTCCTATCGTCACTGCATCGGCGCCGGCAAACACTGCCACTGTGACCGGACCAACCCAGCTAACCGTCACCTACAACGAAGATGTGAAAAACGACGGGTTGGGAGGCGCGGCAAACAACGTAATCAACTACCTGCTGGTCGAAGCCGGGGTCAATACCACCTTTGATACGGTTTCATGCCTGGGCGGCGCGGTTGCCGACGATACCATCATAGCGATCAACACAGCAACCTACGCGAACAACAGTGGAAGCGGCCCCTTTGTCGCCACGCTCGACATCAACGGCGGCATCCCCCTCCCCGTGGGAACCTATCAACTCTATGTTTGCGGAACTACTTCCATCGAGAATCTGGCAAACCTTGAATTGAACGATGGGCTGGCAGATACGATCATCCGATTCACAGTGATCGCCGGCGCCAGCGGCGCTGGCGGCGGAGATACTCAGCGCGCAAACGCTGTGCCAGCCACAGGCTTTCCACAAGGAATGCCAACCACCCTTCCGCTTCAACCCGTGGAAAAATCCTATACTGCCACAACCATGTGGGTCGAAATCCCACGGCTTGGCGTGAAGATGAATATTGTCGGCATCCCACAGACAAAAGACGGATGGGACGTGTCCTGGCTCGGGCGCGAAGCAGGCTGGCTGAACGGCACCGCATTCCCCACCTGGCAGGGCAACTCGGTGCTCACCGGTCACGTGTGGACGGAAACCAACAAACCCGGCCCCTTCAACAAACTCAAAGACCTTCAATACGGCGACCAAATCAAAATTCACGCCTTCGATCAGGTATTCATCTACGAGATACGCGAATCGGCGCTGATCTCCTCCACCGATACAAAATCAATGATGAAACATGAGGAAAAAACCTGGCTCACGCTGATCACCTGCGAAGGGTTCAATGCCAAAACAGGCGGTTACCTCTACCGTCGCATGGCGCGCGCCGTGCTGGTCAGCGTGATCGCAGACAAATAACGCTCGGAAATAAAACGAAAAAGAGTCCGCCAGCAAATTGGCGGACTCTTTTTATTCAATGCGCTTCATCTCCGACGGGGAGACTGACAACCGAAACCCGGCTTTTTCCACACGTGTAAGAGATCGCGGTTTTACCTGACGACTCATCATCCTTGAAACTGCCATCCACCTCGCGCCCCAACCTACCCCTTTTCTTCATGCGCCCGGTATGGAATGGTCATCAAAAACCCGACTGCGATGATGATCTGCCCAATAAGCACGCCCGCCGACTGCCAGGGACCGAAATATGGCACATTCGGTAACGGCTGTGTGCCTAACCCAAATATATCCGCCATGCCGGTGAAGACGGCGATCACATATCCCGTGCTTACCAGCCGCAAGCCGAAATCGGCGACGATACTTCGTTGTTCCCTGCCCCATAGCGCGATCAGCCCAATGTACCCGCCCACACAGATCATCGCCAGCCCGATGAGAAAAACAGAAATCTGGATAAAGCCAACCACCGTGCTTCGATCCCAACCGAACCAACCAGGCTTTGCCCCAACGGTAAAAATGAACAACCCAAGCCCGACCAGAATCAGGCTGAGTTGAATTCGCACACGGGAAATTCGAACACCAGGATCGCCGTTCATTGCGGCAAATGCTCTCGTAAAAATCTCAGCCAGTTTCCGCCCAAAATATTTTCCGCGTCTGCTTCGGTGTAGCCGCGTTCGAGCAACTTGCCGCGCACCATCTGCAGGTCGGCGATGGTATCCATCCCCGCCGGAATCGACTGCAAGCCAAAGCCGCCGTCAAAATCGGAGCCGATTGCCGCATGGAAGGAATTGCCGGCGAGCTGGCACACGTGATCGATGTGTGAAACGTAGGTATCCAGCGGCACTTCCTCGCGGTTCCCGGTCTTGCGGCTCCACCCTGTTTTGAGGAAGGTATTGAAGGGGATGAGTCCCTGAACACCGCCGCGCTCGATCAACAACTCGATGACGCGGTCAGGCACATGCCGGTTCGACTCGGACCCTCGCATCAGCGCGGCACAGTTTGCATGACTCGCCATGATAGGACCTTCGTAACGGTCGAGAGACTCCAACGCGGCGGCTTCGTCCATGTGACTAATATCGAGGCTGAAGTTAAAATCTGCCATGGCAGAAATCAACTCGCGCCCTTCCACGGTCAACCCGCCGGGGTCGCCGGTGCCGCCACAATAACGCGTTCCCGCCCACGCGAGTCCAATCATGCGCAAGCCCAGTTCCCACCATTCGGGAAGTTCTTTGATGGAGCGAATCCCCTCCGCGCCTTCCATAAGCATCACCAACCCCACCGGATGTCCCTCCTCTTCGCGCGCGGGCTGTGCCCAATGTTGAAGGTGAGAATCCAATTCGCCCGTCGAGGCGATGAGGCGGAATTTGTCCGGGCGCGAATCCGCAAGTTTGCGATACGCGCTTGCCTGGTCGCGATACAGTTTGCGGGCGGTGTCGAAGTCGGGATACCACTGGCTATCCCACATTTCTTTTTTGCGCGCGGGAGAGGCAAACAACGTCGAGAATACGATCGCCACACTGCCGCGCTGGTATTCGTGCCAGCCCAGGGTGCAATCGCCCATGCGCTCGGGAATGAGGGTGCTCGCCTCGAGACGGCGCGTTTCGGCAACCGGGCGCGTGTAATCGCGCTTGAAGGCGAGCATGTTCCAGGCAAGGTCCTGGTGAGAGTCGACAATGAGTGTCATCAATTCAAAAAAGCGTCCCGCCTCAGCGGGACGCTTGCCATTTAATTTTCTTCGGTCGATTCGGTCGGCGGATCGAACGGTGAATCTCCCGAGGAGTCTTCCTCTTCGGCGTCGAATTCCGCCGTAAGCATCTTGAAGTCTTTATCGACGAAGGCGGCTGAGTCCACCTTGCGAAGGCTCAAGCCGATGCGGTGCTGGTCGGCATCGATGCGGATAACGCGCAGGGTTTTCACATCGCCCTCATGCAAGGCTTCCTTCGGGTGTTCGATGCGCTGGTCTGAAATTTCAGAAATATGGATCAAACCTTCCACGTCTTCATCGAGGCGGGCGAAAGCGCCGAATTTCGTCAGGCGCGTGATCTTGCCCTCCACGAGTTGACCGACACTGTACTTCACAATACGGGCATGCCAAGGGTCGTCCAACAGGGCGCGCACCGACAGACCGATACGCTTCTTGTCACGGTCGACGTTAATTACCTTAACCTTGACCTCCTGCCCCACTTCGAGCGCTTCACGCGGGTGGTCGATGTGATCCCATGAAAGTTCCGAAAGGTGCACAAGCCCGTCCGCGCCGTTGACATTGATGAATGCGCCGAAATTGGCGAGGCTGGTCACGCGCCCGGTATACACCTGCCCTTCCTGAAGTTCGTCGATCACGCGCTCCTTCAGCGACTGGCGCGATTCGGCGCTTGCCGCGCGTTCCGAAACGATCAGGCGGCGGCGTTCGCGGTCCACCTCAATAACCCGTATCGAGATGGGCTGACCCACCATCTTCTGAAATTTTTGTTCGGGCGTATCGCCGGTGATCTGGCTTCGGCGCAACGCCCCGATTTGTGAAGACGGCAGAAAACCGCGCAAGCCTTCCACAGCCGCGATCAGCCCGCCCTTGTTGAACCCGATGATTTTGGTTTCAATCACCACAGCATCGGTAATGAGCTTTTCCACGTCATCCCAGGAAATCTGTTCTTGCGCGCGTTTGAGGGAAAGCACTACGTTTCCGTTCGCATCTTCGGGGTTGATCACGAACACGTGGATTTCCTGCCCAACGCTCAACGCTTCGATTTCCGCCGGGGTGAGTTGATCCAATTCTCGACCGGATACCACGCCCTCAGATTTCGCGCCTATGCTGATGAGAATCTGGCTTGGGCTGATGCTGGCAATCGTCCCTTTGCGAATCTCGCCAGCCTGGGGCAGGTCGACGTTTAATTCCTGCTCATTGAGCAGTGATTCCATGGTTTGATTGTTCGCATGATTTTGTTCTCCCTGCGGATTGCGATCGCTCCCTTCGGCAGGCAGGGCTTGATTGTGGTCTGTCACTAGATACTCCGGTTGATAAAAAATGTAAGCGGGATTATACAGGTGAATGTACAAGTTGACAACCCGCCGAGAAACTGTGTGGACATCTTCATTCAAACCGGCGGAGGAACGCCTGCCTGCTCTCTCGCCTATGGCTTTCTCATGACCGGTTGCCAGATTGGCGGCCGTAGCGCGCTTTGCGTTGAAAATGATCGAATCGGCTCATACGAAAATTATCAGACGAAACTTTAAGAAAGCCGTGTTCCCAGAACCATCTCCAGTTTGGGAATTATTCAAACACGAGTTATAATCACGCTTCGGAGTCACATAAATGCCACCTATTTTTCCCTTCACAGCCATTGTAGGACAGGAGCGCATGAGACGCGCTCTCATCTTGAACGCCGTAGACACGCGCATCGGCGGCGTGCTCATTCGCGGTGAACGCGGCACTGCCAAATCCACCGCGTCGCGCTCGCTTGCCGCGCTCCTCCCCAGCGTCAAAGTGGTGGACGATTGCCGCTTCGGTTGCGACCCAGACAAGCCCAACACCTGGTGCACCGAGTGCAAAGAACGGTTCGCCGGAAATAAAAAAATCCCGTCGCACGTGCGGACAACCTCATTCGTGAATCTCCCCGTTTCCGCCACCGAAGACCGCGTGGTCGGCACGCTTGATATCGAGCAGGCGATCCAAAAAGGCGAGCGTCACTTCGAGCCGGGCGTGCTCGCCGGCGCGAATCGCGGCTTGCTTTACATTGACGAAGTGAACCTGCTCGACGATCACGTAGTGGATGTTCTGTTGGATTCTGCCGCGATGGGCACGAACATGGTCGAACGCGAGGGGATTTCATTTTCCCACCCAGCCCGCTTCATTCTCGTCGGGACGATGAATCCCGAAGAAGGCGAGCTTCGTCCTCAACTGCTAGACCGCTTCGCCCTCTCTGTGGATATCGTCGGCATCCGTGACGCGCGCGAACGCGTGATGATCATGGAGCGCAACCTCGCCTTTGAACAGGACGCGGAGGCGTTCCGCCAACAGTGGAAGCCAAAAGAAGATGAGCTATCGCATCAAATCGAGAAGGGACGCGAACTCGTTGGCGAGGTCAAACACACCAGCCGCGATTTGCTGTCTATTGCCGCGTTGACCGCATCGCTGAACGTGGACGGTCACCGCGCAGATTTGGTTATCCTAAAGGCCGCGCGCGCCCAAGCCGCTTTCGAGGGTCGCACGAAAATTAATGACCACGATATTGCGCTTGCCGCCGAGTTGGCTCTCCCCCACCGCATCAAGCGGACCCCGTTCCAACAGGCAGAGATGACCACCGAACAATTGCAGGAACGCATCGAGCAATTGGCAGGGCAATCCATGCCGGATGAGGCTGAGGCGGATGAGTCTGAATCCCAGCAGAATAAATCCGAAGAAAAAAAAACTTAAAGCTCGAAGATGAGCGCGAGGAAGGTCCGCAGGAGGGCAAGCCCGAGCCGATGCCGCAGGATGTGTTCGCAAACACATCTTCGAATTGGTGGGATGGCGGGCAGAAGGTCAAAGCGGGAGAGAAATTTCAACCCCGCAAGTTAAATACGCCTCTCGATAAACTCACCCGCAAACAAGCAGGGCGGCGTTCGCTTACCAAGACCGAACGTAAGCACGGGCGTTACATCAAGGCTCGCCCCGCCGGCGACAAGAAGGATGATATCGCTTTCGATGCCACCATCCGAGCCGCGGCTCCACACCAACAGAAACGCGTCGAAAAAAGAAAGAAACTAGCCTTTGCCATCGAGTCGTCGGACTTACAGCGCAAGATCCGCGTGAAGCGTGTGGCAAATCTGGTCTTATTTTTGGTGGACGCTTCGTGGTCGATGGCTGTCGCGGAACGCATGAATGCGACGAAGGGCGCGATCTTATCCTTGCTCACGGATGCGTATCAACGCCGCGACCGCGTGGGGTTGATCGTTTTTCAAAAAGATCGCGCAACGCTGGTCCTTTCCCCCACAAATTCCATTCAACTCGCGCAACGCGCGCTGATGGACATCCCCGTCGGCGGCAAGACCCCGCTTTCGGCGGGACTGTTCATGGCGGCGGATGTGTTGCGGCAGGAGAAATTACATCACCCAGATGTGGAACCTCTACTCATTGTTTTGACTGATGGCGCCGGGAATGTTTCGATCGGCGCGTTGCCGCCGCAGGAAGAATCGTACAAATTCGCCGAACTCATCGCCAACGAGAAGATCAAATGCGTGGTCATCAACATGGAACACGCCGCCTTCGACCAGGGACTCGCGCAACAATTGGCAGACCACCTCAAATCGCCATGCTACGCGCTGAGCGAATTGAAAGCGGAAAATTTGTATCACGCCGTGAAAGACGAGATGGCGAAGCCGATGAAGAAGTAGAATGAAACAAGAACTCCGGGTTTTTTCGCGAAGCGACTCGGAGTTCTAATTTTATTCAACCTTCCCCCTCAACAACTCCTCCACCAGCGACGCGGGGACTTGCACTGCGACCACCTCCCCGCGCACGGTGACGACCCCGTTCGCAACGATCCATTCTTCGATGACAACTTTGCGTCCCTTGTGTTCTTTCACTTTGCCGCGGACTTCGAGTTCGACTCCAAGCGGAGTTGGTTTGAGATAATCCACGTGTAGCGACGCGGTGAGGAAGCGCGTGTTGGGTTCAGAGTTGGGATCGGATTCTTTCGCGGCGCGGTATGCCACGCCGGCGGCTGTCCCGGTGCCGTGACAGTCAATGAGCGATGCAAGCAATCCGCCGTAGACGTAGCCGGGGATGGCGATATGGTATGGCTTGGGCATGAAGTGACAAACGGATTCGTCGCCGTCCCAGTAACTTTGGATGTGATGCCCGTGTTCGTTGAGCGTGCCGCATCCGTAGCAGTGGGCGTACGATTCAGGGTAAAACTCTTGGAAGGATTTTTGGGTCATGCGTTTTTCCATTTCTCCGTTTCGGGCGGGGATTTCTTAACTACAAACGCGCGCGAAGGGTTTCTTTTTTTTATTGCATCATGGGGTTCCGGTCACGGCGGTTCCCAGGGGGAGCGAGGCTGGGGATGAGGTGGCGGCTGGGGAGGGTGAGACAGTTGCACTTGGGGTGGGAATCGCGGTGGGCGCGTCGCCCTGGATGACAAATTGACCCACGACTTTATAGTCGAGCCCAACAAAGATTTGCACTTCGTAATTACCGGGCAAAAATTGATCGGGCGGCGCTTCCCATTCGGTGAACCCGTATCCGCCGGTTTCGCCGTCCCAGGGGATGGTTTCGTAATGCGCGAGTTGACCGTTGCGCAACCAGAGCGCGGTCCATTGCGCGCCGGGGACCATTTCGGCGTAGGTGAAGACCGCGCACATGTAGTGGACCGGGGCTTGAAAGACAGCCGCCGCTTCGAACTCGATGAAGTTGGCGCAGTTTTCGGTGAATTGTAACGGGCTAAACACCGCGTTCGGGTTTGGCGTGACCACGCTCTCAAATAATGCCTCGATGGCAAGCGGAATGAACGGGGTCGGGGTGATGGTGGGCGTGTCGGTGACAGAGGGAGTATTGGTGATGGTCGGCGACAGCGTGATGGTGGGGGATAGTGTGATGGTCGGCGACAGCGTGATGGTGGGGGATAGCGTGATGGTGGGCGAGGGAGGAAAATACCGGTACGCCACCGGTTCGCCGAAAACAGATAACCCAATGGCAAGCGCAAGCGTCAACACGCCCGCAACGAACACAATCAACCCGGCGCGCTGGCGCTTAACCTTGATGCGGTAAAACGAAAGTTTTCGCGCGGAGAGAAATGCCCGAAAGCCTGAACGCATCACAAGCAATGCGCCGATGAAGAGGAAGAAAACGGCGGCGATGATTCCCGCGCGGATATCCATGGAAAAGATTATAGCAGGGGCGAGGAAAAAGGATGAAGGACAAGTTGGGCGCGTGGGCAGGTAGAGACGTAGACACGTAGACACGTAGACATGTAGACATGTAGACACGTAGACATGTAGACATGTAGACACGTAGACACGTAGACACGAAAACATGTGCCTCGTTCTTTTACCTGTCTCCCTGTTTATCTGTTTATCTATTTACCCGTCTCCCTGTCCCCCACACATCTACGACACCGGTGTGATTATGGATTTGTACGTCGGGGTGAAGTTGGGGTGCGAGTCGCGGTGCGGGTGCGCGTTGGCGTGCGTGTCGATGTGCGTGACGGCGTGATGCTGGGAGTGCGCGAAGGCGTGATCGACGCAGTGGGAGTGAATGTTGCCGTTTGGGTTGGGCGCGGCGTGCGGGTGAAGGTGGATGTCAATGTCGGGCGCGGCGTGCGCGTTGAGGTCAATGTCGGTGTGGCGCTTGGCGTGAAGGTTTGAGTCGGTGTTGAACTCGCGGTTTGACTCGGTGTGACAGATGCGGTCAACGTGTTGGTGGAGGTGGGGCGCGGCGTGCGGGTGAAGGTGGAGGTCAATGTCGGGCGCGGCGTGCGCGTTGAGGTCAATGTCGGTGTGGCGCTTGGCGTGAAGGTTACTGTTGCGGTAAAAGTCGCGGTGGCTGTAAAGGTTTGTGTCAACGTAAAAGTTAGGGTTGGCGTTGAGGTTACGGTCGGCGTTGAGGTCATCGTGTTTGTGGGTTGGCGCGTGGCAGTGGGGTGCGGCGTCTCGCTCGGCTTGACTGTCGAAGTGGGGGTCGGCGTGCGCGTGGGAGTAAACGTTGCCGATGGAACCGGCGTGTTGGTGATCGTGGGCGTAAGACTCGCTGTGGGGGTGATCGAACTGGTTGCGGTGAAGGTGAATGTGGCTGTCGGGCGCGGCGTGCGCGTAAACGTGGGCGTCAACGTGGGGCGAAGCGTGCGTGTGGCAGTGAGCGTGGAGGTCGATGAGGGCGCGAGGGTAACGGTGGCTTCAGGCGAGGAGGTCGGGGATGGGGTAAACGTTTCAGTGGCTGAGGCTGTTACACTGGGCGTATGACTCGGCGACGAGGTCGCGGTCACAGTGGAGGTTGGGGAGGGCGTCAACGTCGCGTCGGGGGTTGAGGTCGCGGTCCGGGTCGGGAGCGGGGTGATCGTCGGCAATGCCGTTGCGGTACTCGTCGTTGAGGGTGTGGGCGAGGGAGGAAGGATTTGGTTGGCGATGGGTTTCCCAAACAGCGCGGATGCGCCGCTGGCGATCAGCGCCATCAACGCAACCGTGAGCCATTGCCGCCCGTAGCGCATGTACGATTGGCGTTTGCGATAGAACACCATGGTGCGAGCCGTTTGAATCGAGCGAATACCCACCCGCGCCGCAAGCAATGCCGCGATCGCAAAGAACAAAACGAGAAGAATGACAAGCATGCCCGCGCTCATAAGGCGAGGATTATAATGCCTTGTGTCTGGGGATGGCAGTCACTTGCGAAGTGACAGCCATCTCCTTTACAATGGACTTATGAAAGAACTCGTTTTCCTCAAACTCGGCGGCTCGTTGATCACCGACAAGACCAAACCATACACTCCTCTGCTGGATGTGATGGACGATCTCGCGTTGCAGATTAAGACCGCGCTTCACGCCCACCCCGACCTGCGCGTGCTCGTCGGACACGGGGCCGGCTCTTTCGGGCACGTGCCTGCGAGCGAATACAAGACCCGCGACGGGCTCCCCCCTCGCGCCACGCCGTTGACATATCGCCAGCGCGACGATACGCAGGATAGTTACTGGAGGGGATTCGCCGAGGTGTGGTATCAGGCATCCACGTTGAATCGATTCGTGATGGAGGCGTTCCACAAAGCGGATGTGCGGGCAATTTCGCTGCCGCCGTCTTCCAGCGTGATCTCCAGTAATGGACGGGTTTCTGTCTGGGATACGACGCCGATCCGCATGGCGCTCGCGGCGGATATCCTCCCGGTTGTGTTCGGCGATACCATCTTCGATGAGGTGCGCGGCGGCACGATCCTTTCAACGGAAGACTTGTTCATGTATCTCACGAGCGCGTTGCACCCGGATCGAATCCTGCTCGCGGGGTTGGAAGCCGCGGTATGGGAGGATTTCCCCGCGCGGACGAAGAAAGTGGATAGAATCACTCCGGCTTCATTCAACGAGATCAAAGCAGGAGTCGGAAAATCCGCCGCGGCAGATGTGACCGGCGGCATGGAATCGAAAGTGAAGCAGATGCTTGAGTTGGTTGGGAAACATCCGAACCTCACCGTGCAAATTTTTTCCAGCGATGAGCCGGGCAATCTCGTCCGCGCGTTGGGAGGGGAAACGTTGGGGACGGTGATCAGTTCGTAGAAAGTGGAAAGTAGGAACGACTTCAGTCGTTACACACGGCGACTTAAGTCGCCGCTACAAATATTTTAGAGGAGCAACTACATGGCGACAAAGTCCAGCAAAGGCAAGAAATCAACAAAGAAGCCCGTTCGGAAAGCCAAAGCGGCGAAGAAAGCGCCAGCCTTCAAGCCAACCAAACTGAAATTGCTTCGACCCGTGCCTTCCAATATCGAGATCGCGCAGGCGGCAACGGTCAAACCGATTTTGCAAGTGGCGAAAGAGTTAGGAATCCGCGAGAACGAATTGGAGTTATACGGTCCGTACAAAGCCAAGATCAAACTCGAAATTCTCGATCGTCTCAAAGACAAACCCAACGGCAAATACGTTGTCGTGACCGCCATCACACCGACCCCGCTTGGCGAGGGCAAAAGCACCACCACCGTGGGCTTATCGCAGGCGTTGGGCGCGCACCTCGGCAGAAAGTCCGTTGCCGCCATCCGCCAGCCTTCGCAGGGACCGATCTTTGGAATTAAAGGCGGCGCGGCGGGCGGCGGGTATTCGCAGGTCATCCCGATGGAAGATTTCAACCTGCACCTGACGGGCGACAACCACGCCATCACCGCCGCGCACAACCTGGTTTCCGCCGCGCTGGATGTGCGCGTGATGCACGAAAAACAACAAGACGGCGAAAAGATGTTCAACGCGCTCTGCCCCATGGATAAAAAAGGTAACCGCAAATTCTCGCCCACCATGTTGCGCCGCGTGAAAAAACTCGGCATCAACAAAACGAACCCGAACGACCTCACGCCTGAGGAACGCAATCGCTTCGCCCGGCTCGACATCGATGAAGCCACCATCACCTGGCGGCGCGTGCTCGACACCAACGACCGCTTCCTGCGCGAGATTCAAGTGGGACTGGGCAAAGACGAAGCGGGATTCGAGCACCGCTCCGGCTACGACATTACGGTTGCTTCAGAAATTATGGCGATCCTCGCGCTGACGACGAACCTCAAAGACATGCGCGAGCGCTTCGGCAAGATGGTCGTCGCCACGAATAAGCAAGGCGAAGCCGTCACCGTGGAAGACCTCGGCGTGGCGGGCGCGGTCACCGTGCTGATGAAGGACGCGATCAAGCCGAACCTGATGCAGACTCTCGAAGGCAACCCCGCCACCGTTCACGCGGGTCCCTTTGCCAACATTGCGCACGGCAACAGTTCCATCCTCGCCGATAAGATCGCGCTCAAACTCGTCGGCAAGGACGGTTTCGTCTGCACCGAAGCCGGCTTCGGCGCGGACATCGGCATGGAAAAATTCTTCGATATCAAATGCCGCTATTCCGGTTTGATCCCCCATGTGGTCGTGATGGTCACCACTGTCCGCGCGTTGAAGATGCACGGCGGCGGACCGAAAGTGGTGGCGGGCAAACCGCTCGCGTCGGAATACACCGACGAGAATCTCGATCTGCTCCGCGCCGGTCTGCCGAACCTGGAACGTCACATCGAGAACGCGCGCAAGTTCGGCGTGAACGTGGTTGTGGCGGTCAACTCCTTCGCCACCGACACCAAAAACGAAGTTGAACTCATCCGCGATGCCGCCTTGAAGATGGGCGCCACGGACGCGGTCGTTTCGACTCACTGGGCAGACGGCGGCAAAGGCGCGAAGAAACTGGCAGAAGCGGTGGTGAAAGCCGCGGAGATGCCCAGCAAGTTCCAATTCTTGTACCCGCTGGAGAACAGCATCAAGAGCAAGATCGAAGCCATCGCCGTCAAACTCTACCGCGCCGATGGCGTGGACTACACGCCCGAAGCCGATGCGCAAATCGAACGTTATACGCGCCTGGGCTTCAACGACCTGCCCATCTGCATGGCAAAGACGCATCTCTCGTTCACAACGGATGCCAGCAAGAAAGGCGCGCCGACGGGATTCCGCATTACGGTGCGCGAGATCCGCGCGAGCGTGGGCGCGGGGTTCTTGTACCCCATCCTCGGCGATATGCGCACGATGCCCGGCTTGCCGACACGCCCCGCTTTCTTCGATGTGGATCTGGATTTGAAGACCGGGAAAGTAGTTGGGTTGTTTTAAATACTCAGCCACAGAGCGCGCAGAGACTCTGAGAAAAAAACTCAAAGAACTCTGTGTTCTCTGTGGCTATTTCCTTGACGTTACCCTGTAAACTTCCCCTTCTTCGATTTTGACAATTAATTCAAGGTCTGCGATCTCTGCAAGCAATTTCGGCGGGATGACGTTGCGATAAATACTGTTCGGCAGAATCCAGATGATGTAACCGGGCTTGTCTTGGGGCCAGCCTGCATAATTTTGCTTGATCTCGTTCAAGTCCATTGTGAACGAGCGCGGCATGATCGGCGACTCGCGGCGCGTGAAGAACCAGACGCCGTCGGTGTAGTTGCTGTACAAAGTTGCGTCGGGATTTTCCTGCGCGATTCTTTGCATCTCTTTGACGATCGGATTCTCGTGGAAGGCGCGGTTGTTGTACACGTTGTATCCGCTTGCCTCGCCGTTTTGCATCGAGGCGGAAACGTATTTCACTAAACTCCAGCCGGGGTAGATCGCCAGCCAGAGAAAGAAAACCGCCGCGCCAAGTTTTTGGAGCATGAGTTGATTCCATTTCAAATGAGGGAGGACAAGTGCATCGAACGCGACGAAGATCATTATCAACACAAGCGAGAGCAAGCCAACGTAATAACGATCTGAAAACAAATCCACGTGGTCTTCGGTGGTGACGGAGTACATCAGCCCGAGAATCGTCCACACGAAGAATGCCCACGAGACGAGGGGAATCGGCTGCATCATTGTTCTGGCAAAATTTTTCCAGTTTTCTTTTTTGTTGATTAACAAAAGAATCACTGCAATTGCGCCGACCACGATCCACGGATTGTCGAAGAGCGGTTGAAGCGTTGGATGATTCGGAATGAACCAATGCAGAATCTTCGCCAGCGACAGGCGCAAATTTTCGAGCGGATTCACGATCGAGCCGCTGACGCCCCAGAACGAATCGTATTGACCGATGTTGTGAAACCAAATCCACGCGGCGGCGGGGAGAATGGACAACACGCCGAATAGAATCGATTCGCGGATGCCGCGCCAGATGTCCCTGCGGTGGGCGAAGAGGATGAAACAGCCACCCGCCGCGATGAGGCTCGCCCCAAGATAACGCTGGAGAGGCGCAAGAGCCGACATGGCGATCATCCACCATAACGCGCGGCGCGAGCGAGTCTGCACATAGTCCGCGCTTGCGAAGAGGAAGATCATCGAGAATGTGACGAACAACGGCTCGGAGGAAATGTTCGCGTGGATGCGAATCGCCATGTCCGACGTGAGGATGAAGAGGGCGGCGAGATATTGACGGAGCGGTTTATCGGGAAAGGCATAATAGATCAGCGCGCCGTTGAGAAAAATATTTACGGCGAAGGTGAGGATGTTGAGCCAGCCCGCGGCGAAGAGGACATCGAGTCCCGTGAGGCGACTCGTGCCGGCGATTTCCAACGGATACAACGGGGGCCACCACAACAGCGGACGCCCGGTGTGGTCGAAGAAGCCTTTGCCATCCAAAAGGCTTTGCGCGATGGAAAGATACTTCGTCCCGTCGGCTGAAACGCCGGGTCCGTATCTCGACATGACCAGCGCGGCGATCAACGCGCCAGCCAGCGAGGTTGCGAACAAGAACCACAGGTACTTTTTGTCCATTGAATACGGCATGTTTTCATTATAATGGAAGGCATGACCCCCCTCCCCGCGCAAACCATCGAAGACGCGCTCGAGTTGATGCGGAACAAACAACTCCGCGCGTCGGACCTCGCTTCCGCCTGCCTCGACAACATCCAGCGGCTCAACCCCAAACTGAACGCGTTCATCACCGTGCAGGATTCGTTGGCGCGCAGTGTGGCAAGCACCATGATCCCCGCCTCAGCCCCCCGCGCCACTTATGCGGACGTTCTGCGCGGCATCCCCATCGCCGTCAAAGACCTGTTCGACACGGCGGGGATACGCACCACCGCCGGCTCGAAGTTTTTCGCGGATCGCATCCCCGATGAGGACGCGTTCGTGGTGGAAAAACTCAAAGCCGCCGGCGCGTTCATCATTGGCAAAACAAACACGCATGAGATCGCGCTTGGCGTCACCGGAAACAACCCTCATTTTGGCGCTGCCAGAAACCCGCGCGATCTCACCCGCATCCCGGGCGGCTCGTCGAGCGGATCGGCAATCGCCGTGGCAACCGGCATGGCGCTGGGCGCGCTTGGCACAGACACCGGCGGTTCGATCCGCATCCCCGCTTCGTTGTGCGGCGTGGTGGGATTCAAGCCCACGTATGGGCGCGTCAGCCTGCGCGGCGTGTTCCCCCTCTCGTGGAATCTCGACCACGTCGGTCCGCTGGCTCGATGCGTGAAAGACGCGGCTCTGTTGTTGCAGGTCATCTCGTCGCATGACGCGCTCGACCCCGCCTCCACCAAAATGTTGAATGGCGATTATCTCGGTCACTTGACGGATGATATGTCGGGGAAGCGGATCGCGTTTGCCGTCGGCGAATACATCGAAAGCGCGGACGCGGGAGTGTTGCAAGCCGTTCGCAACGCGGCAAACGTATTTGAGGGCATGGGGTGCGTCATCGAAGAAATCGGCATGGATTGGTTGCGCGACGCCGCCTCCGCTAACAAGACCATGACCCAAGCCGATGGCGCGGCAGTTCATCGCGACCGTTTGAAGGAACGCCCCGATTGGTTCGGCGAAGATGTGCGCAGACGATTGCTGGATGGCGCAAAGACCACCTCCACCGAGTATGCGCTGGCAAGGCGGGCCCAAGCCGAAATGAAGAAACGATTCGAGTTGTTCTTCGAGTCGTATGACTTGTTGCTCCTGCCGACCACGCCGATTCCCGCGCCGACGATTGCCGGTCACGACGCGGTGGAGCAAGCCGCGCGGTTGACTCGTTTCACCGCGCCGTTCAACCTCACGGGTCTGCCCGCGCTATCCCTCCCATGCGGATTCACCCAGAGCGGGCTTCCCATCGGCTTGCAAATCGTCTCGCGCGCATGGGGGGATGCAAAAACGCTGAACGCGGGTTATGCCTTCGAGCAGGCGACTGAGTGGGGCGAAAAATTTCCCGCCATATAAGGTGACAGTCATCTCGAAGATGACTGTCACCTTCTTTTAAAACAACAAACCTGCCCCGTCTGATTTCAACGAGGCAGGTTTCAATCTCGATTACTACGGCGAACTACGGAAATGGACAAGCCGGAAAATAGTATGCCGGTCCGCCATAGGGTACGGGGTCCGGAAAGCAAGCATTAGAAACATCAACATCATAGAACTCCACCCACCAATCGGTACCGGCATAGCTATAATATGACAAGTCTAAGAATTGAGCCGGTTGTGTCTGGCAAATGGGCCCATAATTTTCCCAAGTTCCAGTCTGCCACCAATCCCAGGCGGCGTAGCAATATTTGGGGGTAAATGACCGAATGTGCGTCCGAAATGTGGAACCGCCAAACGTGACGGTCACATCGCCCTCCGCCTTGGAAGAGGTGAGACAGCGGACGGTTTCAGAATCTAACTGATTGCAATGGAGCGTAAATTCCCCGCCATCTCCCACTCGCGCTACGCCTTTGAGATCAGCGCCCGAGAACTCGCCGCTCACCTTGAAGATGAACACCGTGCCGCTCGCCCCTCCCTGCGCGCGGACCAGTTCGATGACAGTACCCGCCGCCGAGGGCGCGGCAAAAACCGTGCCGGTGAACAAAGCCAACATCGAAAGCGCAAGACAAACAACAAATAATTTCTTCTTCATCGCAAACTCCTTTTGGATGTATCGCCAACACCTGTTGAGCGTGATGCGCAACCATGACGCTCGACTCACCAATAGGATTCACGGAAAGCCGTCTCTTTGCCAAGTTGTAAGGCTGGTTCAGGATGGTATGATTTCCCCATGTCGCTCGAAATCAAACCCCGCTTCTAGCATCCCCGAATTGGATGGGTTGCGCTTCATTGCGATTAATTCACCTAACTACCTGACACTTTCCTTTTTTTGGAAACAGATGAACGCTGAAAACGCTGATAAAAACTTTTTTTCGCCTGTTTTTTTGAAAAATCCTCGTTCATCGGGAGCGCTCAAAGGTTGTAGATAGCCCAACAGACTACACCACCGAGACACCGAGTCACCGAGTCACGGAGTTTTTTTATTGCTTTCCTCCGTGTTTCCGTGACTCCGGGGTTAGGGTTTTCCGCCTGTGGTGAAACCCATCTACATACTTTTAGCGCGCCCCGTTCATCTGCGTTTTTCTGCGTCCCATTTTAAAACTGTCAGGTAGGTAGTTGATTCACTTATAGAATCAGTAGATCACGAAAGCGCGTTCTAGACGCAGCGCAACTGCGTCTAGAACGCGAAGTTTGATCTTCCAAACAAATCAAACTGTCGCCTCACCTTTCGTGAAGTTCGGAGAATTGACACTGTTTTGGTAACTGCTCAGGCATGTCGTTGCAAGGAGGGCTCTTGCTCGCCTGCCCCGATGTTTTTTCGGGGTCCCGACGAAGCAATCTCCCGGTATGGGGAGACTGCTTCGGCAAAACCAAGAGCGCCTCGCAGCGACATGTTCCGAGGCTGAG
>Ga0138256_10003125_pt1 | contig 17653 bp, 18 predicted proteins | sample KNB2016incub_MG_FD_105486 | JGI IMG/M metagenome (GOLD analysis project Ga0138256, IMG submission 105486) | Active sludge microbial communities from wastewater in Klosterneuburg, Austria - KNB2014incub_MG | ecosystem: Engineered > WWTP > Activated sludge > Unclassified | place: Austria... | reverse complement strand
CTACGCCGCCAACCGCGCGGCGCCCGGCCCAAACGCATAGGCATCCATGCCCAGGTCGCCGTAGGTCAGGGTGGCGTGGATGCGCGTGGCCGGCTGCCGGCCCGCGGCGCCGGCGGCCACGAAGAAGGGCAGCAGGTGCTCGTCGGTGGGGTGCATCAGCACGGCGTGCGGCGCCTGCCGGCGGTAGTCGAGTAGCGCGTCCCAGTCCGCGCCAGCGGCGCGTTCGGCGAACCAGTTGCGGAAGGCCGTGCTTTCCGGCGTGGCCGGCGCATCGGCATCGGGCCGCAGCCCGCCGGCGAAGACACGCCGCAGGTTGTGCGTGATGCTGCCGCTGCCGACGATGAGCACGCCTTCTTCGGCCAGCGGCGCCAGCGCCTGCCCGAGCGCGAACAGCTGCGCCGGGGTCCAGTTCGGCGGCCAGGCCAGCGGCAGCACGGGCACGTCGGCGGCCGGGTAGACGTAGCGCAGCGGCGTCCAGATGCCGTGGTCCAGGCCGCCGTCGTCCACCACCTCGGCCGGCAGCTCGGCGGCGCGCAGCAGCGCCGCCAGGCGGTGCGCCAGCGCCGGTGCACCGGGGGCGTCGTAGCGCATCTGGTTCAGCCGTGGGTCGAAGCCGCCGAAGTCGTACACCGCCTCGTGCCGCGCCGCCGCCAGCAGCACCGGCACGCGTGTCAGGCTGTGCGCCGAGACGGCCAGCACGGCCTGCGGCCGGCCGAACGTGGCGTCGATGACCGGCCCAAGCCCTTGCATGAAGCGGCCGGCCTCGCGCGGCTCCAGCGCGATCATCGGCGAGCCGTGGGAAAGGAAGAGCGGCGGCAATGTCTTCATGCCGCCATTGAAGCACTGCCGTGCAGCGCTGCGCTTCAATCGCCTTGCACGGTCAATTCACGCCACCGCGCCGGGGCCGCGCGCTTTGCCCTACGCTCGGCGTATGTCCGATCTTCGACCCCCCACCATCCGCGCCCTGGCCTGGCGCCAGACGCTGCGTGATTTCAGGGCCGGCGAACTGCGCCTGCTGGCCGTGGCCGTGATGCTGGCCGTGGCCGCGCTCACCGCGGTGGGCTTCTTCGCCGACCGCCTGAGCAATGGCCTGGAGCGCAATGCGCGGCAGTTGCTGGGCGGCGACGCCGTGGTGCGCAGCGACCGGCCGGCACCGCCGGAGCTGGCCGCCAAGGCCACCGAACTGGGGCTGCGCGTATCGCAGAGCACGGGCTTCCCGAGCATGGGCCGCGCACCCGACGAACGGGGTGGTGCCACGCGGCTGGTGGCCGTGAAGGCGGTGAGCGAGACCTACCCGCTGCGCGGGCAATTGCAGCTGCGTGCCGAAGACGGCGGCGCGGTGCAGGCCGTGGCCGCCGCGCCCGAACCCGGCACCGTGTGGGTGGATGCCGCATTGCTCGACGCGCTGCAGCTGAAGGTGGGCGACCCGCTGCTGCTGGGCGACACCGAACTCGAGATCACCCGAGTCATCGTCGTCGAACCCGACCGCGGCGGCGGTTTCACGAGCTTTGCGCCGCGTGTCATGCTGGCGCTGGCCGACCTGCAGGAAACCGGCCTCGTGCAGCCGGCCAGCCGCGTGAGCTACCGGCTGGCCGTGGCCGCGCCCGAGGACTGGAGCGCCAGCCGCGGTGACGCCGCGGTGCGCGAATTCGTGCGTTTTGCCGAGGACCGCATCAAGACCCAGCCGCTGCGCGGCGTGGACGTGGAGTCGCTGCAGAGCGGTCGCCCCGAGATGCGCCTCACGCTGGACCGCGCCGAGAAATTCCTCAACCTGGTGGCGCTGCTGGCGGCGCTGCTGGCGGCCGTGGCGGTGGGCATCGCGGCGCGCGAATTTGCGTCGCGCCACCTCGACGACTGCGCCATGCTGCGCGTGCTGGGCCTGTCGCAGCGGCGCATCGCCGGCGCCTATACGCTGGAATTCGGCCTCATCGGGCTGGCCGCCAGCGTGGCGGGCGTGCTGATCGGGTTGGCGGTGCACTTCGTCTTCGTGTGGCTGCTGGCCGGGCTGGTGGACTCGGCTCTGCCGCCGCCCGGGCCCTGGCCGGCGCTGTTCGGCATCGGTGTCGGCATGACGCTGCTGCTGGGCTTCGGCCTGCCGCCGGTGCTGCAGCTGGCGCGCGTGCCGCCGCTGCGCGTGATCCGGCGCGACGTGGGCGCGCTCAAGGCTTCGTCGCTGGGCGTGCTGGCGGCAGGCACCGGCGGGTTCGTGGCGCTGCTGATGGCGGTCTCGGCCGATGCGAAGCTGGGCGCCATTGCCGTGGGCGGTTTCGCCGTGGCGGTGGCCCTGTTCGCGCTCATGGCCTGGGGCGCCGTGGGGCTGCTCAAGCGCGCCGTGCCGGAGACGCGCGCACCGCGCTGGCTGGTGCTGGCCACGCGCCAGATCGCGGCGCGGCCGGCCTTCGCGGTGCTGCAGGTGTCGGCACTGGCGGTGGGCCTGCTGGCGCTGGTGCTGTTGGTGCTGCTGCGCACCGACCTCGTGAGCAGCTGGCGCAATGCCACGCCGCCGGATGCGCCGAACCGCTTCGTCATCAACCTGCAGCCCGATCAAGGCGAGGCCTTCCGCGCCGCGCTGCAAGCCGCCGGCGTGCAGCGCTACGACTGGTACCCCATGATCCGGGGCCGGCTGGTGGCCATCAACGACCGCGCCGTCAGCGGCGAGAGCTACGCCGACGACCGCGCCAGCCGCCTGGTGGATCGCGAATTCAACCTCAGCCACAGCGCGCAGGTGCCCACGCACAACCCCGTGGTCGCCGGCCGCTGGGTGCCGGACGAGGCCGACGGACTGTCGGTCGAAGAAGGCCTGGCGCAGCAGCTGGGCCTGAAGCTGGGCGATACGCTGCACTTCGACATCGGCGGCCAGCCGCGCGCGGCGCGCATCACCAGCCTGCGCAAGGTGGACTGGGGCTCCATGCGCGTCAATTTTTTCGTCATCTTCCCGCTGGCCGAGATGGGCGACGTGCCCGTCACCTACATCAGCGCCTTCCGTGCCCCCGACACGCCGGGTTTCGACAGCCGGCTCAGCCGCGACTTCCCCAACATCACCAACGTCGACGTGTCGGCGTCCATCGGGCAGGTGCAGCGCGTGCTGGACCAGGTCATCCGCGCCGTGGAATTCCTGTTCGGTTTCACCCTGGTGGCCGGGCTGGTGGTGCTGTTCGCCGCCGTCACCGCCACGCGCGAGGCGCGCTCGCGCGAATTCGCCATCATGCGCGCGATGGGCGCCGGCAGCCGGCTGCTGGCCCAGGTGCAGCGCGCCGAACTGCTGGGCGTGGGCGCGCTGGCCGGTGGGCTGGCGTCGCTGGCGGCCATCGCCGTGGGCTGGCTGCTGGCGCGTTTTGCCTTCGAGTTCACCTGGGCGCCATCGCCCTGGGTGCCGCTGGCGGGTGCGGCCGCCGGCGCGCTGCTGGCGCTGGCCGCCGGCTGGTGGGGCCTGCGCGAGGTGCTGCGCCGGCCGGTGCTGGAAACGTTGCGGCGCGCCGGGGCGGTGTAGGGCCCGTCCTATCGAAGGCGATCAGAAGGCCTGCCTGTCCAGGGCCCGGCGGATGCGCGCAATGGTGTCCTCGACCCGGGCCCGCGTCGAAACCTCCAGCCCGAGCCCGCGCGCGATATCGTTCACCCGCGCCGCGTTCAATGGCAGTCCGCCCTTGTCGATGGCCGCAATGAGGTCGATTGCACGCTGCCGGTCCGAAGGCTCGGATTTGCGCCGCGAGAACCAGTCCTTGAACCCCATGGGTCCAGTGTAGGGGCCGCCAGGGCAGGGCCGCCCGGTCGGGTTCGCCCCAGGGACTCCGGCAGGTCGGCGCCGCGTTATCGTGTCTCATCGTCATGAAAGGTTCCGCCCAAATGAAAATCGCCTTCTTCGGTACCGGCCTGATGGGCGCGGGCTTCGTGCGCCGCATGCGCGCCAACGGTCACCAGGTCAACGTGTGGAACCGCAGCGCCGCCAAGGCGCGTGCCTTGCAGGACGTGGGCGCCACGGCCTTCGACGACCCGGCTGCGGCCCTGGCCGGTGCCGAGCGGCTTCATCTGTCGCTGGCCGACGATGCCTCGGTCGACACCGTGCTGGAACCCTTGGCCGCGGTCATCGCGCCCGGCACCTGGATCGTCGACCACACCACCACGGCCGTCACGCCCACGGCCGAGCGCGTGGCGCGCTGGCGCGCGCGCGGCCGCGGCTTCGTTCATGCGCCGGTCTTCATGGGCCCGGCGAATGCGCTGGAAGGCAGCGGCCTGATGCTGCTGTCGTGCGCGCAGGCGCAGCACGACGCATTGCTGCCCGCGCTGCAGCAGATGACCGGCAAGGTGGTCCACGTGGGCGAAGCGCCCGAGCGCGCAGCGGCGTTCAAGCTGTTCGGCAACCTCACGCTCATCGGCATCATCGGCGTGCTCGGCGACGTCAACCGGCTGGCGGCCGCGGTGGGCATCTCGACCCAGGATGCGTTCTCGCTGTTCGAGCATTTCAACCCCGGCCAGACGCTGCCGGCGCGGGCCGCGCGCATCGCCTCGGCCGACGTCACGCGGCCGTCGTTCGAACTCGCGATGGCGCGCAAGGACGTGCGGCTGATGATCGAGGAAGCGCGTCGTGGCGGCTTCGAGCTGCCCGTGACGGCCGGCGTGGCCGCCTTGTTCGACGCCGCCCTCTCGCGCGGCGAAGGTGCGCTGGACGTGGTGGCCGCGGCGCGCATCGCCACTTGATTCAGGATGCGCCCGGAAAGCACGAGGATCTGCGCGGTCCGATGCCTGTGAGGGCCGGGTCGGCCTTCGGGGCCTGACGCGTTTGCGATACTCGACCGCCATGACCGGCCCCGCCCCCGCCATCCGCCTGCTGCACCTGGAGGACTCCGAGCCCGATCACGCGCTGGCCATGGCCTACCTGCAGCGCGGCGGCATCCACGCCGAGCCGCTGCGCATCGAGAGCCGGGCCGAATTCGCCGCCGCACTCCAGCAGCCCTGGGACATCGTGGTGTCGGACTACCACCTGCCCGGCTTCGGCGGCCTGGAGGCGCTGCAGATGCTGCGCGCCAGCGGCCGGCCGCTGCCCTTCATCCTGGTGTCGGGCCAGATCGGCGAGGAAACGGCGGTCGAGGCCATGCGCCAGGGCGCCAGCGACTACCTGCTCAAGGACAACCTCTCACGCCTGGCGCCGGCGGTGGAAAACGCCATCGCCGCGGCCGAGGCGCAGCGCGCGCGGCTGGCCGCCGACCGTGAACTGCAGGCCTCGCGCCGGCGCCTGCAGGAACTGGCGCAGCACCTGCAGACCAGCGTGGAGAGCGAACGCCAGGCCATCGCGCGCGAGATCCACGACGACGTGGGCGGCTCGCTCACGGCGCTGAAATTCGAGCTCGACTGGATCCGTCGGCGCACCACCGAACCGGCAGTGCAGCAGCGCGCGGCGATGGCGCTGGAGACGGTGACGCACGCCATCGAGGCCAGCCAGCGCATCATGCAGAACCTGCGCCCGGCGATCCTGGAGCAGGGCCTGGTGGCGGCGCTGCAGTGGATGACCAGCCGCTTCGAGAAGCGCACGGGCATCGAATGCGAGTGCCGCACCAGCGGCCTCAGCCCCGACCGCCGCGCGCTGCCGGCCGGCGTGCCGCTGGTGGCCTACCGCACGGCCCAGGAGGCGCTCACCAACGTGAGCAAACACGCTGCGGCCACGCGCGTGGTGGTGGACTTGTCGATCAGCGGCGGCGTGCTCTCGCTGGAGGTCAGCGACAACGGCTGCGGCCTAGGCCCGGACGACCTGGCCAAGACCCGGAGCTTCGGGCTGCGCGGCCTGCACGAGCGCGCCTCCACGGTGGGCGGCTGGGTCGACCTGAGCAGCAGCGCGGCTGGCACCTCGCTGATCCTGTCGGTGCCGCTGGCCGGCGCCGGGTCCGCTGCCGCGGCCGGTGACAATGAAGGGCCCGAAGACCCCGAAACCGCCGCGTGGACGGCCACATGAGCCGCCACATGAGCTGCCACCTGACTCCCCGATGATCGAAGTCATCCTCTGCGACGACCATGCGCTGATCCGGCGCGGCATACGCGATACGCTGTCCGACGCGCCCGACATCCGCGTCATCGGCGAGGCCGGCGACTACGGTGAATTGCGCACGCTGATGCGCACGCTGGCCGCCGACGGGCGAGGTGCGGCTTGCGACGTGCTGGTGCTCGACATCAACCTGCCCGGGCGCAGCGGCCTGGATGCACTGCACGCGTTGAAGGACGAAGGTTCGCCGGTGAAGGTGCTGGTGGTCAGCATGTACCCCGAGGACCAGTACGCCATCCGTGCGCTGCGTGCCGGCGCCCACGGCTACGTGAACAAGGGCGGCGACCCGCAGCTGCTGGTGCAGGCCGTGCGCACGGTGGCGCAGGGTCGCAAGTACGTCACGCCCGAGATCGCGCAGATGCTGGTGGAAAGCCTCACCGCGCCGGTCGCCGAAAACCTGCACCAGAAGCTCTCCGACCGCGAACTGCAGACGCTGGTGATGATCGCCTCGGGCAAGCGGCTGGCCGATATTGCCGAGCAGTTGACGCTGAGCCCGAAGACGGTGTCGGTGTACCGCGCACGCGTGCTGGAAAAGCTGCAACTGGCCAACAATGCCGAGCTCACGGTGTATGCCATCCGCAACGGGCTGGTGGGCGAGTGACGGCCGCGTGAACGCAGCATTGCGCGCCGGGGTGCATGCGCTCGAGGACGCGCAGGCCATGCGCCGTGCCGGGCGCGAGCTGCTCTCGCTGGCGCTCATCGACGCCCGCAACCACCTGCTGGCGCTGCTGGCGCAGGACGAGTCGCCCGCCGCGCTGCAGCGCGCCGCCCACGCCGGCTGGTACCAGGAAGTCTGGATCGCGCGCCATGTGCAGCGCCAGCGCGGCGAAGCCTGCGACCCACGGGCCACGCGGCTGGCGGGCATCGATCCGCGGGCCGACGCCTGGGCGGCCGGCGACGAGACGCCTGCGCCCGACGCGCTGCGCGGTTTTCTCGCCGAGACGCTGGAGATCGCGCTGGACCTGCTGGCCGGCAGCGCCGAGGACGACGCAGCGCTGCACTTCTTCCGCCTGAGCCTGCTGCACGAGGACCGGCTGTGCGAGGCGCTGGCCGAAGACCTGCGCGCCACCGCGCCGCCGTCGCGTGCGTTGCGTGAACCGATCTGGCTGCCGGCGACGCGCTGGATGCTGGGTTCGGCGCGCGGCGGCACGGTGCCCCACAACGAACGCTGGGCGCACGAAGTGGCGGTGCCCGAATCCGAGATCGACGCCCAGGTCGTGAACTGGGGCCAGTTCGTCGAATTTGCCGCCGACGGCGGCTACGAGCGGCGTGAGCTCTGGTCCGACGCCGGCTGGTCCTGGCTGCAGGCCGGTGGCCGGCGCGCCCCGGCGCATGTGGAGCAGTTGCTCGGCGGCGTGCTGGTGCAGCGCCGCGGCGGCCTGCAGCGCGCGCCGGCACTGCAGCCGGTGGTGCACGCCAACCGCTACGAGGCCGAGGCCTGGTGCCGCTGGGCCGGCCGCCGCCTGCCCACCGAGCCCGAGTGGGAACTCGCGGCGCACACCGCGGCCGGCCGTGGCTTCGTCTGGGGCGATGTCTTCGAATGGGTGGCCGGCAGCGCGCGCGCCTGGCCCGGGGCGGGCGAGGCGTCGCCGGGGTCGCTGGACGCGATTCCGCCCGCCGGTGCGCAAGGCGTGCTGCGCGGGGCTTCGTTTGCGACGCGCACGCGCCAGCGCCACCCCAAGGCGCGTCGCTTCGCCCCACCCGAGCGCGACCACCTGTTCTGCGGTTTTCGCAGCTGCGCGTTGTAGCGCGAAGGCGACCGGCGCATGGACTTCTGGCCCGGTTGCGGCTACGAGCACCTGTCGCGCGACGAGCGCGGCGGGTTGCGGCCGGGCGACGACTGGTGGCGTTTGTTCCTGGCGCGGCCGGAACTGGCGCCGGTGACTGAGTCCTGCGCCGCCGAACGTGCGCTGCACGCCGCGCTGCTGGAGCAGCCCACGCGCAAGGTCACGGGCGAACGCCTGGCGCGGCTGCGGGACGGCGATGCCCGTGAAAACTACGCCGTCTTCCTGCGCTTCCGCGACGCCTTGCAGGCGGCCGGCAGCTTGCAGGCCTTCTATCTGAGGCTATTCCGCCGCGGTGTCGTCGATACGCCGCCGCTGTTCATCGACCTGCTCGTGCAGGCCCTGCTGCGCGGTCTGCTCGACGGCAGCCCCGGCGAAGCAGCGGGCGCCTTCGAAGCCCGCGCCGCGGAGTTGCTGTTCCGGGCGCAGCGCATCCTCCTGCAGGAAGGCCGCGTGCTCGCCGCCGACCGCGACGCCATCGACCTGCTGCACGACACCGCGGGCCTGGGTGATCTCGGCCGCCTGCTGCGCCAGGCCCGGTTGCAGCCGAAGGCGCTGGACGTGGAGGTGCTGACCGAAGACAACGCCGCCCGCTACTGGGCCGGCGCCCAGGCCGGCCGCCACCACATGCTGCTGGACCTGACGCACGAACTCACGCAGGACCTGGGCCACGGTCTGCAGTTCCATCTGCGCAATGCGCATTCGGGGCTGCCGGCGCTGGCGCGCGTGCTCGAACGCTGGGTGGCGCACCTGCTGGGCGTGCAAGTGCGCATCGAACCCGTGCCGCGTATCGACGACGCGCAGTGGCGCTGGCATGTCGGCCTGGACGCCGAAAGCACGGCGCTGCTGAACGACTTGTACGAGGACCGCCCGGTCGACGACGAGCGGCGCCGGCGGCTGATCAGCCTGTTCCGGCTGGAGTTCACCGACCCGGCCGAGATGAACGCTGAAGTGGCCGGCCGCCCGGTCTACCTGGGCCTGGCGTACAACGCCGAAGGGGTGCTGCGGCTGAAGCCGCAGAACCTGCTGCTCAACCTGCCGCTGGCGCGCGCTTCCTGAGGCTGCGCCCGCTTTGGGCGCCGCAGGCTGGCGAGTGCATAAGCTCAAGGCGGGGCGGGTGGGCAAGCTGTGCGATCAGCTCGACGTCGCCGCGGCGTGGCCGCGCGGCAGAGCCATCCTGAAGTTCGGAAACCCGATGCGGACCGGCCGTTCCTGGGCGAAATCGGGTCGGCTCCCACGGCCAGGAGCAGGCGTTCGCGACTGACGGCAATCCGGAGATCTGCTTGAGGGTTGTCCGACACCTGCCCTCGGGTCTGCGCCACGCGCCCAACCGAGGCGCCTGCGCCGCCTGCCGGGTCATGAACTCCAGCGATGAGCTCACCAGTGCGTGGCTGCCTGCGCGCCACGTCGTCATTGGCTTCAGCAAGACATGCCAGGCGGGCATTCTCGCTACGGGCCCGAGAAACCCAGCTCGATCATCGATTGCGCGTCGGCGTTGATGGGGCAGGCTTGCGTGGGCAGCAGCGTCGGCTCGTAGCGGGCCAGGTCGGGGTCACGCAGCGCTTCGGCGATGAAGGCGGTCAGCTCGTCGACTTCAGTCTCCGACAGCCCCAGCGGCCTGAACATGGGCGAGAGCTGCTGCGCCGGCACCCGCGAATTGGCGGCCACCGCCCGGTTCTTGTAGACGATGACTTCGCGCAGCGTTCGAAAGTTGCCGCCGTGGCCATAGAACGGGCTGTCGGACAGGTTGTAAAGCTGCGGCGTCTTGAACCTGAAGGCGTCTTCCGCGACGCCAGTGAAGCCGCCACGGCCGCGGTGTTCGGGCTGGCTGTCAAGGTCGACCCGAAGTCCTACCAGGTCGGGCATGCCCATCGCATGGAAGGACTCGGTGGCCAGCGGAGGGCCGTCGTGGCAGGCGACGCAGCCAGCCTTGCCAAAGAACAGTGCCGCACCGCGCTTGTGCACCTCGCTCATGGCCGCCTGGTCGCCACGCAGCCAGCGCTGGAAGGGAGCGCGATTGGCCAGCAAGGTGCGCTCGAAGGCGGCTATAGCCAGGCCTGCAGCCTCGGCGCCGTAGCGCGTTTCGACCGGCCAGTCGGGGAAGGCGGCATCGAACATCGGCTGGTAGACGGCGGGCGCGGCTCCCAGGCGGTGCACCTTCTGGCCCGCGATGGCCTGCGTCTCCAGGCCCTGGTAACCGAGAAGATTCGTCGCCTTGGGCGTGCCTGCTGTCCAAGCGCTCTCGGTGCCCACATTGCTGGCGGTGGCGCCGAACTGCCCGTTCCACAGCACGTTGCGCTGCCAGGCCACATTCATGGCCGAAGGACTGCGCAGCGGCTGCACGTCGACGAACGCGGGATCGGCGGTGGGCGCAACCGTGCGGTGCAGCAGGCCCCAGCCGCCTTCGCCTATGCCCTGGGCCACCCCCGCCTGGAAGCCGAAGCGGGCGTTGTGGCAACTGGCACAGGAATAGGTGTTGCTCATGTCGCCCATGGCCGGGACCGTGCCGAGCATGGTGTCATGGAACAGCAGCTTGCCCAGCGCCACCTTGGACGCCGTGATCGGGTTGCGTGGATCCTGCGGGATCGCGGCATAGTCGCCATCGTCAGGAAGCCTGAGTCGCTGGGCGCCACCGCTGGCCAGGATGGCAGCCTGCAGATCGGATTCGGCCCGCTGCGCCGGCGTCGGCGCATCGCCGCCGCCGCCGCAAGCCCCCAGCATCAGCACCGCGAGCAACAGAACCAGGCTGAGGATCGGTGGAAAAGTCATCATGATCTCCCTTCGGCACGGCGTCGCCAAGAGCTGGGCAGTCACCTCATCCAGGGGGCGAGGGGCAGTTGCGCCCGGGAAACCAGGGGCCCGCTCGGCCCCCTGAACGTGAGCCGGAGTCAGGTCGCGGTCGTCGTGCCAGGTTCCGAAACATCGTTAACTCCCGAGCGTGCTCAGCAGGAGTTCTGCCGGTTGTCAAGGTTGGATGTAGCAAAACTTGTGCCAGTTACAAATATCCATTGTAAATCAATTACTTGATCATCACGAACCGATTCATCGGCTGCGCCAAACGTCAAGAATTCCGACACCCTAGGGGCGCCGAGCCAATCCACGCCGTTCGTTCCTGCCAATTGCGAGGTCGCGACAAGTTGTGACATGGCGCCAGGCGCAGACAGGTCTCTTGGTGAAGGTGCGGTGGCGCCGCGTCGGCAGTGGGGAGATCATCAAGGTGCTGGCGAGCCCTGCCAGTCGCGCACCGGTGCGGCCGAGGAGATGCCGGGAGCAGCCGTGCGTGCGATGCGCATCGGCGGTGTGGCACCGGGGTACCGTTGGGCGCTTGAGGGGCTGGACCTCGTAACGGCAGGCTGGGTCCGCATCGGCCAGATTGAACGCACCTTACCGGCCGCCGGGGGTTGCGGGCGCGAGGCTGGCCGACGGGGCCTTCCAGTCCGAGCCATTCGCGTACGCCGGCGACCTCGCTGAAGGGCACGCCCGCAGCGCCGGCGCTGGACCGCCACGCCGCGCACGAAGGCGCGCTGCCCGCGCCCGCCTACCGGGCCGGCACGCTGCCGTCGGAGGCCGCGGACCTGCCCGACGACGGCGCGCTGATCTCGCGTCCCTGCTGCCCGGCATAGGGCGAGGCCGGTGCGCCGCCGTGCTGCGCGCAGCCGGCCAGCAGCGCCAGGACCAGCACCGGCCGCGCCCAGCCCCGTTTCAGCCGCGGCGGCGCCCGGCTGGAGCGACGGGCCGCGCTCACTGGACTCATGGCAGCTTCCCCGAGACGCAGCTGACGTCGGCGAGCCGGCCATCGGCGCCGGCCGTGGTCTGGCAGGCCACCGTCCGGCGCGATGCCGGCTCGTGAAACCAGACCGTGCTGCTGCTGCCGCTGGCCGAGCTGCCGATCGGGACCCAGCTCGGCGCGGCATCGATCTGCGAACGTGCCTGCGGCGCGATCGTGAGCACGCCGGTCAGGGACCGTGCCGCGGCCAGGGCGGCGCAGGACAGTCTGCGTGGATTCTTCATCGCGGGGCTCCAGGTCGGGGGTTGCGGGGAGGGCCGCGCTCCGGCAACCTGTCGGCCAGGCGACACCGCGCTCAATATCGGCGCTGTATGCCAATGCGTGCGCCTCAGTCGCGCGTCCTCGCCAGCGCCGCCACGACGAGCAGCGCGAACGCGAGCAGAAGCAGCCACTTGAGCCCCGCTGCACCAGCCGAGGCGGCATACAGCGAAGGCACGCCGAATCGGGGGGCCGCGGTCAGCCACGCGTGCAGGCCGTTCTCCACCGCGTCGAACGCCGCCGCCGCCGGCATCGCCCAGCCCGCCGCGGCGCGCGCCCGCTCGCCCAGCGGCGCGAACAGCGCCGTTCGCGTGGCCAGCAGGAAACCGAACGCGCCGTAGGCCAGCAACAGCACGGCGTCCAGCGGCAGGTGCGCGCGGTAGCGCTGCAGATCCTGCGCCGACCACCGGTGGACGACTTCGCCGAAGGCGCGCGGCGTGGCCGCGAACTGCAGCGCGAGCGCGCCCGGCTCGAGCGGTGCGAGCCAGGCCGCCAGCGCGGCGAACAATGCCAGCGCTACCAGTCCGCTGGCGCGGACGGCGCGCACGATCAGGCGCGCGCGCCTGGGCGCGATGCCGGCAGCGCCGCCCCGCGCGCCCAGTCGATCGCGTCGTCGAGCCGGTCGTCGCCCCAGAAGATCTCGTCGCCGCAGACGAAGGTCGGCGCGTCGAAGAGGCCCAGCGCCCGCGCGCGGTCGGTCTGGCGCGCGTAGGCGGCGCGCACCTCGTCGCCGTGCGCAGCCTCGAGGCAGCGGTCGGCGTCGCGCCCCAGGCCCGCCAGCCATTCGCGCAGCAGCGAACGGTGGCAGCGCGACTCGTCCTCGCAGTAGCAGCCGACCGCGAAATCGGCCTGCCGCGACAGCGCGGCCAGCAGCGCGATCGCATGCGCGGCGTCGGGTGCCGCCATCTCGCGGCGGTAACGCCGCGCGAAGGCCTGCCATGCCTGCGGCGTGCGGCGCACGGTGCCGATGCGCAGGCCCTCGCCGGGTGCGCGCGGACTGCCGAGACGGACGATGTGAAGCGGCATGGCGGAGCCTCGTTCGCACGTTGCAGTCTAGCGCGGCCCGGCGCGTGGCGGTTGCGGGTGGGCGCGTTGATGGCGACCGTCCGCACCCTCGACGCGCTGCCGCCACGCTGGTGGGTCGCGCGCGAGACGGTGAAGTGGCGACGGTCAGGCGGAGACGGCGAAGCGAAGAAGGCTGTCCCCGTGCGGCCCAGCCCGGCCCTGCGTGCGCTCAGCCGCCGCCGCGCTGCGTATAGAGGTCGAAATAGCGCATGAACTCGTTGCGCGCCGCGTCGTCCACGCCGTCGAAGTGGTAGCGCACCGCCATGCGCGGCAGCTGCACGATGCCCAGGCGGCGCGGCGGCAGCATCGTCCAGTGGAGTTCCAGCGTGCCGGCGCCGATGAGCACCAGCGCGCGCCCGGGCGCCGGCAGTTCGATTGCATGGTCGCGCACGGCGCCGGGCAGGCAACGCAGCCAGTCGGCTTCGCTGAAGGCCTGGTCGCGCTCGAAGCGCTCGGGAAAGTTGGGCCCGATGGTCATTCAGCCGCCGGCCACCGGCGGCCAGATGGCCAGCACGTCGCCTTCGACCAACGTGCGCGTGGCGCGCTCCTCGGGCGGCACGTAGACGCCATTGACCAGCACCAGCTTCACCAGCTTTTCGGGCATGTGGAAGGGCTCGATGATCTGCGCGATGGTGGCTCCGGGCGCCACCTCCAGCGGCATCAGGTTGCCGGTGCGATGCTCCGCCGGCAGGTAGTCGGTGAGGCCGGCGTAGAGCTTGAAGGTGATGTGCATGGCACCGATACTGCCGCGGATGCCCGCTTCAGGCGCGGATATGGGCATGCGCATGCTGCGCCTGCGCGCTGGCCAGGTAGGCCTGCATGAGCAGCGTCGGATCCTGCAGCAGCTTGTCCTTCCATTCACCCAGCGGCACCTGGCCTTCGACCAGGCCGCGCATCACGCCCACGTGTTCGGTCCAGCCGATGGCGTTGCAGCCCACCAGGCGGTCACCGCCGAACTGCAGGCTCAGGTGGCGGCCGGCGGCGGTGTCGGTCATCTCGACATGTTCGCCGCCGGGCACGCCGTCCCAGGCGCCGAAGCTGGCGCTGATGAGGCCTAAAGTGTCGAGCACGTTGATCTGCGTCACGCCGCGCAGTTCTGTCGGCCGGCCCACCATGTTCAGCGCCGCCACGCGCGCCTGTTCGGCGGCATTGGGCTGGATGGCGCTGACGATCGTCTTGCCGCTGACCTTGTCGAAGGCCTCGGCGCAGTCGCCGGCGGCATAGACACCGGGCACGCTGGTCTGCAGGTGCTCGTCGGTGAGCACGCCCACCAGGCAGCGTACGCCGCTGTCCTGCAGGAAGCCGATGTTGGGCTTCACGCCGGTAGCGCTGATCACCAGGTCGGCCTCGAGCACGGCACCGGTGGAAAGCTTCACCTTCATCACCTGCGTGGCGTCGCGCTCGATGGCGTCGACGCGGGCGCCGGTGTGCACCGCCACGCCCTTGGCCACGCACCAGTCCTTGATCATGCCGCCGGCCACCGGGCCCATCATGCGCGGCACCATGCGGTCTCCCATCTCCACCACGCTGAGTTTCACGCCGCGCGCCGCCAGTGCCTCCATGATGATGCAGCCGATGAAGCCGGCGCCCATCTGCAGCACACGCGCGCCCGGCTTCGCCAGCGCCTGGATGGCGCGCGCGTCGGCCAGCGTCCAGCAGGCGTGCACGCCGGGGCCGGCGATGCCGGGAATGGGTGGCGTGGCCGGGCTCGAGCCGGTGGCGATGAGCAGGCGGTCGTAGGCGTGCATGCCGCCGTCGTCCATGTGCACCGTCCTGGCCTCGGTGCCCAACCTGACCGCGCGGTTGCGCTTGAGCTGGATGCCCAGCCGTTCGTAGTGGTCGCCTTTGTGCCGCAGGTGCGTCCCGGCCTCGCCGATATTGCCCATCAGCAGGTAAGGGATGGCCATGCGTGAATAGGGCGCCTCGGGCTCGTCGCCCACGAGGTAGATCTCGTCGTGCGGAGCGTGCTTGCGGATCGTCTCGGCGGCGATCACGCCGGCCGGGCCGGCGCCGAGGATGATGTGTCTCATGTGCGGTCCTCTCCAAAAGAACAAGGCGGTCCTGGAACCGCCTTGCGTCGGATCCGGGCTGGCGCCCTGCGCTACAGCCCCAGCCGGGCCCGCGTCTCGGGCTTGAGCGTGCCGTCCGGGTTCCAGCCGCGCACCTCGTAGTACTTGGGCAGCATCTCCGGCACCTTGCTCACCAGGCCCTTGGCCGGGCCGGTCTTGGCCGCCTCGGTGACCAGCCGCTTGGGCAGCACGTCGTCCTTGGCGGTGAAGCCGGCGCGGTTGTTGAAGTCGCGCTCCATGTTCCAGATGCGCTCGCCGATGGTGGCCACGTTGTCCAGCGTGAATTCCTCGCCGCAGGCCGGCGCCAGCTGGTCGGCCAGGTCGGGCAGGCCCCAGGCGAAGGTGGTGAACACGCACAGCCCCGCGGAGTCGTACGCCGCGGTGGCGTCCTGGAAGGCCTTGAGCAGCTCGGGCTTGCCCTCGGCCGTGAGCGGGTCGGTCTTCACCGGAATCCCCGCCACCTCGCTGGCCACGGTGTAGCCGCGCAGGTGGCAGCCACCGCGGTTGCTGGTGGCGTAGCCCAGGCCGATGCCCTGGATGCCGCGGCCGTCGTAGGCCGGGAATTCCTGGCCCTTGCACGACATCGACAGATCGGGGTGGCCGTACTTGGCGGTCAACCGCTTGCTACCCTGGCCGATTTCCTTGCCGAAACCTTCGCCCTTGGCCGTCATCTCGGCAAAGGCCGCCAGCGCCTGCGCCGAGCCGAACTTGGCGTCGATGCCGAGCTGCTCCTTGGTGAGCACGCCCATCTCGTAGAGCTCCATCACCGCGCCCACGGTGGCGCCGAAGCTGATGGGGTCCATGCCGTGTTCGTTGCACAGCACGTTGGCGTACTGCAGCGCCTCCAGATCGTTGACGCCGTTGGCCGCGCCCAAAGCCCAGGCGGCTTCGTACTCCAGGCCGCCGGAGGCCCCCCAGTACTGCGGCTTGTTCTGCACCGTGAAGTGGCCCTGGTCGATCTTCTGGATGCGGCCGCAGGCGATGGTGCAGCCGAAGCAGGCCTGGTTGGTGACCAGCGGCTTCTTGCCGTCGGTGGCGCGCGGCGTGGCCATGGCCTCGGCCGAGATGTCCTTGGCGCCCTCGAACTGCACGTCGCGGTGGTTGCGCGTGGGCAGCGCGCCCACTTCGTTGATGATGTTCATCAGCACCTGCGTGCCGTAGGTCGGCAGGCCCTGGCCGGTGAGCGCGTTCTCGGCCAGGATCTTCTTCTTCTCGGTCGTCACCTTCATGAAGGCCTTGGGGTCGGCGATATTGCCCACGCCCTTGGTGCCGCGCACGGCGATGGCCTTCAGGTTCTTGCTGCCCATCACCGCGCCCACGCCCGAGCGGCCGGCGGCGCGGTGCAGGTCGTTGACGACGGCCGCGAACAGCACCTGGTTTTCACCTGCGCCGCCGATGCTGCTGATGCGCAGCAGCGGGTCCTGGTGGTCCTTCTTCAGCTGCTCCTCGGTGTGCCAGACGGTGGTGCCCCACAGATGCCCGGCGTCGCGCAGCTCGGCCGTGTCGTCGTTGACGTACAGGTACACCGGCTTGGCCGACTTACCCTCGAAGATGATCATGTCCCAACCGGCCATCTTCAGCTCGGCGCCCCAGTAGCCGCCGGAATTGCTGCAGGCGATGGCGCCGGTGAGCGGGCCCTTGGTGATGACCGTATAGCGCCCGCCCGTGCTGGCCATGGTGCCGGTCAGCGGGCCGGTGGCCCAGATGATCTTGTTCTCGGCCGATAGCGGGTCGACCTTGGCGTCGACTTCCTCGACCAGGTATTTGGTGCCGAGGCCGCGCGACCCGATATAGGCACGCGCCCAGTCCATATTCAAGGTTTCGGCCTTGACGGTGCCGGCCGTGAGGTCGACGCGAAGAAATTTTCCTGCCCAGGACATGTTTCTGGCTCCTCTCAGGCGGTGGCTTGGTTGCCGAGCTTGCTGGCCCAGGCCTGCATCTTGTCCAGCCCGGTCCAGTTGGCGTCGATATAGGTGATGGCGCCGGTGGGGCAGGCTTCGGCACAGGCCGGCTCGCCGCCGCAGAGGTCGCACTTCTGCACCTTGCCGGTCTCCTGCACGTAGTTGATGGTGCCGAAGGGGCAGGCGATGGTGCAAACCTTGCATCCCACGCAGGTGGTCTCGTTCACCACCTTGGCGCCGGTCAGCTTGTCCAGCGTGATGGCCTCCACCGGACAGGCGTGCAGGCACCAGGCCTCGTCGCACTGGGTGCAGGTGTAGGGCACCTTGCGCCCGGTCTCGTGGAAGTCGAAGACCTTGATGCGCGACTTGGCCGGCGCGAAGACACCGTAGTTCTCGTACGAACAGGCCATCTCGCACTGAAGGCACCCGGTGCACTTCTCGGCGTTGATGTGAAGGCTCTTCTGCATGACTCGTTGTCTCCACGGTAGTTCGGGGGAAACCCTGCGAAGGGACGAGCGAAAGTCCCTGCGCCAAGGCCACTCGAGCATTTTGGGTAGCTGCCGCCTATGAAGACACAGGCATAACCCTGATCGAACGCGCCGTCGCCGTGCACGGGTGGCTGGTTCGTTGCGACAAAGCCGGGTCAAACCCGGCCGGGGGCCCGCTATCCCGACAGGGCAGCTCAGGAATTGGCCCGCACTTCCTCGATCGTCGTCATACCGGCCAGCACCTTCTCGATGCCGTCCTGGCGCAGCGTG
>Ga0138256_10003124_pt1 | contig 17655 bp, 16 predicted proteins | sample KNB2016incub_MG_FD_105486 | JGI IMG/M metagenome (GOLD analysis project Ga0138256, IMG submission 105486) | Active sludge microbial communities from wastewater in Klosterneuburg, Austria - KNB2014incub_MG | ecosystem: Engineered > WWTP > Activated sludge > Unclassified | place: Austria... | reverse complement strand
CTGGAGACGAAGAAGACTTCCTCCAAACCCACATCTACCTAGCTAAGTAGAAATTTTGCATCGAAAGTAGTGTGTTAAAGATTTTGAGTGAGTTATTAGGAGAAACCAACATTTATTGCTGAAGGAGGTGGATAATCTCCCAAATAAAGAGCGGAGAATCTAATAATTTTTCATAACAAAAGCGCTTTTTCGTACTCTTCTCGGCAGAAAAGTACTAAGTAATTCTCTTACCCAAAACTTCCAAATTCTTGCTATACTTTTTTTGATCATGGATGACTCAATAAAAGACTTAAAGATTGAAGACCTAAAAGCTGGTGAAGGCGAAGCAGTAAAGTCAGGTGATCACATCACTGTGCACTATACAGGCTGGCTAAATGACAATGGCAAGCCAGGCAAAAAATTTGATAGTTCAGTCGACCGTGAACAGCCTTTTGAAGTAGCAATCGACTGTGGATACGTTATTAAAGGTTGGGATATGGGTATAATTGGTATGAAAACAGGCGGAAAGCGTCGTCTAACTATTCCTCATCAACTAGGATATGGTAAGTACGGAGTTGAGCCAGATATTCCGGGTTTTGCTACTTTAATTTTTGATATTGAATTATTAAAGATTAAATGAAGATACTCTTTCTTAATCTTTAATACATTTTTCATACTCTCCCCTTAACTTTCTCTTATTGCAGAGGTAGATACTAGAAAATGAAAGGAGGCAATATGTCATTTTCACTCGCGACGGGATTTAGTCCGCTGATAGCCTTAATTGTAGGGATACTGATCTTGGTATTTCCAAAATTCCTAAATTATCTTATAGCGTTCTATCTTATTTTGATCGGGCTTACGGGGCTCGATATCATCCACTTCTAATCAAATCTATTACCAAGCACTAGAATAGTGAGTTGTTTCTGCCTATACTTATATAACGTATGGATAGTGGCCTTGAGGAAGTAAAGGATAAGGTGAGTGCTGTGGGCGAAGACCTCACGCTTATAAAAAAGGACTTTGATAAAGTGAGAAGAGATCCTTCTCTTTTGGGGTCTGTGACAAGAGAGCTATTTCATACTTTTAAAAAGCCGATCCTTTTTGGACTCATCGGCATCATATTAATACTCATTCTCATTCCCCCACTAACTTACCTCTACTTTATACGCGACCTCTCTAGCAAAGCAAGTATTATAAATCATAAAAATGCTGGAGTGATACTAGTTGATCGAAGTGATAAGCCATTTTTTACTTTGTACGAGGGAAGAACCAAGCATACAGCATCTCTCTCAAGTCTACCAAAGTATATACCGGAGGCAGTGGTCTCAGTTGAAGATAAAAGATTTTATCAAGAGCCAGGCTTTTCAATTCAGGGAATTGGACGCGCACTCGTCAATGATGTTAAACAAAATGAACTATCACAGGGCGGCTCAACTATTACCCAACAATTAGTTAAGAATACACTTTTGACCCAGGAAAAAAGCTTTCTTAGAAAGTACCAGGAAATATTTTTGGCACTTGAAGTGGAACGTAGATTTACAAAAGACGATATCTTAGAGATGTATCTGAATACTGTCTATTTTGGAGAAGGTGCATATGGCATAGCTGACGCAGCAAAGACATATTTTGGTAAAGATGCTGATAAATTAACTATTAGTGAGAGTGCTCTGTTGGCCGCTATTCTCCCTGCTCCATCTGCTTATTCTCCTCTAACAGGAAATCGGGAAAAAGCTTTTTCAAGACAAAAAATTGTCCTGAGCGAAATGGAGACTCAAGGATATATTACAAAACTTGAAGAGGAAAAAGCACTAAATCAGAACATAGTCTTTAATCCAACTTCAGTTGATATAAATCAAACTGCTCCTCATTTTGCTCTAATGGTCAAACAAGAACTGATAGATAAATATGGCGAACAGAAAGTTGCCAATTCTGGCTTCACAGTTAAGACTACAATCGACCTTTCCGACCAACATTATGCTGAGAATGTCGTGAAAACTCAGGTAGCAAATTTGCGCTATAACAAAGTTACAAATGGTGCAGCAGTTGCTCTTGACCCAAAGACAGGTGAGATCCTAGCACTTGTCGGGAGTCATGATTGGTTTGATGAAAATAATGGAAAGATAAATATGGCCCTCAGAGCTCGACAGCCAGGATCGTCCTTTAAGCCAATCGTCTACACAAGAGCTCTTGAAAGAAGACTTATAACTCCAGCTACAGTTCTTGATGATAAGCCCATCAAGTATCCTGATGGTTATGAACCCATGGACTATGACAGAAAGTTTAGAGATGAAGTCTTGGTCAGACGAGCATTAGCAAATTCATTAAATATCCCGGCTGTGCATGTCTTGGAGAAAGTCGGCATTCCTGATACTCTTGATTTTGCTAAAGAACTAGGGATAACTTCACTTAAATCTCCTTCGAGTTATGGACTATCATTAGTCTTAGGAGCTGGAGAAGTCCCTCTGATTCAAATGACTGAGGCTTATGCTACATTTGCAAATAACGGAATAAGAGTAACGCCAACCACGATTATAGAGATTAAAGATAAAAAGGGTGAAATAATATATTCTCACAAAGTAAATCCAATCTCAGTCCTCTCCCAGGATGTAGCATTTCTCATCTCAAGTATTCTTTCAGATAACGTTGCCCGAGCTGAAGAGTTCGGCAATGCTCTAAACATTTCCCGTCCAGCTGCGGTTAAGACAGGAACTACTAACGACTATAAAGATGCTCTGACCATCGGCTATACGCCGAGTCTAGCTGTCGGAGTCTGGGTAGGAAATAATGACAATAAACCAATGGATAGCATAGCAGGCTCGCTCGGAGCCGCCCCAATCTGGAGACAGATAATGGAACACATGTTATCAGGAACACCAGTTGAGAAATTCACTCCGTCAAGTGGGATTATAAAGCTAACAATTTGCAAAGAAAAAGGACTCAGGATCAGAATTGCTACTAGCAGTGCCATCAATGAATTCTTTTTACCAGGAACCACACCTACAAAATACTGTGATGAAAATATCACACCTACTCCCAGTATTGACCTGACTCCTACACCAACACCTCAACCTATCGTAATCCAAGATACTCCAACTCCAACGCCGACAGCTCAACCAATTATTCCAACTGACACAACTGCTCCTACACTTCCGATTCAGATCACTATTAATCCCTAAAAAGATAATTCTACTTTTGTGTAGTAAAAGGGTTGTGAATTACTTTAAATTTATTAAAGGGAAGGACTCTAACTAAAGACTCTCCGACTACTTTACTACGATCCAAGAATCCCCATTCACGACTATCAGAACTATATGGCCGATTATCCCCCATCACAAAAATATACCCATCAGGTACGACTCTTTCTATCCCGTCTTGAAGAAAAGCTCCACCATACGTCAGTACGGTAGACTCCAAGTATGCACTTTCGTCAAGCTGAACTCCATTTAAGTATACTTTTCCCTCTTTTAACATTATTGTATCGCCAGAAAGTGCGATAATCCTTTTTATATATAATTTATCGAGTTCTACAGGAGAATGAAAAACCACTACATCTCCTCTTGTATATTTATTAAAACGAACATTCAAAAGATTGCTGAGTAAATACTCCTTATCCTTAAATGTTGGATACATCGAAGAACCACTTACTTGATTTGGCTGAACCACAAACGCATAGAGAACCATAATCAGTGAAGCTATGATAAGAATTGTCTGGATAGTATCAAGTAAGAAATAGTATATTTTCCTAATAATATTCATCCATTTATTGTCTATCGATTTTAGAGTTCTGTCAAACTAATCAGTGTTTTACCTTCTAGTATCTAAATTCAAAATTCTCAGCTTTTCTTACCCTGATTTTGTATAATTGACTCTTCAATGACAGCTTCATCCTTGGCTAACCGGTACCCAGCACTTGCTTCTCGCGATTTTCGCTTGCTTTGGATCGGGCAATTTATCTCCAATGTAGGATCACAGATGCAGCTAGTAGCTCTGAACTGGCAAGTTTATGTAATTACACACTCAGCAGTAGCACTTGGCATAATCGGACTTGCGCGAGTGATTCCTATCATTATATTTTCTCTATTTGGCGGAATTGCTGCTGACAGATTTAATAGAAAAATAATTTTAACTCTTACTCAAACCTCACTTTTTATTCTCTCAATACTCCTGACGCTTCTAACCATAACTCACCAAATTAACTCACTTAGTATTTATCTGATAACTGCACTTGCTACTATCGCTATGGCTTTTGATACCCCCTCACGCCAAGCTTTTATCCCGAGACTAGTTAAAGATGAGCAACTTCAGAATGCTCTAACTCTAAATAGTATTATGTATCAAGTCTCGACTGTAATCGGTCCAACAATAGCTGGAATCTTCATTGGTAAATTAGGCCTAGGGTATGTCTATGGCTTTAATGCCTTAACATTTATCGCCGTTCTAGTCGCATTGTTTATGATCCAGACCTCAGGAATTGTTATTGGCCAAAAAGCAGCTTTCTCAATCTATGGAATTATGGAAGGGATAAATTTTATTCGTTCTCGTACCATAATCTGGTCTACTATGCTTCTTGATTTCTTTAGCACGTTCTTCTCGTCAGCCACAGCTCTTTTACCAATCTTTGCAAAAGATATCCTTAAAGTCGGCCCCGAAGGCCTAGGCTTACTCTATGCAGCACCAGCCATAGGCGCGGTAATTGCTGGTGTAACTCTTGCCCATTTTCAGTTTTTACGAAAAGAAGGGAAGGTAATTTTAGCATCAGTTGGGATATATGCTATTGGTACTATAATTTTTGGACTCTCTAAATCCTTCACAATAGCCCTATTAGGGCTTTTACTAGTTGGACTAGGCGATACGATCAGCACTATTATCCGTAACACCATTCGTCAACTCACAACCCCTGATGCCATACGTGGTCGCATGACCAGTATCAACATGATCTTTTTTGCAGGTGGTCCTCAACTTGGAGAATTTGAAGCAGGTCTTTTAGCAGGTGCAGCCGGAGCACCAATTTCTGTCATTATCGGAGGAGCGATGACTTTGTTAGTAGTAGCTGTTATGGGCCTTAAAATTCCAAAACTCCGAAACTTTGACCAACGCACAGAAAATCCTTTGTAAGAATACCATAAACCTCTAGACGATCGATTTTTTTTCGTATATTATTCATACGTGTTTTCTATCAAATCTAAAATATACGGTGAAAAAAATAAGCAAACAATTATCGTATTCGGAGGCTGGGGTATTAAGGAGTGGCAACTCTTCCCTCTTGGACATCTTCTAAATTCATATGACTTTAAGGCAATTATTCTTACTTGGGACAGCAACATCCTAACCCCAGACCCTAAACTTACTTTAAAGAGGTTTCAAGAGCTTGAAAGGTATACTTTAGAACTTATCGCAAAGCTTCCTAAAAAAGAGCGTTCTCACCTCTCACTTTTTGGCATCAGCCAAGGAACTTTTCCCACACTTATGGTTGCAAATAATCTACCATCCATTGATAGAATTATCCTAAATCTTTCAGGTGCAAATTTCGCAGACATTATCTGGAGCTGGGATAAAGTAATCCCCAATTTTAAAAATAAAATCTTAGAAAAAAATCTCGATCTTCCAAAACTTAAAAAAATATGGAAGCTCTTATCACCTATTTATAACTTGGGAGATATCCATACTTCAAAAATACTTATGTTTCTTAGCCAAAAAGACGAGCTAATTCCTTTTTCAGAGCAAGAGCTTCTGCTTGAAGCAATTAAGAAGAATGGACTTGATGTCGAAGCAATCGTCAACACTAGACATAATCATTTTAAAAGTGGACTAATAAATCTTTTAAGATTTTGGATCTATATAAACTTCTTGAAGAAACCAGTCCCTACGAAGCGCTTAGTGAAGCAGAAGTAGAATTTTCTGAATCTGTCATATAAATTTTTGCCTGATCTTCGATAAGTTGATCTAATCTCTGATCAGCATCCCCATCACTTCTTGCTTGATAAAATTTCTTGATTAATTCATCTGCCTCAACGCCAATCTGGGCGTTCTCAATAGCCTTCTTATCCTCTTCTGTAAATAAAACCATAGCTTCATTTGTAAACTCCTCAAGTGCAGCCTCCGCAACATCCGAGAGAGTTTGAGCAACCTCCTCATTACTGAGTCCTTTATCCATAAGATGAAAAACTAATTTTTGTCTATTTGTTTGCTGACTATTGTCCATTTTTACCTCCAAAAAAACCTCTAATTCTTGATCCAAAGCTTTGATTCGTTCGAGTTGGCGATATGCTACTTGCCCCGGAAGTACTCGAAGCTGGATTTACTTGAGTATTATCACCCGAAACCGACTCACTACTAACACTGCCTCCGATAACTTGATCTCCACCAGCTGCTACTTCAACCTTTCCGTCAGCATAATGCCCCAAGAGCTCGGCATATACACCTTCTCTATTATCATGCATAGTCTGAACACCTTGTGCCGTAGGAACATTTATAGGACCAACGTCTACTGAGTCGAGATCATGCCAACCATCTTCCTGGGGGGCACCATCCCGAATAGCATCAAATTGATCTCTAACATCCATAACGGTCATGCCATTTGGCAGATTAGAAAGTACTGCTGCTTCAATTTTATCAAGATTATTTGGATTATTTAACCACTCACTAATCTGCTGGCTTTTCTGAGCCCTAACTACATCACTGTCTGCCGCGTCGACATTGACTCCTGAAAGAATTTCTCCCCACGACCCACCTGGCTGGACAATCACTTCTTCAGTTCCGACCATAACTACTCCGCCTTTATTCTCTACGCTACTTCCAGCGCTTATAGGCTCACCACTCTCCGACACATCAGCAGATGTTAACGTGCTTCCACTGCCAATTGGAGAAGATAGTCCGCCAATTGGATTACTGACATCTCCTGCACTATCAATTCTTACATCACCATTTATTAGAGTGTCGCCTGAGCCTGCCTGTGAAATAGTGTCATCAACAATTTGGACCCCACTATCCTCAAGAGCCTGTTCGGAAGGCATCTTGGAAGTATCCAGCTGAACAGCAAATGGCTTTGGATCCTCAGATGATGTATTGGCATTTGAGTCATTCCAATGCGCCACATCATACGCCACTCCAACTGTAGCAGCAGTGATGAGTGGAGGAACGGTAAGAATTGCTAGCCCGTTTCTTCGTGCCCAACCAGATATCCTTCCCCGAGCTGACTTCTCATCTTTCTCTTTTCCATCAGCAATACGATTCAGCTCATCAGTCATTGCCCTATATCGCTCTACCAAGACTTTTTCTTGAACAGTCTTCTCTGGCTTCTGATAATTTGCAATATCTCGCTGCCTAGCTTCATCTGATGCAGTTTTCCCAGCATCAAATTCTGCCTGCAATGTAGCTTTTGTTGATTCACTCATGCCTGTACGATGCAACTGTCTGACTTTAGCCATTTTTGCTTCTGCCGTTGCATCATCAAGATTTTGCACAGCAGCCCTTCTCCTAATTTCTGCAAAATATGCATCTGTCTGCTCTGATGGTAATGGGGTCGCGGAAACTCTAGCATCTGCAGCTTCTCTGGCTACCCTATCTCTAGCTTCCTGAGCCAATCCCTGCTCTTCTAACCTAATTCCCCTTACTGCTTCTTGTCCAGACCTATCCTCAGGATCGGCAGGATTTACGTAATTTGGATTATTTTGTCTATTTGACACTGCGGCATCTGCTGCATCAGTTAAAGCTTGAGTATGAGATGCTTCTGCTTGACGTCTTGTCTCTAGATTAGCTAGCTCTTGAACTCTTCTTGACTCTAAATCTCTTTCCCTCTGTGCAGATACCATATTTTGCTGACCTGCGACATCTTCTGGATCGGCAGGATTTACGTAAATTCCACCTCTTCGCCTACCATTCCTATCAATAACTGCATGTGCAGCTGCCTCTTCAAGACCCATTTTGGCTGGTCTAATAATCTCGACTGCCGGAGGTGCCTCAGCTACTTTTCTCTTGTTTCTCCCCTCTAAAGTACGCCTTTTAGCAGCTACATTAGCCGTCAGTCTCTTTTTCAGATAATGATCTTTTAGATCATCCGGAAGATCCTTAGCGGCGGTCATCAACATATTTTTATAAAGTGCTACTTGCTCAGCAACTGCTGCAGATTTATCCAGACCACCTTTAGTTAATTCGACACCCCTTTCTTTAACCAGTCCATCTCTAAGTGCCTTTACAGATGCAGATTCTTTAATTTTCCCATCCTCGCCAACGCTCATAAAATGTGAGGCTGCTTCCTGAACTATCTGTTGAGATTGGCTCCCGATCAATTCTTTTATATATTTGCCACGAGCATGTCTATTCTTTCGATCGTCTCCATGTCCGTCATATTGATGAAGTCTTGAAACAATACTGGCTGAATCTGCTGACTCTGGAACTATCAGAGCTTCGTTGGGAGTCTGAAGAGCTACATCCTCAGGGACACGAGCTGTAGGATAAAAAGTAGGTGGAGGGTTGGTAGGAGAATAATCAGGAACTGTAGGAAGAACTCCAGTACTTCTCCCATCTTTATTATTATCCATAGATCTATCTTTTCTTAAATCAACCAAAAAGTCAATGCTGAAGGCTTATTTTTACCAAAAAATGAGTTTATTTACCATACCTTCTATTCTCTGGCTCATATTTGTCAAGAGCTCTTTGGAAGTTACGAGGCTCAAAATCTGGCCATAATGTGCGAGTGAAGTATAATTCTGAATATGCTGCTTGCCAGATAAGAAAATTACTAAGCCTTTGTGCCTCTCCTGTTCTAATAATAAGATCGGGGTCAGGCTGACCACTTGTGTCATGATGGCTTGTGATAACCTCTTCAGTAAGTACAGTATGACCTTCTTTATATGCTGAATTAGCTGACCTAATGATGTCATCACGCCCTCCATAATTAATTGCAAAATTAATTATCATACGATTATTATCTTCTCCACCCCCTTCTAGTGCCTTTAGGTCTGCGATAACATCTGTTGGGAATTTTTCGTTGTCATAATCACCTAGAATTTTAATCTTCACACCGCTATCTTTAAGGCGTTCAACAACTGGATCCTTAGCCATATATCTAAAAACATCATTAATATTTTCCAGCTGATCTTCTGGCCTATCCATATTCTCAGTCGATAATGTATAGAATGTTAAATGTGAAATACCTTTCTTCGCAGCTTTCTTAACGATAGGCTCTACTCTCTGGGCACCCGCTAAATGTCCATCATAAATTGTTAACCCATGTTTTTTTGCCCACCGCCTATTACCATCCATTATAAATCCTACATGCTCTAGATTTTTCACAAACAGAGTATAGCTCAGATCAAATTAAACGTAAATACAAACCACAAAAAAATCAGAAAGCTGTTTGCATATATCCTCTTTGGTCCTGACACCAAATAAGGGGACAAACAGCTTTCTGATTTTAAAAAAACTTTCTTGAAAATGAAGTTAACTCTCTTAAATTACTAGGTTAAGTAGTAAGCACTAGATTCAGCCCCGCATGGATGAAATCTAAAAAGACCTCATGGGCAAGCCGAACTGACTCTAGTACCAACTAGCTCTGGAATCAAGCAGTGATAAATCGCCTGATTAGCATATGCAAGATCGAGATCTCACACACTTTGCTGGAAATAATCTATAAATTGTTAACTTCTGATATTATTCAGAAGACCTATAATATATATTACTATGGGATTAATGTCAAGTGTCCATGCAGGCACGAATTGAGGCTAAAATAATTAATTTGAAGCTAGATTGTAAGAAAATGTATGAAGAGAGGCTATTTTGAGGCTGATTTAACTTTTTGACCTAGAGGAGTGTCGATCACATCAAAGCCAAATTTTAAGATCTCCAGTCTAAGATTGTCTGAGGTAGCAAAATCTTTTGAGTTACGAGCTATCTCCCGGTCCTTCAAGAGCTGCTGTACGACCTCCGGAATGACTGGCTGCCTACCTCCTGAAGCTAAATTTAGGCCCATCAGTTCATCCATCCTAAAAAGAGTTGCTTTTTTGACATTGTCAGGTAAATCAGATCTCGTAAGATCCCAAATCACAGCTAATGCCTGCGGCATGTTCAGATCATCATTTACAGAATCCATAAATATTTGAAGTGTTTTAGGGTCCTCTTCTCCTTCTCCTTCCCAACCCTCAATAATATTTCTTAATCGTTCGAGCGCATTCTGAGCACCCTCCAAGCTTTCCCAAGTAAAATTCATTTCCTGACGATAGTGGGTTTGGAGATAAAGGTAGCGAAGTGCAATCGGATCAAATCCTTTTTCAACTACATCCTCAACCGTATAAAAATTACCAAGACTTTTACTCATTTTCTGTCCATCTACTGTCAAGAAAGCGTGATGAATCCAATAATTTGCGAATTTTTTACTCGTCACAGCTTCTGATTGAGCAATTTCGTTAGTGTGGTGGATATTTATATGATCAATTCCTCCTGTGTGGATATCGAAATGATTACCAAGCGCCTTCATGCTCATCGCAGAACATTCGATGTGCCATCCCGGAAAACCCTTACCCCACGGGCTATTCCACTCCATCTGACGTTGCGAAGCAATGCCATCCTGAGCGGAGTCAAAAGATCTTCCGCTAGAGAAGCTGAACTTCCAAAGTGCGAAGTCTGATACATTTTTTTTCTCACCCATCTCTACTCGGATTCCAGCTTTTAATTCATCGGGATTCTGATGTGAAAAATCAAAATATTTTGGAAATTTTGAAGTATCAAAATAAATACCATCTTCTGTTTTGTAGGTAAAACCTTTATCCTCTAGCCTTTTAACAAGATCTATTTGCTCAGGAATATAGTCAGTTGCATGCATTAATTCCTTTGGCAGAGCAACATTAAGTAGCTCGCAAGAATCTTTAAATTGCTCCTCAAATTTTTTAGCAATCTCCCAGACTGAAAGCCCGAATTTCTTTGCTCCCTTGTCCATTTTATCCTCACCAGTGTCGTTATCTGAGACCAAGTGTCCAACATCAGTTATATTCATTACGTGGTGGATATTAAAATCATTAAAACGCAGTGCTCTAATTAGAATGTCGTCTCCAACATATCTTCGCATGTGTCCAATATGTTGAAAATCATAAACGGTTGGTCCACATGAATACATACCAACAAAATGAGGAACTATAGATCTGAATTCTTCAACAGAACGAGATAGAGTGTTATAAATCCTAAGCATAATTTAGTTGAATTGTAGCAAAAATGAAGAGTGTTGCCTATTGTGTGAATATCTTAAAAAAAGAACTTACCAAATCCACCTACTAATGCTGCAATAGTGATCACAACACCTGCAGTTATTAAAAGAATATTTTTAAATCTAGTATTTCTATATTCGCCCATAAGCTCCTCACTATTTGCGAATTTATACAAAAAGTAAAAGATAACTGGCAAGAAAATACCATTCAAGAAATCAGCGTAGAGTGTAATCTTAAAGAGCGAAACACTAGGTATCATGACTATTCCAAATCCTAATAAAATTTGGAACATGAAAAAGCCATAAAATAATTTACTTCTATTAAAATCAATGTCAAGGCTTCCTTCATAGCCAAAGAATTCTGAGAAAGCATACGCAGTTGCTAACGGTACGATCGCTGCTCCGATAAAACCAGCAACGAGTAACCCAGCTCCAAACATAATACTAGCCAAATCTCCAGCAAACGGCTTAATCGCAAGCGCAGCGTCAGCCGCTCCGACGATCTTAACTCCATGCATAAAGACCGTTCCAATTACAGCCACCATCATCAGGAAGGAGAAAAAATCTGTTAAAAGTGCGCCAGTATAGATCTCTGCTTGATTATAATGGAGCTTGTCAGTAGACAATTTTTTATCTTTGACATAACTATTGATGAAAAATTGTCCCCACGCAGTTACAGTCGTTCCAAGCACAGCAATTGATGTATAGAAATAATCAAAACTTACTTTTCCATGTGGTACGACAAGAGACTTAAGAGCTAGTCCCCAATCGGGCTTTGCCAAAACAGCAGAGATTAAATATGCAAGGTAGAAAACTATTAAAAAGAGGAAGAACTTCTCCACCTTTGCGTAAGAAGATTTAGTTATGAAGAGAAAAAGGAAAAGAACAAGTAATGGCAAAAATACAAAGACATTTAGATTAAATAATCCCAAAGCATCCTTAAGTCCACCTAGGTCCTGAACAATGACTCCAAGATTTACAGTAAACAACATACAGAAAATAACTAATGACACTTTTATTCCAAAACGTTCACGAATTAAGTCGCCTAACCCCTTTCCAGTAACTATAGCCATACGAGATCCAATTTCTTGAGTAATCATTAGGACAAGTGTTATCGGGATAAGAGTGGTTAGCATACTATAGCCAAATTTAGAAGCAGCTACAGAATATGTAGCTACTCCACCAGCATCATTATCAGCAAAAGCAGTGATGATCCCAGGGCCAACGATAGCCATAGCAATAATTAACTGTCTTTTTAGCTTCTTAGGATTAAATAATTTTTTAAAATTAATCATATTTCTCCAAAACTCTTTCCGCTAAATCATCAAACCTGACTACGCCTTCCAGATGCTTTGCATTATCTGTAACCGGCAAAGCATAGACTTTATACCTAAGCATTTTTTTAACCGCTATATCTTTAGGAGTTGTTACATGGATTACGATAAGATTTTGCTCCATCAAATCTCTTATCGCCGTCTCACGAGAGTGAACGAAAAGATCATGAATATTTATAACTCCTACTAGTTCATTTTCTTCATTGGTAATATAAATATATGGAAGATATGATATTTCTTCCGCGCTATCCTTTATCAACTCAATAACATCACCCACTGTATGATTTACTCCAATTGCAAAGTATTCTGATGTTATGAGTTCTCCAATAGGGGTCTTAGATAACTTTAAAAGATTGTGAAGCTCATCCTGTTTTTTCTTTGGTAATGATAGTAGGATTTCTTCTCTTTTCTCAGTTGGTAATGTTAAAAGGATATCTACTGCTTCATCCGGATCAATAAGCTCTATGAGCTCAGCTGATTTCTCAGGTGAAAAACGTCTAAAAAGAGCTGTCTGATAACTAGTATTTAAATCTCCGATAACTTCAGCTGCATACTCCTCATCAAGTCCTGAAACAATCTTATTAACATTTCGGATATTTGTTTTCTCGAGATAATCAGCCAAGTCCTCTGGTCTAATTCGATCTAGATTATCAAGACCCTTTTTAAGCTGGACGTTACCTCTTGCTAACTCGAGTGGCTGAATATCAGACCAAGATAAAAAATGAGGGTGAGTATCCCATCTCAAAGCCCTGTAAATCGGGAGGGCAGCATCTTCCAAATTTAGCCAGCGCAAAATACCCCTGAAACCTATATCCACCCCAGAAACATAAAAAGAGGGGTTATCTCCCTCCCTATCTTGTATCGTAACATCATTTACACGGACGACTTTATGTCCTTCCACGTCGATAATTTGCTGGTCTAGAAGATTTTTAATTACTGAAAGGTCTTCGACTGGAGAATCACTCAGACTGAACTCATCCTTAATTGTTAAAACATGATTTACCTTTTTAAATACATCAGCCGGAATGAATATTTCTTCCTTATTAGGTGACTTAACAACGATCTTTGTAATTAGAGGTGTCTCGGATGCCAGAAATAGAACATCGTGCAGCTTACCTATGTATTTGCCGCTTTCTGTAAATACTTGCTTGCCTTTTAATCTCGAAAAATACAACATGATTTAAAAGCAATTAACAATAGAAGTTAGTGAGAGCAGTATAATCTCACTTAGAGCGTAGCAGAAATTCGTAAGCTGTCTTCGTCTATAGTCTTCATCGCTAATTGGCTATAGCAAAATTGTATTCTCTCAAATTGATGCTTGTCAATACGCAGATGAGTTAGGATTAATGAATGATAATTGGGGAATACAGAATGAGGGAGTCAATAATCAATAAAAGTGATTATCCCGAAGCTCCTCGATTTATTTCTGCTCGAGTCTGGGCTTGACGGAGTGCGATTGGTGGCTCTTTTTTCTTTTTTTCCTCAAAATCTACCATCTGCTTCTGCTCTTTCTCCTGATCTTCCCTTTCAATTTTGTCTTGTACCGTCTGTTCTTTTTTACGGTTTTTAAAGGTTGGATCGTAATAAACTTGGTTATGTAGTTGCTGAAGTTTCTGCCTCGTATCTTTTAATTTCTTTTCCCTATCTACCTGATCTTCTTGTTCTAACTGTTTCTTTTCTTGCAAAGCTTTAACATTATCTTGAGGATTTTGAGTCTTATTCTGAGAAGCTTGAGTTCCTGTTTCATTAAATTGATCAGTAGGTCCCTGAGCATCTAAAGATTGAGACAGATTATCTGACTGAGTAGAGCTCTGAGTAACAAATGTATTTCCAGTTGTCTGTGTAGCTGCTGTCTTTACAGTCGATGCTACTTGAGCCTTTGCTTGCTGGCTAACGAGCGAAATACCCTGTTCAATACTATCTTCAAATGACCCGATAACATTATTGGCAGACATAACTTAATACTTAACTATCGTATAATTCCCAGCTCTTCTAGCTGATCTTCAGAAATTCTTTCAGGATCCCAAGGAGGATCCCAGACAAGATTGATTGTAACATCTCTTACTCCTTCGACCTTCTTAACAGCTTCGGGGATCAATTCACGAAATACATATGACAGCGGACATCCAGGCGTCGTCAGGGTCATAGTTACCTCGACTGATTTTTCAGCTTGATCAATTTTTAAGCCATAAATTAGCCCGAGGTCAACAATATTAATATGTAATTCTGGATCGATAACTTCTTTTAATTCATTTAAAATTGCTTCTTCACTAATCATAGTTTATGTTGATATACTGATCTTATCACTCCTGCTCGAAATAATCACTTTACTAAAAAAGAATCTTAGAATCTAAGATGGCACAAGAAATTTTACGCATAGCAGGAATCAGCGATACCCACCTCAATAGTCTTCCTAGCGAAAAGTCTAGAGAAGGTCATCTGAGCTACAAAGAACTCCAGCAAGCTGTAAGTCATATGTCTGAAGAGGCGGATATAATTGTACATTGTGGTGATTTTACAGATCATGGAGACAAAAAAAGCCTTCGTCGCGTTGCATCTATTCTAAGCCAATCCCCAAAGCCAATCGTTGGGGTACTCGGTAATCACGATATTACGGAGGATCCAGCTATGGCTACAGAAATCCTTACTAACGAAAGCAACATGACTCTTCTTGAGGGCGATTCAATAACACTCTATCCAAATGGAATTCCAGTAGGCTTTGTTGGCATGCCTGGATTTAGGATGCCAGATGATGGTAAAATGCCACGCTTTGTGCCCATGCCCAAAGAAGAATATCAGGCTTTATGTGATAGACAATCTTCGCGATTCTTTCAAGAACTATCGACTCTTGAGAATGAAAATAATATTGTGCTTTTCCATTTTGACCAAATGAGATATATTCCAAGCAAGGAAGATCCAGAGAAGGAAGAGCTTTATGTAAGCGATACTCTAGAAAAAGTAGATAATTATGCAGGTATGATAAATCGTATAATCCACGGACATGACCACAGAAGGATCACTAGGCCTGAGACTACCCCACACAACATCCGGGTTATAGATGTTGCTGCAATTATTCAAATAAAAATGCAGGAGGGTATTCCTTACAAACTTATTGAAGTTCCCCTCCGCTGATTAACTAGTACTGACTTCTTCCCTCCATCGCGCGCTGGAGGGTAACACTGTCTGCATATTCCAAATCAGCTCCAATAGGCAGCCCTCGTCCTATGCGAGTAACACTGGTTAGCGGGAATTTATCCTTCATTTCCTTTGCGATATACATTGCAGTCGCCTCCCCCTCCATGGTAGGATTGGTAGCCAGAATTACCTCCTTAACAGAATGACCATTTTGGCTATTTTTAATACGATCAAAAAGCTGACGAATATAGATCTCGTCTGGACCAATATTATTTAATGGGTCGATCTTCCCATGAAGCACATGATAGACTCCGTTATAACGCCCACTCTTCTCAAGTGCCAAGACGTCAAGTGCCTGCTCAACGACACAGATCATCCCCTGCTCACGGGAAGCACTTGCACAGTACGTGCAGGGATCTTCCTCACCTACCGTATAGCAGATTGAACAAAAGACAGTATTAAGCTTCAAATTCTTCACTGCTTCTGAAAAATTATCCAACTCGTGTTGAGGCACATGAAGTAAGTAAAATGTCAGCCTCTGAGCTGTTTTAGGACCGATACCTGGTAGTTTTTCAAATGACTCGATAGTCGACTGGATGGCTTTGGGGATCTTCATGTGAGTATCTTAGACTAGCACAATAGCCTCACATTCTCAAGACGATTATTGCTTCAAAGACTGAGCAATCATTTCTGAGATAGATAATATATGAAGTTTTGGAAATAATTTCTCATCCGAAACGAGAACTGAATCCGTAACATATACTCTATCTACCACTGAATTCTGGAGTAACTTTGGAGCTTCATCTGAAAAGACAGGGTGCGTGGCAAATACATAGACTTCCTTAGCTCCTTTTTTCTTCAAGGCTTCTCCTGCCTTAACTATCGTACCGCCACTTGAGATCATGTCATCAACGATTAGTACTCTGTGAGTTATCTCACCAGTTATAGTGGCCATCTCTACGTGTCCGGTTGCTAAGTCTCGATTTTTCTCAATAGTTGCATAAGGCATATCTGACAACATCTTTGAAATAAGTTCTATACGCCTAATTCCTCCCATGTCTGGCGAGACCAGAACCGTGTCTAGTCCGTCCCAATTTTGTTTTTTAATCTCTTTTGCAAAAAGCTCAAGTGCTGATAAATGCACCATAGGAATTGAAAAGATTTCTGGGATTTTGATAGTATGTAGATCAAAAGAAATTACTTTATCTATACTCACGGATTGCATGGTTTTTACGATAACTTCTAAAGAGACCGCTTCTCCATCACGAAAAACATGGTCTTGCCTTTGGTATCCTAAATATGGCACTACAGCGGTCACAGATCTAGCTCCGCTTCTCTTAGCAGCATCAGCAAGAAGAAATAGTTCGAAGTAATTAGTATCAACTGGAGATGAGGTCGGCTGAATAATGACTATATCCTCGTCAACAACTCTTTCTTGAACTTGGATACGCCTTTCACCATCAGGGAATATGAAGATTTCAGATGGAGAAACTTTCATTTCCATATATGATGCTATTTTTTCTGCCAAAGGCTTATTAGAACTTCCGGTAAAAAGCTTCATCTGAGGTAAGTGTATAAAGAAAGCCTTGAATAATCAAGCATTTCATACAAATGAATTGAACATTCACAGTACGAATAATAAAGATAAATAAATTATCCTTACTCGTCTAGAAATGCTTTGGTATTAGTAGGCTGACTATTTCTTCCCACCCATACCGCCAAGGAGTCCTCCGAGACCTCCTGACATTTCCTGCATTTTCTTAGCTGCTATTTCCTGAGATTTTTTAATCGCTTCATTTACTGCTTCAGCGATATCCTTATCAGATTTACCGTTAGTCTTAATCTCCTTAAGCTTTTGATCTCCAGTGATAACGACCAAAATTCCTTTTTTCTCAACAGTTACCTCCTCAGCAGCAAGCTGACGCTGAATCTGCATCGCTTGATCACGCATTTTTTTAAGTTCGCCTAATTGTCCTAATGGATTTTGCATAAATAAATCACCACCTTTCT
>Ga0138256_10003122_pt1 | contig 17662 bp, 24 predicted proteins | sample KNB2016incub_MG_FD_105486 | JGI IMG/M metagenome (GOLD analysis project Ga0138256, IMG submission 105486) | Active sludge microbial communities from wastewater in Klosterneuburg, Austria - KNB2014incub_MG | ecosystem: Engineered > WWTP > Activated sludge > Unclassified | place: Austria... | reverse complement strand
TTTTGTTTAGTAATCAATCAAATTAATGAAAACAATTTTCAATATTTTTAAAAAATAATTTTTAAAAAATAATTTTTAATTAAAATATCACATAATAGCTATTAGTATATCAAAATATTTTAAAAATAATCACTAAAATATTAGGATTTGTCAAATAATGTTGTATCTTTGTAGTTCAGTAAAATAATTACGCAACTTATATAGGTGGTTGTTGCTATATTACAGTGTTTAACACAGTCCAGGGTAAAAGTGGATATGTAATATAGATAACGGGTTTTAAGGGTACGACGACTTCAACAAACTATATTAGCCAAGAGCTTCCAACAAACATCAGTTTCGTGGGAAACCCTTTTGTGTTTAATTATTAAATAATTATTTAAAATAAACTATAATGTTATAGTTATAGGAAACTTATATATCGTAATAACCCACTTTAACCCATGTTTTAGTGGGTTTTTTTTGTGTCTAATAAATAAATTTTCACTTTTTATGAAAAATAATTGCAAAAAAATTAGGAATTGTCATTTATTTGTTGTATCTTTGTATAAGAATTAAAATTAGAGACAATGTACATATTAAAAGAAGAAGAAGTTTGGTTATATCAACTTCAAAATGGTTATATTACATTATATGATTTTATTAATTTATATTATAATAAATAAAAATGGAAGAATGTACTAATAAATTACCTGAACCTTGGTTTACACCAGTTATATTAGAATCACCAACGGATCCAGTAGGATTTCAAGATTGGACTAAAGGAATTACTTATGATAAGTATCACATTAGATTACCAGATGGTAGTAAAACACATGCTAAGATATTTATGGACCACCAACAAGTATTTAATCCAGGAAGTTATACTAAATATTTATTGAATCGATATGAAGAGTTATAAAGAGTGGTTTAAAGAAATACAATGGTTAAAAGATAAAGTAATATTACCTGAGAATATATCAATTAGTAAATCAGATTATATTACAGATAAAGGATTTGATATAGATGGTTTCAATAGTTTACTTTTTAAATTGTATAATAAACAAAATCCAGTAAGTGATGGAAGAAGATATAAAAAGTAATATAGTAATAAGTACTAAAACTTATAGATTAGATAATGATGATGTTTCAGTATGGTTTGACTTAGAAGATGGGTTAATGATTTATTCTAAAACAGGAAATAAAGAAATTGATTTAATTAAAAATGGTGATTTCATAATAGAATCAATAAATAAAATAAAAGATATATTAAATGATAGAAAATATACATGATAGAATAAGACAAGATTTAATTAAAAATCAAAAAGATTTATTTAATATGCAACATTACTATACTCATAAACATAGAAGTAATTGTAGACTATTAGATATTAATGTAGGTTTGTTTAGAAATGATAAACAAATTCTTACTGCTCAGATATATGTAGCAGATAAGAATACTAGAATAAGAGAACAATTATTTTTAGATGAAAATAATAATGTTTATGATAATGAATTAATAATTAAAAGAAAATAATGGAAGATATAATTTTATATAATACTAAAACACATAGTTTAAATACTAATAATGGTATTTTAAATGAAGATAATTTAAAGTTTGCTAAACAAACATTATTGTTTGATACACTTAGAGAACATATTGAATTAGTTAAAACTAAACAACATTATCCTCAGAATGATATATCAGATGTTGATATGGAAATAGATTGTGTTGTAATGAGTAAAAAGAAATATAATGATTTAATTCAATTAAAACAAGCTACTGAAAGTTTCAGAGAAAAGATGTTTACAAAGAAAGAAGTATTAAAATTTCCTAAATTAGAACCATAATGAGTAGTTTATCAAAATTTGAAAAAATATTAGATGCACATAAAAAAGGTGAGGAAATTCCTGAAATTGTATTAGCTTATAAATATAAAGACTCTCCTTTTGGAGAATTAGCGTTAGGTTACATTCCTTTATTTACTGTAGATCCTGAAGATTTTTCTTGGTATTTATTTAAATATAGTTATTTATTAAATGATGAAAAAGCAAGAAGAGTTAAAGAAATTAAAAAAGAATTAGAATATTTAGATTATGAGTTACATGAAAAATCATCTGAGTATGATAAACTTAAAAAAGAATTTAACAATATTGAAGTAGAAGCTAGAAATAAAAAATTAAAAGATAATGAGTAGTTATTTAAAAAACGGATTAAGACAAGCTAAGTTAGCTGAAAGAAAAAAACAAAAAGAACATATTAAATCATTTTATCATATTATAGGTAGGATGGATGAAATATCTAAACAACTAGATTCTACATTAGAATACACTGAAGACAACATTAATGAGTATGTGAATCCTATTTTAGGTAGAGACTTAGACAGTTATGAAAAATTTATTATATTAGGTAAAATGCATCACAGTAAAGAAGAAGTTATTAATAATATTGAAGTTAAACATGGAGAACAAGAAACCTCAAATTAACTTACACAATATTAAATCTTTTTTAGAAGGTAATATTCAACTTGGACTAGAACAACTACATTTACAACCAACTCATATACAAGAACAAATTGCATATAGACGTTTACTTTGTTCAAACGACTGTATGATTACTGGTAAATGTAAATATTGTGGATGTGAAGTATTAGGAAAAACGTCTGTTAAAGAATCATGTAATAAAAATGAAAGATTTCCAGATTTAATGAGTAATTTAGAATGGATAAAATATAAAGAATCAAATGACATTAAATAATGTGTACTTAATACAGAATAAACCAATTAAAGAATTATTAGATAATCTAGATAAGTTTACTACCAATATTACAAAGTTTAAAAGTAAACATAAAGGTTATGATTATAAAATTGAAATAACAAATAATAATGAAGATAAAGATTTTTTCGATGCTGAAATAAATATAACTTATGAAAAGTAAAATGGTTTTGAAGAAGTATCGAGAACTTCTTAAACATATGAAATTCTACAACAATTTGTCACCATTTCCAGTATTTGGAACAGAGTATGTAGAAGATTTAGGAAATAAAATAAAAGAAATAATGAATGACAAATTAAAAGATTATGATGATGAATCAGTTGTAGCTTGTAAACATTGTAAAAGTTTACATGTAGTGTCTGATGAAATAGATAACACTATATGTATGAGATGTGGGGCAATTAATGAATTGCAAGAATTTGAAAATATATATGAATATCAAAAATACATGAAATTAAAAGATGAGTAATGTAAAACAAGCTAATATTAATATAAAATTAAAAGATCTTTTTTTTAGATGGTTAGATGTGACAAAAACTTTTCATAAGTTAAATAATCAACAACAACAAGTATTAGCTTTGTTCTTATATTATCATTATAAATATAAAAAAGAAACAACTAATGATAAAATACTTTGGAAGATAGTATTTGACTATGATACTAAAATGAAGATTACTGAAGATCCTATCTTTGGAGAAAAAGGATTGACAGGATTACAAAATATCTTAACAATATTAAGAAAAAAGAATATTATTATAGATGGTAAAATATCACCTTTCTTTATTCCTGATTTAACTAAAGATTCTAAAAATTTTAAAGTTATATTTAATTTTAATATTATAGATAATGAGTAGATCGAATAAAATAGATGATAGTAAAGTAAAAGCATTAATACATAGAATTGGTTTAAAATATAATCTTCAAGATGAAGTTATTAATACAATAATCAATTCACAATATAAATTTATTAGAGAAACAATTAGAGAATTAAATACAGAAGGTATTGAAACTAAAGAAGACTTTGATAAATTAAAAACAAACTTTATACTTCCTTATATTGGTAAATTACATATATCGTATTATATGTTTAAAGGTATAAAAGAAAGAATTTCAAAAATGAATATTAAATTAAATACAGTAGAAAATGACGTTGAATAAAGAAAATGTACAAGAATTAATTAAAGATTTCCCATTACAACCAATGTTTGGTAAAGTAATTATAACATTAAATAACTTAGAAGCAGATGGTCAATTAGTATTATCTGATAATGTATTATCAGATGTACAATACGTACTTGCTAAGGGTACAGCGGTAAGAGAAATAGAATTAGGTCAAAAAGTAATTATAGATATTGAAAAGATGATGGTTCCGGTTAAATCAGAATCAAATAATGCTTATGAAATGCAAATGCAAGTTAAAATTGACCCTATTCAAGTTGGTGAAAATACATTTGCAATTATTGAAGATAGATATATTAAATGTTTAGATTTTAGAAAAGATTAATTATGGAAAATTCATTTTACGACAGACTTCTAATTGAAGCACAAGAATTAGCAACGAAATTAAATGGTTTAAATGATTTTATGCGTACACAAAATTTTGTTGATTTAGATAGACAAAACAAAGATTTACTTTATACACAATCAAGATTGATGAATAAGTATTTACAAGTTTTGGGTAAAAGATTAGAGATTTTAGGAGATAAATTCTCTTTTAAAAGTACCAACATTTAAATATTAAAATGAAATTATTTGAAATGAAAGAGTTTACCCTAAGCGTCACTGATGAAGCTTGGGGTATTACTTATTTTAAGACTATTCTTAAAAGAGATAAAAATAGAACCAAAGAAACAGCTTTTAAAGAAATGCTATTTATATATTATTATGTAGATGTGCGTTCAGATTATGTCTATATTGTAGACGATAAAGAAAGATGTAGAGAGATTATAAAAGATATTGGTTTACCTGTAGATTGGAAAATTGATAATGTAATACAAGATGCAATTAATTATTATAACTCAATGTCATTAAGTCCTATCGCGAAGTTATATAAATCATCTTTAAAAGCAGCTGATGATATATCTAAATATTTAGAAAGTACTGATGTATTACTTAAAGAAAGAACAGCTAACGGTAGTGTTGTAAATACACTAGCTACTATCACAGGTTCATTAAAATCAGTACCTATTATTATGAAAGATTTAAAAGCTGCATATAAAGAAGTATTATTAGAACAAAAAGATATGGATGGTAAAACAAAAGGAAGTCGTTCATTCGGAATGTTTGAGGACGGTTTAGAAGTAAATTAATTATGATAAAAGAAATATATTTTAAAGAAGAATGTGAAGGAATATATAATGGTATTTCTAAATTAGAAAAAGCAGTATCATCTACATTAGGTCCTAATGGTAAAACAGTTATTATTACTGATGAATATGGAAAACCATATGTGACTAAAGACGGTGTTAGTGTAGCTAGAAAAATTTACTTTAAAGATCCTGTAGAAAATATAGGGGCTTCTTTAGTTAAGGAAGTTTGTGAATTACAAGTTAAACAAGCTGGTGATGGACCACAACCTTTATATAGCAAGGTTTTAACTCCAAATGGATTTGTAAAAATATCAGATTTAAAAATTAATGATGATATTTGTGGAACAAATAAAAGTATTCAAAAAGTAATAGGTATTTATCCAAAAGGACAATTGAAAGTTTATAAATTAAAATTTTCCAATGGTCAAACAGTTGAATGTTCTGAAAATCATATATGGAATGTTAATACTTCGTATGGGGTAAATAAAAATTTAACAACTAAAGAATTATTAGATAAAGGAATTAAACATTTTAATAAACATGGAGAGTGTAGATATAATTTTTATACTCCAAATACAATTGTTGATTTTTCTAAAAAAGAACAAATTTTAGATCCCTTTTTAGTAGGTTTATTATTAGGTGATGGGAGTTTGTGTAAAACTGGCTCTATAGAATTATCTTTAGCTTTAGATCAAAAATATATATTAGATAAAATTATATTACCTGAAGGAATTAAAATATCATATACCGAAGATTTAATAAAACATTATTTAAGAGTTAAGTTTTCTAGAATTAAAAATTCAGGACCTACAATGCACGATTATGTTGAACAAATAGGATTGTTAAATTGTAAAAGCAATAATAAGTTTATACCCGATAATTATAAATATTCTGATTATGATTCTAGAATAAAATTACTAGATGGTTTAGCAGAAACCGATGGTCACATTAATAAAAGAGGGTTGTTGGAATATAGTACAATTAGTAATAAATTATTTAATGATGTTAGAGAATTATTAAGTAGTTTAGGAAAACAGTGTTTTAGCTACTTAAAAGAAAGAAAATTAAATTCTTCTTATTCAAATACCTCAATTTATAAAATTAGTGAATTACAAGGTTATAAAAATGGAATAAAATTAATAGATATTATTGAAACAAATCATTTTGAAGAAATGATGTGTATTAAAGTAAGTAATCCCGATTCATTGTATATTACAAATGATTATATTATTACACATAATACAACCACAGCCATTGTATTAGCTAACGCATTTATACAAAATTTAAAAGAATTTGATTCAAATGATATTAATAAAGCATTTGATGAAATTATACCAAAAGTAATTAAACAACTTAAACTTAATTCAAAAGAATTAAAACATGAAGATATTAAATATGTTGCTAGTATATCTGCTAATAATGATTTACAGATTGGCGATATTATTCAACAAGCTTACAACTTTTCTAATATAGTTAAGGTAGAAGAATCTAATAATTTAGAAGACACTCTAGAAATGGTTGACGGTATGCAATTAGATGTATCATATATGTCTAAACGATTTACCAATACACCTAAAGAACATTGTGAATTAGATAACCCTAATGTATTATTATTAGATGGTAAACTTGAAGACTTAATGTCTTTTAAAACAATACTTGAAAAAGTATCATCTAATGATGAATCATTATTGATTATAACTGAATATATTTCTGAGAAAGAATTACGTAAATTAGAATCTAATGTACTTAGTGGTAATATAAAATTATGTGTAATTAAAACACCTGGTTTTGGACCAATAAGAAAAGATTTTATTAGAGATTTATCTGATTTCACAGGAGCAGATATAATTAATGTTCAACCAGGAAAGCAATACTCACCTTTATGTTTAGGTAGGTTAAAATCATGTACAATTACTAAAAATAATAGTTTGTTGATTAAACACGATGAAATAAATGTTAATGAAATTGTAAATAATTTAAAAACATTATCTGAAAATAAAGAATTAACTGATTATGATATTGAAGTAATCAATAAACGTATTGAAAATCTTACAGCTAAAGCTTCTATTATTAAAGTAGGTGGTGGTTCTGAGATTGAAATGAAAGAACGTAAAGATAGATATGATGATGCAGTATTAGCTGTAGCTTGTGCATTAGAAGAAGGTATTGTATCAGGTGGTGGAACTGCTTTAAGATATGTATTTCATGTATTAACTTCAGAGTTAATAAAAGAAAAAAATAAAGAAAAAGACTTTCATTTTAAAGTATTGGAATGTTTACTATATCCATATCAAACAATTGTTTGTAATGGTTCTAAACCAAAGTTAGAACATTTCCTTTTTAATGAGAATATTATAGATCCGCTTAAAGTTACCAGATGTGCTTTAGAAAATGCTGTATCTATAGCCAAAACAATATTATCAACCGATACTGTTGTCCTTAATGAAAGAACATGGAGTTAAACAAATATCAAACGGTAATAACTGAAGAACTAAAAGAAACACTACCTCGAGAAGTTTATGAAAATCTTATAGAATACATTTCTACAATTAAATTTATTAAAAATCTTATTGCCCCAGAACATGTGAGAGGATTTGCTAAAGATAGACCTGAGGACCCTTTATATAATGATGGTAGAATTTTAGTAGACATATCTAATCCTCATATTCTTGAGGATATGGATTACTTTAGACAACCAGCTCTTTTTTTTAAAAAGAATGGTAAATATACAAACATCCCACCTAATAGTAATCCTAAATCTGAATATGCTGAATATTGGAAAGAAGAATTACGTAAATGGAAATATGGAGTAATACGTGAATTAGATGGTGAGTGGATTCCAGGAGAATTATATTTTTACTGGAACTATAGCCCTATATGGTTAGTTGAAACAATTGCTACTGGTGGACAAGATGGTAAGTCACAAGGTGAACGTGTTAAAAGATTTGCAAAACCTTGGTTAGGTGATTATTTATATTTTCACTATACCTGTAAAGCTAAAAGAAATGGTAAACACGGTAAAATTTTAAAAACTCGTGGTATTGGATTTAGTTTTAAAAACGCTTCTGAGTCACCAAGAAATATGTACGTTCTTCCAGGTACTGGTAATATTAATCACCATTTAGCATCTGAAAAAACATTCTTGTCTGGAGATAGTGGAATATGGGGTAAAATTTTAGATACTCTTGACTGGATTGCAGAACATACTCCACTACCTCGTATGCGTACAGTGGATGCAACAAAAGAAATGTATGTACAGTTAGGTTATAAAGATGAATATGGTTCACGTAAAGGATTATTATCATCTGTTAAATGTATATCTTTAAAAGATAATCCAGATAAAGCAAGGGGTATTCGTGGTCCTTATATTCATTATGAAGAAGATGGTTTATTCCCTAATCTTGAAAAAGCATGGAACGTTAATAGAAAAGCAGTGGAAGATGGTGATGTAGGATTTGGATTCATGTTAGCTGGTGGAACAGGTGGTGTTGAAGGAGCTTCATTTGCAGGTTCTGAAAAATTATTCTATAAACCAAGTGCCTATAATATATATGGAATTCCAAATGTTTATGATAAGGGATCTAATGGTGAATTAGAATGTGGTTTCTTTTGGGGAGCGTATTTAAACAGGAATGAATGTTATGATGAAAATAACGGAGAACCTGATATTATAAAAGCATTAATTGAAATTCTATTAGATAGATTTAAAGTAAAATATAATTCATCTGATGCTAGAGCAATTACTCAAAAGAAAGCAGAGGAACCTATCACTCCTCAAGAAGCTATTATGCGTACTGAAAGAACAGTGTTTCCAGTAGCAGATATAAAAGATTATCTTGAAAGTATTGGACCTAAAAAAGAATCCTTTTTAGCTGAACATTATATTGGAGAATTGATTAACAATCACAACGGGGATATTGAATGGAAACCTTTATCTGATAAATATCCTTTAAGAGCTTATGATAGTTCCGATACTGATAGAACAGGTTGTTTAGAAATATTTGAAATGCCTAAAAAAAATGCTAATGGTGAAATTGTTAGAGGTAGATATATATTTGGAATTGACCCTATTGATGCAGACACAGGAACATCTTTATTCAGTATAATTGGAATGGATACTTTTACAGATAGAATTGTTTGTGAATATACAGGTAGACCAAGATTAGCCAATGATGCCTATGAAATTGCATTACGTACAATTAAGTTTTATAATGGTGAAGCTAATTATGAATCTAATTTAAAAGGATTGTTTAGTTACTTTGATGCTAGAAATTGTTTACATTATTTATGTGACGTACCTCAAATACTTAGAGATATGGATATGGTAAAAGCTACTAATCTATATGGTAATAAAGCTAAAGGTACTCATGCAAATAAAGAAATAAATAAATGGGGTAGATTATTACAAGCACAATATATGTTAACTAGATATAATGAAGATTCTGAAGATGATACTAGTTTAAAATTACATCATGTAAGAAGTATTCCTTATTTAGAAGAATGTGTTGCTTGGAATAGTGATGGTAATTTTGACCGTGTATCTGCTGCAGGAATGTTATTTTTACTTAGAGAAGATCGAGTTAAAAGAACAAGTTCGATGAAAACAAATCAAGATAATAAAGTTAAAAAGATGTCGGAAGATAATTTTTTTAATAAAAATTGGAAAATTGCAAATAATAAAAATCCGTTTAATGGATAAAAGCTATTACTAACTAAACAAAAAAGTAAATTATATTGATAATTCTTTGGAATTATATAATAAATGTATTATATTTGCAAGTTATTCAGAATAAATAAAATATACATATATGTCTACACCTAGAATAAATAGTATTACATTACCAAGACAAAGATTACCCTACTCTCAAAAAAATAAAGAATGGCGTAAAAATTGTGTTGATTATGCAGATCGACATTCTTTTTATAACAATGAAAGAGTTAGGAAAAGTCTTCAAAATAAAATAATAAATCTTAACTTATATAATGGTATTGTAGATATTAGAGATTTAACTAATGTAGTTAATCCTCATCAAATAGATGCTTCATTTGTACCAGATAATTTACCTCACCATCCAATATTAGTTCCTAAAATTGATTTATTGGTAGGTGAAGAAATTAAACGTAGATTTGACTGGTCTGTTATTGTTACAAATCCAGATGCTATTAGTAAAAAAGAAGAAGATAAAAAAGGTTTTCTTCAACAAAAACTTACAGAATTTCTTAAATCCAATTATCAGGAAGAAGAATTAAAAGTTAAAATGGATGAACTTGCTAAACATATGAAATATAGTTGGCAAGATATTCGTGAGAGGACAGCTAATCAAATATTAAAACATTATTCACAAGAACAACGTTTTGATTTAATATTTAATAAAGGTTTTAAAGAAGCTTTGATTTTTGCAGAAGAAATATATCAATGTGATATTATTCACGATGAACCGGTATTAACAAAATTAAATCCTTTAAAAGTACATTCTATACGATCTGGTAATTCTGATAGAATTGAAGATTCATCTATTATAATTATACAAGATCATTGGAGTCCTCATAAAATTGTAGATACTTATTATGATGAATTAAAACCTGAAGATATTGATTATATATTAGATTATAGTACAACATCTTCTAAAGGATCTTATTCCGATGATCAAAATAATCATGTATTACTTAGAGATGCTCTTAATACAGGAGTTGAAGGAATGTATGATACAATCTTTAATTTAGCTGAATTAAATGGACATTTTTTTGGGTCTAATTATACTGATGATATTGGTAATATTAGAGTATTGAAAGTATTTTGGAAATCAATAAAACAACTTAAACAAGTTAAATATTATGATGAATTTGGGCAAGAGCAATATAAAGCTATGTCTGAGGAATATATTCCTAATAAAGATCTTGGTGAAGAAGTAACTTCCATGTGGGTTAATGAATGGTGGGAAGGTGTTAAGATAGGAAAAGATGTATATTTAAATATACGACCTAGAAAAATACAATATAATAAAATTCACAACCCTTCATTATGCAGTCCTGGAATCATTGGTCAAGTATATAACACAAATCAATCTAAAGCTGTTTCATTACTTGATAGATGTAAAAACTATCAATACATGTATGATGTAATTTGGGATAGATTAAATAAAGCAATATCTACAAACTATGGTAAAATATTAGAAGTAGATGTAGCTAAAGTTCCTGAAAACTGGGAAATGGAAAAATGGTTACATTTTGCTGTCGTAAATAAAATTGCAGTAATAGATTCTTTTAAAGAAGGTAATCAAGGTGCTGCTACAGGTAAATTAGCTGGTTCAATGAATACTCAGGGTGGTCGTGTAATGGATATGGAGACAGGTTCTTATATTCAACAACACATTCAATTACTTGAATTTATTAAAGCTGAAATGGGAGAGATTGCAGGAATATCTTCTCAACGTGAAGGACAAGTTTCTAATAGAGAAACTGTAGGTGGTGTTGAAAGAGCTGTTAATCAATCTAGTCATATTACAGAGTATTGGTTTATGTTACACGAACAATGTAAGATTAGAGTTTTAGAATGTTTTCTTGAAACAGCTAAAATTGCATTAAAAGGTAATAATAAAAAAGTACAATATATATTAGATGATCAATCTATTCAAACTTTAAATATTGATGCTGAAGAATTTTGCGAACCTGATTACGGTTTAGTGATTACATCAAGTTCTAAAACACAAGAGCTTGAACAAATGATTAAACAAAATGCTCAAGCATTTTTACAAAACGGAGGTAATATGTCTACAATCATGGATATATATTTCAGTCCTTCGTTATCAGATATGAGAAGAAGATTAGAGGAAGCAGAAGAAGAAGTACATCAACGTGCATCTGAAGGTCAACAACAACAATCTAAAGATAATCAAATGCGTCTTGCTAAAGAGGAAGAATTTAAAAATAAAGAACTTCAACTTAAAGATTTAATGAATTAACGTGATAATGAAACTAAATATGAAATAGCTTCGTTATCATTAGAAGGTTTTAAAACAACTGATTTGAATGGGGATGGAATTGAAGATCCTTTAGAACGTGAAAAGTTTCAAATGTCATTACAAGAAAAAAGAGATAATTATTTAATTAAAATTAAATCTTTAGAAAATGATATGTTAAAACATAAAGAAAATGTGGAACTTGAGAAAGAATCACATAAAATTGAAAAAATGAAAATAAGAAAAGCAAGCAAATAGCTATTAGTATACGTTCAATTTTAATAAAAATTAACATTTTTACTTGGATTGAGCGTATATTTATTGTATCTTTGTAACTTTATAAAAAACGGGAGAAAATTATGGAAGATGAAATTGATTTAATGTCATTATTTAGTTCTAATCAAGAATTAAATTTTAGCATAGATAATGATGAAAATGATGACAGTGTTATAGACGATAATACTGACGATGAAAATATTAATAATGACACTATTGATGAGGATGTAAATCTTCAAGAGGGAGTAGGTAGTGAGGATGATAATGGTGAAGGTGATGATTCTGACGATGGATCTTCTCCCAATTTGTATTCTTCTATATCAGCTGTTCTTTTTGAACAAGGAATATTACCTTCACTAGAATCTTCAGATAGTATAAAATCTTCTGATGATTTTGTAAATGCTTTTAAACAAGAATTAGACATTCAATCTAACTTAAAAGCAAATGCTTATTTAGAAACATTAGATTTAGAAAAAATAGCAACACATCGAAAAGATAGTGTAGCTCTTGACAATATCAATGAAGATTATTTAAAAAGTAATCTAGAAGTAGCTAAAGATATTATTTTAAGAGATTATATAAATCAAGGTTTATCTGAAGATAGAGCTCGTAAACAATTACGTAAAGCAATTGATTTAGGTGAAGACGTAATAATTGAAGAAGCATTAGAATCAGTTGATAGTTTAAAAGAATTTAATTCAAGACAAGAAGAACAAATTAAATTAGATGCTCAAAAACAATATGTTTTACAACAAGAAGAACAACGTCAAATTGAGGAAAATGTCAAAAAACAAATCTTCAATAGTTCTGAAATAATTAAAGGTATTTCTAATACAAAAATATTACAAGAGAAAGTATATCGTAGTATGACAGAAATTATTTCTAAGAATCCTAATACAGGAGAATTAGAAAATAAATTTATTAAAGATAGAAATTTAAATCCTATTGAGTTTGATGTTAAAATGTATTATTTATATGAATTAACAAATGGCTTTAAAGACTTAGATAATATCTCTAAAACAGTTAATTCTAAAGCTGTAAAAAAATTAGAAACAACATTAAGAAAAACTAAATTCGAAGATAGTGGTTCACCAGGTTTTTTACAAGACCCTGAAAGTTACTCTGGAGGATATGGTTCTGAATTAGTATTGTAAATATTAATATATGCAAAGTAGGGAAGAAATCGCTGCTCAACGTAAAGTTTATAGAGAAGCTAATCGTGAGAAAATTAAACTTCAAAAACAACAAGATTATTTAAAACGTAAAGATTACATTGATTCATATAATAAAGAATATGCTTTAAAACACAAATCTGAAAAATCTGAATATGACAAAAAACGAAGATTGTTAAATCTTGACACGTTAAAAGAATATCAGAAAAATTATCGTGAAATAAATCGAGAAAAACTCAATATTCAAAATAAGGAATATTATGAGAAAAACAAAGAGGAACTTCTTCGTAAAAGTAAAGAATATCGTGAAAGATTAGGAGATACTTATTATCAAAAAAGAAGAGTTGTAATTCGTAATTGGACTGGTGGTTATAATATAACACTCGCTGAAAGACATAAAGATGAATATCTTAATCAGGAGATGATTTTATATAAAATACAATTACAAGAAGAAGACGGTACTATATTTTATAAATATGGATTAACTATAAATTTAAAAGGAAGGTTTCGAAAAATTCCATATCAAGTTATATTATTAGAGACAGTTGTCACAAATAAATATGACGCAATATATTTAGAGATTGAAAAGTTAAAAAATGTAAAAAAATATAATCCTCAAATTCCTTTTAAAGGATATACTGAGTGTTTTTGTTAAAAATAATAATTAATAATTTAAATTAAATTTATGTCAATCGGTAAATTTGTAATGACAAAGGGAAAAGCTTGGAGTGGGCTTACCCTGAAAAATCATATCGGAGCAATTTTTGGAAGCCAACCACAATTGGTATCCCCATTAACTACGGTATTACTCCAAAATTCAGGTATGAAAAATTTAGATACAACATTATCTTTATTTCCTGAAAAAGTTTTAAATAGTGCAGACGATTTTGTATGGAAAGTTGTTGGTAGTGATGAAAGAAATATTGCATTAATTGAAGCAAGATTTCAAGGATCAGTAGTTACTTCAGGTACTACAGGTGTTGGTGTAGCAAGAACAAAATTTCAATTAGTATTTGGTGAAAAATGGTTTACAAAAATGCATATTATTGCAGGTCCTAGACCAGACGTATACCAAATTAGAATATTGGAAGAGCCTTATGAAGAAGGTGGTTTATATGTTTACGATTGCGAAGTTTGGGGTGGTCAAGAATCACTACAAGGTATTCCTGGTGATGAACTTGTAGGAGGAAATAGATTTAGTATTGAATCTGCGTACTCTGAAGACGAGCTTTCTATTCAAGGTGCAGGTATTCAATTTACTTCTCCTTATTTAATGAGAAACTCAGTTTCTACATTACGTATGGAACATAAAGTTTCTGGAGCAATGATTGATTGTAAAGTGGAGCCTGTTTATTTTGCAGGTATTGAAACAAGAGATCCTAATACAGGAAAAGTTCATAAATCAACTACTTGGATGCAGGAAGTTTACTGGCAGTTTGAAAAAGCATTTTCTCGCATTAAATCACGTACGATTATGTTTGGTAAAACTAACCGTGATGAAAATGGACGTTTCTTGAATAAAGGTAATGCAAATATTGAAATTAAAGCAGGTTCTGGAATTAGAGAACAAATGGAAGTAAGTAACACAATTACTTATAATATTTTCTCAATGCGTCTATTAGAAGATGCTCTTTCTGAATTATCAGAAGGTAAACTAGATTTCTCTGAACGTAAATTTATGTTACGTACAGGTGAAAGAGGTGCTGCTCAATTTAACAGAGCTGCAACAGCTGCTGCTTCAGGTTGGAAATCATTATTTGATAACACTAACCAAAATGCAATTAATAAAGTTACTTCTAAATTTAATGAGAATTCCTTTAAAGGAGGTTTTCAATTTACAGAATGGTTGGCTCCTAATAACATACATATTATGTTAGAGGTTGATCCTATGTACGATGATAAAGTTAGAAATAAAATTCTTCACCCAGATGGTGGTGTTGCTGAATCTTACAGATATGATGTATTATACATTGGATCTATGGAAGAGCCTAACATCCAAAAAATCAAAGTACGTGGTGATGATGAATTAAGAGGTTATATGGCAGGTATTCGTGATCCGTTCTCTGGACGTAGAGGTGGAGTTATGCAGTTAATGGAAGATAGTGCTACTATGACAGCAATGTGTGGTACAGGAGCAATGGTTAAAGACCCTTCTCGTACTATGACTTTTAAACCAGCATTACTAGATTAATATTTAAATAGGCTTTAAGGAGTGAGCCCGAAATCACTCCTTTTTTTAAACTAATAAGAAGAAAAATACAATGGGAGAAGTATTAGAAAATACATTCACATTACCTAATAAGGTTGTGACTGTAAAATATATTAAAAGAAAAAAAGGAATGTCTTCAAATGTTAGTGAAGATCATGTTATTTCAGGAGGAATGTTAAGTGGATCTGTAAAAAAATTCACAACACCTTTAATGAAAAATGGAGGACTTGCTAATGTTTTAACAAAGGAAGAAAAAGATTATCTTGAAAAAGAAACAGGTTTAGAATTATCAGTATATAAAGATTTTTGGAAAACACATTATGTATCTTTATTTAAAGATGATAATAGACTAGATTTAAGTAATCCTATGGATTATATTTCTTATAAAATTTTATCAGTATTAAAAGATGATATTGCTCCAACTTGGAGTGAAAGAAATATGAAACAAACTTATCAGTTTGTAATAGTTTCAGGAGATGAAGAGATGAGTGAAAGAAAAGTTACTTTAGATAGTAAACTTGAAGCTTTTAAACTCTATGCTAAAATTGATGAAGACAAAGATAAATTGATTGGTATATTAAGTTTATTGACTAATCAACCAGTATCTAAAGAAACTTCACTAAGATGGTTACAAACAAAAGTTGCTGAATTTTTAGATTCAAAACCTGAATCATTCTTAGAAATTATTAAAGATAAATCTTTAGAAACTAAATTGTTAATTAATACTGGAATTGAAAAAGGTGTTGTTTTGAAAAAAGGAAATAAATATTCTACTTCAGATGGTTTAGAATTATGTGAAAATGGACAAATTGCAACATTTGAAAATGCAGTAACTTATTTAGATAATGTAAAACATCAAGATGTTAGAACTTTTATTGAAGCAAAAATACTAGGTAATAAAAAATAAACATGACTCTACAAGAATTTAAAAACGAATTTCAAATATCATATAATAATATAGCTACAAATTCAGCTCCTAATATAGATGATTATGAATTAAGTGTTTATTTAACAAAAGCTCAATTAGAATTAGTAAAAGATTACTATACTGAAAAAGGAAATAAATACAAAGAAGGTTTTGAAAGTTCTGAAAAAAGAAGAATTGATTTAAAAGAGTTAATTATAAGTTATACTAATAACAATTATTTCACTAGCTCGAAAGCTATTCATAAAAATTCAAAGTTCTTTAATATACCTAATGATGTTTTTTTAATAATTAATGAAAATGTTGAAATTTTAAACAAAGGTTGTGATAATGGAAGATCGTCTAATGTTAAACCAGTTACTCATGATGAATTTTCAAAACAAATACTTAATCCTTTTAAAAGACCAAATAAATATATTTCTTGGAGATTAGATTATTCTAAAATAGACTCTAAAAACATTGTTGAAATAATTTCTGAATTTGATATTATATATAAATTAAGATATATAAAATATCCTAAACCTATAATAATAACAGATTTGAATTTATTTTATCCAGATGATAATTTATCAATAGATGGATATACAAATGCTTTAGATTGTGAATTGGACAAAGAAATACATCGTGAAATAATAGATAGAGCTGTAGAATTAGCTCTTCGTGATTACAAACCATCTGGACTTGAAAGTAAGATTCAGATAGATCAAAGAAATGAATAAATTAAAATTAAAAATTAAAATAAATTATGTACGGACCAAATCAAGTAGGTGAACTAATAATTGGTAATACTGCAGCAACAGAAACAACAATCCAAACGTTTGTTTCGACTTCTGCGGATAAATCATTGAAAGTATTATCTGAAGACGGAACAGCTGCTGCAGTTAATGTTCCCTTTAAAGTATTACAAAAAACTGCAGGTGATGCAGGTAAAGGACTTAATTATGAATTTTCAGATGTAATTAACCCTAAATACGTAGAAAAAGTAACGTTGAAAACATATGCTGCTGAAACTCAAAAATCAGTTGCTGTTGCAGGATTTACAGGAAATGTTTTAGCTAA
>Ga0138256_10003118_pt1 | contig 17670 bp, 14 predicted proteins | sample KNB2016incub_MG_FD_105486 | JGI IMG/M metagenome (GOLD analysis project Ga0138256, IMG submission 105486) | Active sludge microbial communities from wastewater in Klosterneuburg, Austria - KNB2014incub_MG | ecosystem: Engineered > WWTP > Activated sludge > Unclassified | place: Austria... | reverse complement strand
TCAACAAGGAGACCTAACGATTTTAATACCATTACAGTACAACAAGACACAATTACGGGCAATATTATGGCATTTAGCTCAAATATATTGCCCGTCTTAGCAGAAATTGACATACCTCAAAGTGGCATTATTTCGCCTCAAAATGCTTTTGATAATATTAAAGTCAATAAAACCCAATTCGCCTTTGCTGCTCCTTTGGGCACAGGTTTCACTGATCTGCGCAATGTATATATTCAAAACACAGCCCAATCGAACAGCGTACAAACGACTGATTTTATGTATGTATACCCCGTTATCCCAGGAATAAAACAAGAATATATGTGCCCCGTGTGGCTAACGCGATCTCAAGGACAACTTGAAAGTGGCTATGACGGCCAATTTATTGAATCGGCGCAGGCTATCAATGATGTTCGATGTGAAAAACCTGCAGTTCTTGGCGCGACAATAGCACAATCTACATTACCAATTGCCGCGCCCACAGTTATTGATCCCATTTCAAAGGGCAGTACCCTCCAATACAAACAATTTACTTTTGAAGGCGAACCGCCCTCAGAATCATCATGCCCAATAAGTGAACAGTTCACTAATGCCATGAAAATTTCTCCAGGAGTATTTATTGCTTGGATAGACCGCAATACTAGGGAAGCAAAAGATAAAAGAGGGATGGGTGGATATATAAAAGGAAACCTTATTCAGCGAGAATGGTGGATAGTAACGACGAGCAGCCAACAAGCCGCAAGCGCCTTAGGTTCGGGAGATAGTATTCCACTGGAGCTCAAAAATCAATATTTAGAATTCAGAAAATCCCGTGCAGTAAAATGTGAGATTGGCACACGATCAGACTGCCCTATTCCTGGTGAACTAGCTGGAAACATTGTCGCTTGTAAGTATTTGACCACTGGCTCACCTTCTTTATATATACATAGCGACACGCCGCAGTCAGTAAGGGTTGCGATTACCCCAATCGGAGGCATTATTTTTGCGCAACCCCCACTTAACATTAGTCAGGGCTGGAAGATAACCACAACAGACAAAGAAGCTGATCGCCTGTATTGGGAATATAACAAACAAGAGATACAAGAAGCGATTAAACACACAATATTTGTTCGAACTGGGTACAGTGTTGCAAAAAGCGAGTTGCTATCACTTTTCACAGACTCAATTGCAACTCGCCTAGGTTTAAGCTCCTCACAATCAAATGATCTTGTCGCCGAAGTTCGTCGCGAAATAGACTCTATACACACGCCGTTCGTCAATGTTATTCTGGTGCCACGTTCAATAATTGACGCTCTCTTCCCTATTTCAATAACACCCACCCCAGTGATATTTGATCGATACTTTTTCATAGTCGAAGAATCTAATAAAAAAGTACTCCTACCTACCCCTGCCCTTTTTAAACAAAAAACCTCACATTATTCAGCTCTTGAAACTGGAACGCTTATTCTTGGCACGGAATAACATTTCTCACAATTACTTCTTGACTTTCGTTTCAAATATTATTACTGTTATGTATATGCACATTAGACGACACGCATTCAATATCGTATCTTCCGTTTGTATGTTTCTTTTTGTTCTAGGCTTTACAGTTTTACCTTCAGTACAAGCTCAAGATATAAAGGCGCCTGCCTGTGATACCTCACTGTGGATTTGTCCAAGCATAACCAAACTCGGAGAAGATTCTGGACACAACGCGACATTAAGACTTACAGCTGCAAATGTACCAACAACCGATCCAGTTAGCGGCGTTCCAATTTCATGGAACATCGCATGTGGATACGATCACCCTACTGATGGTCAACTTTTCACCACAGGAAACGTCGCCACAGATAAGCAATATTGTTTAGGCGACTCACTCGAGAGAATGTCAACACCTTTGTTTACAGACTTTGCTGGAGGAAAGCACCCACGATGGGAAATGGAATTGAAAGCTGGTACTACAAATCCAATGACAACATCAGACGGAAACCTCACAGCTACTATCAAAATATCAGCAACAGAGCCTCATAATGTAACCTGTTTTTTTGTAGCACAAACAACACCAAAAGTAATTGGAAGTGATGGCGGCCAGAATGTAGCTGCTGGCTCAAAAGATACTGACAGTCTAAAATATGCTTCCTTTAGCTTTCAAGGAACTGTAGCAGCCTGTACATCAGTTCGTGACGACCCCTTTGGTCGCGTCTTTAATGCATCAACTCTTAAGCCCGTTCCAGGAGCTGTCGTCACACTCTCTGACTTTGCTACAAAATCGCTATACAAGCTTGCTGGTGTACCTAATCCAGTAATAACAAAAGAAGATGGTATGTTTAACTTCAACATCGAACCTGGCACAACCTTCCTTTCTACCGGTCTCTTGAATTTTGATGTTACAAAAGTTCATCCAAACGCCGCTTTAGCATATAGCAATATATACACATACGGCGATCCTATCGTCGAAACAGCCGGAAAGCCAGAACAGCGAGACATTCCAGTTCAAAATGGCCAACAGCCAGTATTAAAGCTTATGGGCTTTAGTCACCTACAACTTGGTGATAGTACTCGAATTGAAGGTCGTGCTTCATGGCCACTCACTCAAGTAAATGTTATGCAGGGAAACGTTTCTATCGCCCAACAGAATGCAGATAAGTTTGGAGGCTTTAGCTTCTTTATTGATAATGGTTCAATAGATGCCTCACAGCAACTAAGAATTGTCCTTACCGAAGTTGACATGCTACTTGCAACGCCAACAGTGCCAACAAATCCAAAAACGATAGAAAAGGTATTTGACCCAATCGCCCGCTATGTTGAAGGGTTTGCATATGACAAAGCTGGCAAAGTAATGCCATTCGCAACTGTCCGCGTTGTCTTAGATACATCAGAAGCTGTATATCATGAATTAAAAGCTGACGACAAAGGCTTCTACTCAGTTGGACCTAAATTCCTTCCAATTCTCCCCTTCCATCTTGAATATAGCCCTGCAAATTCTGTACCAACAGTTGGCAACACGATAAAAGTTACCCTACCTGAATTCGTCAAAAAGAATAAAGAATATCACGATGCAAATCTGATTAACCCAATGAAGGGTACAAAGAATGGTGTAAAAATCGATCCAAATGCTGTTGCTAAAAACAGAATGTCTACACAGCCTTTCGATGACACTAAAACAAATCCTTCAGGAAGTAACCCAACCAACGGTAACAATGGCGGATATAACAAAGTAGCTAACGGCGCTGGTAACTCGCCATTAGAGAACTTAGCTCTTGCAACTGGCCAATCAAGTAGCACATTGCTTGTCATACTCATAATCTTATTCATCGTTGTTGCGGCAACTTTGGTAATGTATATTCGCAATCAACGAAACAACCCAATGTCTCCACAGTCACCTGACGAAGAAGACAGTGAGCCTGAAGAGGTTGTGTAAATCTGTTATGAAGAAGCGTATTCTTTCTATTCTGTTTTCTTTTGCACTTGTTTTTTCTCTGATTATGTCTGTGCAGCACGCTCAAGCTGCAGAGCAGGAGTATGATTTAAATAAGGTTAGACTAAAGATATTTCACCTGCTCAATTTTTCTCCAGCCGAAAATACTTTGCAACCTGCACCAGGAAGTGGGTCTAAGGCGACGCCGACTCCTCCACCATCAGCAACATCACCATCATCTACACGCATTTATGTGCCTGAGGCCGGTACAGAAAATGTGATTGGCTCAGGCAGCTATGCAGTGGCAACTGGCTATAAATTGCTCATTACAAAGCAGTTGCCCCTTAAATCAAAAACTGCTCCAACAAATAAATACTATATGTGGCTCGTCAAAACGACTGTTGCTCCTGCACTTGTAGAGCAGGTCAAATCGTTTGACGAAAGCCTCCTTCCATTAACTGACCAAACCTTTCCTGCAAAAAATCTGACTGATTTCAATCAACTTGTTATTACAGAAGAATCTACTACTGCTCCTACAAGTCCCAACCTAGCAGCTTCTATCTTAGTCGCTATCCAAGGCCCAGCTGCAGCAACAACTCCTACTCCAGCAGCAACTGCAACACCAATTCCAGCCACACCCACTCCCAGCGGAACAGGAACCAGCTCAGGCGGGTTATTAAGCGGGCTCGGAGATTTTATACGAGGAATATTTGGATTCTGAGCCCGAAGAGAGAATCGAACTCTCGACCTTCTTCTTACCAAGAAGACGCTCTGCCACTGAGCCATTCGGGCGCTTATCAAAGCACCAGGGATACAGGTTATTATACACAACCAGCTCGAATTATGCGTATAATGATATAAATAAAGTATGTTAAAACGTCTATTCCCAACAAAACAAACTGATGACCAGCGCCACAAACAAGCTCTTGCTAAAATGATCTTTCTCGCACTCATAGCGCTTAGCATTGTTTTTGCACACATGATTATATCCAAACGCAAACCTACTTCTTCAATCATCCCCGACTCACCTATCTCAGAAAAAACTCTTGGCGCAGAAACAAGTGAAAATATAAAAAACCAAGATAAAGCACTAGAAAAAAACATCGCCGATCGAATCGATTTAGTAAAACAATCGGCTGAATATATTGGGACTGAGATAGAATCGACAACAGAAGATGTCGTAACCGCAGGCAAAAAACAGGTCGAAGATACGACAAATAAATTATTGTACAGCGCCACTCTGAAGCCGATCGTTGATAAAATTGATAAACTTCCCGCCGCTCAACAAGAACAACTTCGACAACAAATATGTCCTATAGTTGACAATCGCTGAAACTTATAGTATACTACCCCTTCATATGAAAAATCTTTATGTTTTCGGACTAACTGTGCTTGTTTTCCTTATGGCTGCTGGCCACGTTTCTGCTGGTCAATACGGTCCATACGAAGGAAAAAAGCCAACCCCAGGTATTTCTGTGGATAAAAGAGTTGGTCTTCCCCACAATACTACAAAAGGCGGACAAGTCGAATATACATTTGTCGACAACCTTACTAGTGGTGATCGAAAATTCGCTCCACAAGAATATGTATTCTTCGAAATACGTGTGCGAAATACTTCTAAAGTTCAATTGAATGATGTTGTATTACGCGACTATGCTCCTGCATATGTTGAGCTTTTTGAAAATCCAGGATCATTTGATGGAAAAGATATTGTATTAAACGTTGGTAGCTTAAATGCTGGAGAAGAAAAAGTCTTTATGTTTAAAGGACGCATCGTTGCATTCAATCAACTTCCTTCAGATAAAGGTATTATTTGTACTGTAAATAAAGTTCGCGCTTCTAATGACAAAGTTGCTGATGAAGATTCTTCACAATTTTGTATTGAAAAAACTGTAACAAGTGTAAATCCACCTACAAATATTCCACACACTGGCCCTGAACACGGCATTCTTATAATGCTTTCTGCCGCCGGATCAGCCTTAGCTGGCTTGAAACTTCGTAAATCTCGCTAATAAAATAGCTCGTGATCTAGAATGTATGTGTGCTGTATACTAATTTGATATGACTGCGCTTTCTTATTTGCAAATTCGTACGCCTAAAGAGGATGAAACGCCAATTGAGGCTACAACTCAAATCTTTTCATCCCTTCTACCCTCATCTACAAAATGGTGGAAGGTACTGCTCAAAAAACAGGTCGGCTATAGTTTTGAAATATTTTTGCTAGGACAGCGTATATATTTTTATGTCACCACCCCAACGGCAAAAGAAACATTTGTCAAAAGTCTTATTGCCTCATCTTTTCCTTCTTCAATAGTAGTAAAAACCAAAGATCCGCTTGATTATGTGCTCAAATCTCCATATGTTGCCACAGGTGAAGCAATATTAACTGGTGGGTTTTATCTTCCTATCAAGCCATTTTCTGAGTTCAAAGGAGTCGATTCCCTTGCCTCATTAGTGGGATTTCTGGCAAAAGGATCGACACATCAAAGAGCAGCAATTCAAGTTCTTATTACTCCAGCAACATTTGCATGGCAAAAAGAGGCAAATAAACTAGCAAACCCAGCGGCACCCGCAGAGGGAGAAAAGCCCGCTCCAGTATCGGGAAGAGCTCTCATAGGGCAAAAGACCGCATATCAGGGAGGAAAAGCGCTTGTGAGGCTTCTGGTAGGCTCTGATGGCCCAGAAGCCACTACATTTATGGATCATATGATAGGAACATTTGGCGCCTTCGCCATGGGCGAAGGCAATCAATTTAAATTAAAGAAGCCACGCGACAAAAAATCATTTGTATTGAGTACAAAAGAGCGTTCTACCAATTTCTTTGAGCGTCGTGCTCAAATTATGAACTCAGCTGAGCTCACGACGCTATGGCACCCTCCTGGCCTCATGTTGGCGGGTGTAAAAAATATTGCATGGGGCAAAACCCTTGCGGGTGAACCACCCGAAAATATTCCAATTCCCGATACAATGAGCTTGGAAGAAAAAAAAGATGTCAACTTCTTTGCTCGAACTGAATTCAAAAATAAAGAGCAAATATTTGGCATAAAAACCTATGATCGACGAAAACACGTATATATTATTGGAAAGACAGGTGCAGGTAAATCTACGCTCATTGCCAATATGGCAATCGATGATATTCGCCGTGACAGAGGTGTGGGTATTATTGATCCGCACGGCGATCTTACAGAGGCCGTATTGGATTATGTGCCAAAACGACGCATAAATGACGTCGTCTACCTCGAACCATTTGATTTAGAGCGACCATTCCATCTGAATATATTGCAGGTTCCCAACCCCGAGCAAAAACATTTAGTAGCCTCAGGAATCGTCTCAATTTTCTATAAATTGTATGGTGATGTAAGCTGGGGACCTCGTCTTGAGTACATTTTGCGTAATCTTGTGCTCACATTGCTTGATATTCCTAACGCTACCCTTCCCGATGCGCTTCGCATCCTTGCCGATGATAAATTTAGAGCTCGCGCACTCGAAGATGTGCGCGATCCTGTAGTTTTAGCTTTCTGGAAGAAAGAATTCGATAAAATGCCAGATCGTATGAAAGCCGAGGCTGTGTCGCCTCTGCAAAACAAAATCGGCCAATTTGTGACTGCGCCTATGATTCGAAATATTATTGGCAGTCCAAAATCAACTATTGACCTCGCAGAAATCATGAATGAGGGTAAAATTCTGCTTCTGAACCTATCTCAAGGCAAACTTGGAGAAGACAATGCCGCGCTTCTTGGCGCGATGTTTATTACCCAGCTTCAGCTCGCAGCCATGAATCGCGCCTTCAAAAATGAAGAAGATCGAAAAGACTTCTTCTTGTATGTTGATGAGTTCCAAAACTTCGCCACGAGCTCATTTATCAAAATTCTTTCTGAGGCAAGAAAATATCGTCTTGCGCTCACTTTAGCCAACCAATATATAGACCAGCTCGACGAAGATGTGAGTCGAGCTATTTTTGGCAATGCGGGCACACTCGTCTCTTTCCTCGTCGGCGCCCGCGATGCAGACCCACTTTCAAAAGAATTTGGTGGCATTTATTCAGATAAAGACCTTGTTTCGCTTGGAAAATTCGAAATTCTGCTCAAATTATCTGTCGATGGCCAAACGTCGCAACCGTTCCCAGCTCGCACACTTCCACCCCCTAGCCTCAAGAATGACAATCGGGAAAAAATTATTCGACTTTCTAAAGAAAAATATGGACGAAGCGCGCCTTCTACCGACACTATCAGCACGCGCTCATATCCAATTTCTGAGCCATCAACGTCGCCACAGCCTCAAAAACAAGAAGAAAAACCCCAGAATAATACAAATATCTCAGAAATGGTTCGGTCACATGAACAACGATCGCCCTCACGAAGCCAAAATCGACCTCGAAACAACCAACAACGTCCCTCGCATTCTCCAAGACCTTCTGACCGAAAGTCATAATTTTTTTTTAATTTCTATGATGTAGAATAATTCCAACATGCTTACTGACAGTGATTTAGAAAAAATTGGCCTACTCATGGATTTGAAGCTTCACAATGCTCTAGAACCCATCTACGAGCGTTTAGATCGCATTGAAGAGCGAATGGATCGTATTGAAAAACGTATGGATCGTATTGAAGAGCGAATGGATCAGCTAGAAAGGCGTATGACGTTACTTGAAAAGGACGTGCGCGAGTTCAGATTTGATTTTAACGGAATACTGTATCAATATAACGAAAGATTCCGAGATCATGGCGAGCGTATTTCTTCACTTGAAGAACACGAAGAAACGATTAATTGAGGCTACACAACGTATTGACCTTTGCGATATATCACTTTTTTTGTTCCATCTCGCATGATAGCCTCAACCTGCCTGTCTCCAGTAGCGATTATATCTGTATGTTCTGACGAATCATTAAATCCGAGATCGCGCCATCCCTTATTTGTCACGCGACTTACATCGCCAGTATAGGCTTCGTGATAGCTTGAACCTAACGCAAGATGCGTGTTTCCCCATTGTCCTCCAAAATTTTCGTCATAGAGCGTATTTGCCATAAACGCGTCAATATGCGAAAAACGTGTGTCTGTGAGTGAATATTCCCCCACTTTGTCAGCATTCTTCTGCTTGACCAGTTCTTTTATGAGATTACCGTTTTTCATGGCATCAGCCTTTATAACTTTGCCGTTTTTGAACTCAAGACGCACATCTTTGATCAGATTTCCATATCTGTACAGTGGATGATCAAAAAATACATACCCACTAGTACCTCTCCAGTCAGGTGAGGTAAAAATCTCAAAACTAGGTATATTCCTGCCTGAACCAGCAAGCCATTGGCGTTTTTCGCCTAATTTTATCGTCAAATCGGTATCTTTTGCCGTAAGATGAAGCGAGTCTATGGGTAATTCACTTAATTTAACTCGTAATTGTTCTAGTTTTTTGAACGTAGACTTCCATGTTGCTATAGGATTCTTATCAGCCAAGAAACACGCTTTTTCTATCTGATCCCAGAACTTCTTTAAGCTCAAACCTGCTTCTGCAGCCATACCCTCTGTTCCATACAGGGCCAATGTCCATGTGAGCTTACCTTTATCTTCTTTGTCAAATAACCACTTCTTCATAATTTGGGTGTTTTTATTGCCCAACATCAACTTTTTTGGGGATATGTCTTTTAAAAGAAACGGATCACGCGTCCCAATAAGATACATTCTGTGATCAATCGTGTCGACCATACTTTTCATATATTTCTTAGGAAAGAATTCGAGCTGCTCATTAGATGCTGATTCGTAAAGAATACGAGAAAAGTCTTCATCATTCATGCGCACAATTGGATGACCACCTTTATCTAATATGCAGCGATACACGTGTTTTGCTAAAGGCAATGCGGGCAGATCAAACTGTAAAAGAATGACTTCATCTTTTTTAATGCCTTCCCCACTTCCTAAAGCGAAATCTACAAGAACTTTTGCATAATTGGTTAAAATGAGCTCAGATGGTGTGTACATTAGCCCACATTATAGATGTCTATATTAAAAATCGCAAGACTAATTTGCCTGTGCTAATTTAATGTCTGTCAGAAGGATATGTATCTTATAGAACCATGAATGTAGCCTATGTGTATGGCGTGTGGACAAGTTGAGATATACTGATGTATCGCCTACTATACTTGACATTTGCCCCATGATGTAGTACACTATAGGCTACTAAGTTTGAGCCTTAGGACTCATACTTGGTATAATAAGTAAACCACTTATTACTGCCCAGCATTTTGCTGAAGCAGAGATACGTGGTGCACCTTTACAACTAGGGTTCAGGAAATTTTATTTTTACTATTCGTGATAAGTGAAGCAGCTTTTCTGTTGGGTTTCCCGTCGTGGATTGGACATTGGGTCCAGTCTACAATGGGAGGCCTAGTAGTTAATGCTGTTAGGGCAGAACAGCTTTGGCTGTTAGGCCTCCCACTTTATCCGAACACTCAGGCCGCGGGCGCGTAAGCCCGCTGTGGATCAGCAATGTTCCGCTGCGGTGCACACCGCGTCTGAGGCCATTCAACCACCCACCCGTTTCAGCCCGCAAGGGCAACCGCCAAGGAGGCGGAGTAAGACAATGGCACTCTTGATTTGGATCATCGTCGCACTCCTGATCGGCTGGTCCATTCTGGTTGCGCTGGATAACGGCGCCGCCGGAGGCTGGATTTTCGATCGGGGTCGCTGGCCGTACGTCTTGGGGGCTTGGGTTCTGCTGCTGATGATCTGGCTCGGTTCGGGCGCCTACGGCGTCTGGAGCGAGCGGAACATGTACCGCAGTCAGGTCCAGGAAACCATCAAGAACGTCGAGCCACGTCGGAACGACATCATCAAGGCGACGGGTATCGACCCGCTCGCCGCATTCAAGTCGGATTCGTCCGACAGCGGCAACTAGGAGGCCGTAATCATGAACAACAAGTTCTCCACGTCCATCATCACCCTTCTTGTCGCCGTCCTTTGTGCCATGAGCCTCGCGGCCTGTGGCAGCAAGGACTTGCCGACGACCGTCGGCGAGGTCAACTCCGGCAGCGTCCAGGCGGCTTCGGCCGTCACGACGACGGCTGGGGTCGAGGTCGTAGACCCGGCCCAGTACGCCGCGGACGTCCAGCGCACCATCGACGAGGTGGCTGGGCTCCAGCAGGTGATTCGAGACCAGGGCTACACGCTCACTGACGACGCAAAGACCTGCACGGGTAACACGCAGGAGATGCACGTCTGCGCGAATGGTATGCTCGCGAAGCTCCGGAAGGCGTTCCCCGATCTGGTGAACGGCGGCAACAGTGCCGTCACGATCCAGGCGCAGAACGCTACGACGGCTTCGACGAACGCCAATCGTTGGGCGACGAGCGTGTGGATCTGTTTGCACGAGGGTGAGGCCGCCATCACGGGGCCGAACATCTTCGGGCAGCAGATTACGGTGTCCTACCCCAACGGCGCCAAGCTGGTGAACGTGTCGACCGGAAAAGTCGTCAATCTGGAGTACTGCGAGAGCAAGTGCCACCCGAACGAGGACGCGAACGGCCGACCGACCAGCAACGCGGTTTGCCACATCTACAACGTCGTCGTTCCCCCGCCTTCGGGCGGTGGCAACAACGGTGGTGGTGGAGGCAACGGCGGTGGCGGCGGCGAAGGCGGCAAGGGTGGTGAGGGTGGCAAGGGTGGCGAAGGCGGAAAGGGCGGTGAAGGTGGCAAGGGCGGCGAAGCCGGCCGCGTCATCGTGATCACCCCCCCCACCGTCGACGTTCCCCCGCCCTCATGGTGCTTCTGGTGCAAGCCGTGTGTGACGTGCCCGGTGCCGAATCCGTGCGTGACGCTCGGGGTCAATTGCGACCCGACGCCGACGCACAACGACTGCATCATCGCCTGCGGGAAGAACTGGAATTCGATTTTCGAGGCGAAGGCATATGGGTGTCTCGGTCCGTACACCGTTGGGGCTTGCCCCACGGCTACGGCTGGGCCGACCTTGCCACCGACGGCGACGCAGAACCCGGCGACGGCGAGCCCGGGCCCGACTCTGACGATTCCCACCGCTGTGCCGACCGCGAGCAATTGCGATCAGCACATCAGCGGCTGGTGGCAGGTTCCGGAAGGGACCTGGGTCATGAAGGGCGACGTTAAGGTTTGCTCGTCGAAGGACGAGTCGACCTGCGTAACCCTCTATGATTTCGAGTGCCCCTCGGGACTCGAAGCCACCACTGGCCTGGTCACGCAAGTGACCGTGGCCAGGGGCCAGGTCGTCTGGGTCTACGCCCAGTGGGGGGCGAACGTGTTTTGCGACACGTATCGCTCGATGGTTTCGGCCGTCGACGAGCTGATGGGTCGCATCTCCGGAGTTCCCGGTGGATGCGGCGGCAACTGCGTTTCGGTGCACCGCGCTTGGTGTACCGGTAGCAGCTGTACGGCAGCCCAGAGCTGCCCATCGGTTGTCGCCCCCCCACCGGCGGCCACAGTGACCCCAGGCACCATCGTTCCTGGGGAATACGGTCCCTCCGGATCCGTATTCACTATCCCGCAGGGTTGGATCGTGACTGGGGACGTGGCGCTTGACGCCGACCCCAAGTACGACGACGACCCTGACTCGGGACTCGCCATTCTCTGCAGCCGACCGGGCGGCTGCATCATCCGCTTCGACTACCGGGCGTGGACGGGCCTGGGCAACCTTGCCCAGGCAAACGCCCGAATGCTGACCCAGTCGGGGTGCCGAGGCTTGTGCACGAAGGTGCTCAATGTCGAAGCGCTCCCGAATGGCACTACCCACGAAGAGTGGGCGCAGTAGGCGATGCGGAGGCGAAGGGAGCGGCGGCGCAAGCCGCCGCTCCCTGAGCCATTCCTCTCCAGTTTTTTGCAACATGCCAATGCGGCATCAAGCGAAAAACACATCGAGGATCACAATTTCCTGAACCCTCGACCTTTGTTATCGAAGACAATTCGGTACCAGAGGTTGTATCATAAAATGTAACGATGAAATTTCTACTCAAATATAAATACGTTTTTTTCATTGCCTTCACTGCACTTGCAATCTGTTTTCTTAATTACACCCCACACACATGGCTTTCTGGCTGGGATACTCTTCATCCTGAACTTGATTTTAATCTAAATATTTCACGCCTTATTTCTGGAGTATGGAGAGATGATCAGGGGCTTGGTTCAGTAGCTGGACACTCTCACATGAGTGACTTACCACGAGTCTTGCTTTTATATATATTTAACCTTGTACTTCCCACATCTGCGGTAAGGTATGCCTATATTTTTCTCATGTATATTCTTGGGCCTATTGGCGCTTACTTTCTCATTAGTAATATTTTTAATACACATCAAAAAAAAGGTACTATTAGCTTCATTGGCGCTCTCTACTACATGCTCAATGTAGGTGCAATTCAACAATTTTTTGTTCCTTTTGAAATGTTCCCCACCCAATTTGCCTTCTTACCGTGGATTGTGCTTTTTTCTATACAATTTCTGAGCACATCATCTAAAAAATCCTTATTTTTGTTTTCTTTGGTCACCCTAGTTGCGACTCCCCAGGCATATGCCGCTCAATTATGGTATGCATTTTTTGGCACCTACCTTGCTTTTCTATCGATTCATATTTTTACTTCAACTAAAAATAGGTCTCTTCAACTTCGCAAGTCGATTCTGTTGGTACTTATTACGCTTTTGTTAAATTCGTTTTGGCTTCTGCCGAATATCTACTATATCGCTACACAAAGAGAAAACCCACAACTAGCCAAACAAAACCGTTTGTATACTCAAGAATTTAGAGAACGGAATGAGGAATTTGGAAAATTGAAAGATGTAGCACTTATAAAGGGATTTTATTTTGATTGGGCAATATTTAACTATAAAGAAAATGGCTTCGATGAATTAATGCCGGTCTGGAAAACTCATTATGAGAAACTCCTTGTTCGAACTATTGGATACACTATTTTTTGTTTTATTTTGTATGGTTTGTATCTCTCAATAAAAAGTAAGGGCTCTCGTAGTACGTTATCTTTTCTTCCATTTTTCATTATTCCTTTTTCTCTTTTAGCAAATCAACTTTTTCCATTTTCATTATTATTTAAACAACTACTGCATATTTCTCTATTTGAAGAAGCCCTCAGATTTGTATTTACCAAAATGTCAGTCCTACTTATTTTGGGATACACAATTTTTCTCGTCACCGCAATTTCCCAGATCACCAAGAGAATAAACCAGAGTGGTCAAAAACTTATATTCATCACAGCAATAATTGCATTACTTTACATGGGATATCCTGTGTTTAAAGGGAATCTTCTCTCAGATAAAGTTCGTGTACAGATACCTTCTGACTACTTTGAAATGTGGAATTTTATGAAATCACAACCTTCAGGCACAATCGTATCGCTTCCTCTTCATACAATTTCTGGCTGGCAGTATTATAAATGGGGATATCAGGGATCTGGATTTTTATGGTTTCCTCTAGGACAGCCACTTCTCGATAGAGATTCAGATCGCTGGAATAATATAAATGAGGAAGCATTCAGAGAGCTTCAGTACTCTTTGTATGCAAGAGATAATCAAAAATTCTTTTCTACTCTATCTAAATATAATATTCATTACCTCTTATGGGATAAAAATAATATATCCCCAGAAGGAAAAAACCGAGATCAAATTACTTTTGTAAGAGAAATAGAAACTACTCTAGACTGGCTTGAACAAAATCAATACATAACTACTCTTTGGAAAAAAAACGATGTATCAGTTTACATTATACCCACGACTAAACCCACAATTACTGTAGAAAGTAATATTCCTAACGTACTACCTGCGTATCTCTGGAATTCTACTGACCCAGCTTTTGCATTATTTGGTAATTACAAATCGAATACATTGCAGACCGATAATGTCTACTTTCCATTTAGAAGTATCCTAAACAAGTATGATCGATTTAATCAAAATCTAGTAACTATCGATAGAAAAACCGATTCGTATACTATTAATATTCCTCAGTCAGATCTTTTCGGGAAAAAACTTATTACTCCGAACATTAATGTTGAAGCGTTTATAGAAGCCGATACATATTTGCACATTCTCCCAAATAAAAGAGCTCAACTTATTTTAGAACCTATTCTGCCAGAACAACATAGTATTTCGGGAACGGTAAATCTTCTTGAGACTCCAAAAAATAACACGATTACAATTAATGGAAAGGAGTTCACGTTTGAACGAAATAATAGTACAGTCGGAACTATTCATTTGGGAGTCGCAAGTTATTATCCAAAAACACGTAATTCAATTTCTGGCTCGGAATATATAATTGCATTCGATAATCAAATAAATGAACTAGCATCGGTATCAAGTCCTCTTTCATCACAATTAATTCACTTTAGTGCGGATGAAGTATATAACCAAAATTTGGAAAATAAAAACCTCTTACTTGATGTTGAAAAAGGTAAGAATTATGTCAGGATTAATTCAAAAAACATTAATGCCACCGGTGCATATATTGATCTAAGTACCTTAAATTTATCAAGAGGATACATTCTCTCGCTTATAACTAGAAATATTTCAGGAATTCCACTTAGAATATGCTTATATAGCACCTATTCAAATCAATGCAATCTACAAGATGAGGTTTCTAAAAGCAGTGAATTTGTAGAGGACACTTTCATTATCCCCCCTTATTCAGATGTAAGTGGCTATACATTACGGATAGACAATATTTCTTACGGTGACACATTAACACTGAACGATATTCGTAGTGTCTCAATGTTTCCAATTCCATATAATTTCTTAACCCAGACATATATAGAGTCTCAAAAGAATTATAATCCAACTTCAATCACTCCGATTTCTTCAGTATATTTTGCTGGTACTCTTTATACACTTGAGATTCTCTATCCTACTGAAACTCGTGATAATAATGTAGTCCTATGGCGCTCATTTAATAACGGTTGGATTGCATTTGATACAAAAAATCTGAAGATTCTCGACTCGCACTTCCCGATCAATAATTGGGCGAATGGTTGGGAGCTTGATGAGGCCACAATCGCTCAAGCTAAGGGAGGGCCGATTCATATTGTGTTATTCTTTTGGCCTCAATTGCTAGAATATGCAGGATTTGTACTTTTATTTTTAACTCTCTCCGCAGTAATCCTGCATAAGAAAAGATCCCATGGCTCTACAACAGGATAAATAGCCAAAGATATGCTATAATATGCCCTCATGATCGAACGACAATCAATATCAAACACAGTTTCATTACTTATCGGCGGTATCATTACGCTTGTAGTGCTTTTTGGCGTCTTTAAGCTTGCTACCGACTTTACCGAAAAAAGTGTTGGCTATAATTACCAACACACACGCAACGAAGCGGTTGATCAATGTATGAAAGAAGCTCGCGCAGTTGTTGCAAACGTCTTTAATGAAACGCTCTACAAAGTGTGTTTGCAAGACAAAGGATTCACTACATCCAACCCAAAATAACTCCCCTTCTGTGATAAAATACTACTTATGAAGATTGTCCAAGTACCCCATTCCGTCTTATCCGACAAAGTAAAACCAGTCGAAAAAATCGATCGCAAACTCGAAACAATCGTTCGTAATATGGTCACCACCCTCGAATCAGAAAAAGACCCAGAAGGTGTCGGTCTTGCAGCAAACCAAGTAGGCCTCTCACTCGCCCTTTTTATTATGAAACCATCAAAAAAAGCAGCCGTCACCGTCTGCATTAACCCAGAAATTTTATCTATAGAAAAAATCCCAGATCCAACAAAAAAGAAATTACCACACAAGACCGGCTCCCGAGCCCGACTTGAAGGATGCCTCTCAATTCCCCGTCTCTGGGGCTATATTCATCGAAGTCCCAAGGTACACCTACGTTACACCGATTTAACTGGAAAGATGCATGAGAGAGCGTTTACCGGCTTTGAAGCGGTCATTGTGCAACATGAGATGGATCATTTAGAAGGAATAGTATTTACACAGAGAGTACTTGAACAAAAAAGGAAACTATACAAAGAAATAGATGGTGAGTTGGAACCTCTTAAGATTTAGCTACTGCAGCGACTGCTTTTGCAGCTTTTCTATCATCAAGAACCTTTTTAAGGTCAGCAGGAAGATATGCGAGTTTAACTACTGGTGATTTACCTTCAATAATGTCTTTTCGAATTCTTTTAATGACCTTGGTTGCCAGTGAAACTTTTTTTCTAATTCCACCCTCAAGAATTGTTACCGTTTGAAGATTTGGTTTGAAGATTCGATTGGTTTTTTGAGCTCTTTTTTTCCATCTACCACCCGCCACACCGCGACCGTGTGTGTGACTTCGTCCATGCATTGATGTTTTTCCGGAAACGTAACAGTGAGCCATGGGTTGTATGATATCAAATATACGAGATAAAATCAATGTTATAATAGAAACATATGGTACTATCTGAACTATTTAGCAATCCAGTGGGCGCGATACTATTTCTTGTCTCAATAGTCATTGCTGTATCGGTACACGAATTTTCTCACGCAAAAACTGCAGACAATCTTGGCGACCCAACTCCAAAACTTCAAGGTCGAGTTACACTCGATCCGCGATCACATCTTGACCCTATGGGATCGCTGCTTTTTTTGCTTTTCGGCTTTGGCTGGGGAAAGCCAGTTCCATATGATCCATATAACCTAAAAAATCCACGCAAAGATGCTGCAATGATTGCGCTCGCAGGGCCGATGTCGAATTTTGGCATGGCCATTGGCGCAAGTATCCTTTTACATATTATGGGGTTGCAAATGGCCCACACGAGTATCATCGGCGCCTTTTTATCTATCTTCATCTCAACAAATCTTGTGTTGGGTGTATTCAATTTTGTGCCTGTTGCCCCACTCGATGGATTCAGAATCATTGGCGGGCTTGTGTCTGATGATCAAGCTGAAGAATGGTATAAACTTGAGCGATACGGATTTATTTTGCTGCTATTTATTATTCTTCCCTTTGCTGGTGGAAGATCGATATTGCAAACCTTTATAAGCCCAGTAATCAGCTTCTTAACGGGAATTCTCATTCCTTAAAATCTCTTTAATTAAATCGTCGAATTCAGAGAGAGGCTCGAGTTCAAAATTCAATTCCATTTCTAATGCATCTGCAAGGTTATAAAGAAAACCTAGCGTAGGGTTAGATTTACATCTTTCAAAACGTGAAAGCTCTGGTTGTGATATGTGAGCTTTTGCTGCCAATTGTGCTTGGGAAAGTTGTTTCTCTACGCGTGCTTGAAGAAATAATCTAATACACCGACATCTTGTATCTTTGGTAATTTTACCCATTCCGCTAACATACC
>Ga0138256_10003117_pt1 | contig 17671 bp, 19 predicted proteins | sample KNB2016incub_MG_FD_105486 | JGI IMG/M metagenome (GOLD analysis project Ga0138256, IMG submission 105486) | Active sludge microbial communities from wastewater in Klosterneuburg, Austria - KNB2014incub_MG | ecosystem: Engineered > WWTP > Activated sludge > Unclassified | place: Austria... | reverse complement strand
TTTTGTTTGTTACTTTTTTTATCACTTTTAATTATTTCTGATGACCGCCAGAGAAGCGTATGAAGTACTTTCTACCCAACTAACCAATATTTATAATGACAGAGAAAGTTCTACAATCGCCAGGTATTTGGTGGAGGATTTATTTTCAAAATCATTTTGGTCTGAAGATGAACTGTCGACTGAAGAATTGATTTTACTGGACGACGCGAAAGAAAGACTGATGGGACATGAACCCTGGCAATATGTGGGCGGATATGCAGATTTTTATGGATGCAAGTTCAAAGTGGATCCTTCTGTGCTAATTCCCAGACCTGAAACGGAAGAATTGGTCTATTTGGCACTTGATATCATAAAGCGGGAAAAACTTAATTCTGTACTAGATATTGGTACCGGTTCTGGTATAATCCCGATTACGATTGCAAAAAAGACCGAAAGATTACGTATATATGCAGTAGATATAAGCAAATCTGCTTTAGAAAAGGCACTGGAAAATAGTAAACTGCTTGAAACAAATGTAGAGTTTTTGGTGACTGATTTTTTAAATAGTGGTCTTTGGTCTGATTTACCAAAAGTGGACTTGGTTATTTCAAATCCTCCCTATATCACCTCTTTTGAAAAAGAGCAGATGCATCCCAATGTCTTGGAACACGAGCCGCATATCGCTTTATTTGTGCAGTTTGATGCCATGGAATTCTATAAAGCAATCGCATCATTTGTTATGGATCATCAGGACTTTGGATGTAAGGTATTGGTCGAAATCAATGAAAATTTCGGGACGGAGGTATGTGATACTTTCAGGACTGCGGGATTAAAAAATATTGTATTGATAAAGGATTTGCAGGATAAAAACAGGATAGTGGCTGCAGAGAAGTAGTTAACGGATTTAAAAAATTGGGTAATCTAAGACATTTACAATTAAATGAACTTCCTGTCATTTAGAAATGGTAATTTTTTTCTGTATAGGGTCATTTCACTTTTAATTATTTTTTCGGTAATAAATCCTTCGTTTTCATCCATTTCCTGTAATATTTGTCCGGAAAAGTCAATAATAGTCGAAGATCCGGGATATTCATAACCATTTTCGTCGATTCCGGTTCTGTTGACAGCTATGACATAACACTGGTTTTCTATAGCCCTTGCCGCAAGCAAAGCTTTCCAGTGACTCACCCTAGCTACCGGCCAGTTGGCACTGTAAATGATGATGTCTACCTGATTTGAATTAAATGTGAGATAAGGAAATCTAAGATCATAACATATAAGAGGCTGAATTTTCCAGTCTTTCAACATAAATGTTGTGGTTAAGTCTCCTTCAGAATAAACTTCTTTTTCGCCTGCAGGTGTGAACAGATGTATTTTATCATAGCTATGAATAAGTCCCTCTTTTGATACAGTGACCATGGTATTATACCAATTATTATTTTTAAACATAGGTATAGAGCCGCAAATGGTCAAATCATATCCGGAAGCCAATGATGTTAATGTCTGTATCGTGTCAGCCTGCCATTGAACCGGAATTTCATGAGGTTTCATGGTGTATCCGGTATTGAACATTTCCGGCAAAATAAGCAAATCTGATTGGCCTGAGATAGCACTGCAAACTTTACTAACCCGTTCAAGGTTTTCATCAGGTTTCATCCAAATGGTTGAAAATTGGTATATGGTGACCCTCATATATGAAGATGCTTATAATTTTAGTATTCTTTTCTCAGCCAGGGAGGCAGAGACTTTTTATGTTTGTCTGATTTAAACTCCACGGGCTTTTTGCTGACTTTACCTTCAGGTTTTTGCCGCTGTGGTTTACGGATTTCTCCTTTTGGTAAAGAAGGGTTTACGACGATCGATCTTCCTTCATGTTCAGTGCCATGAAGTGCGGTGATGGCTGCTTGAGCTTCATGGTCATTTGCCATAGTCACAAATCCAAAACCCTTGTTTTGACGGGTAATTTTATCTATGACTATGGATGCTGTAATCACTGAACCGAAAGGCTCAAAAAGGTCATACAGATTTTTATCTTTCCATTTGAACGGTATGCTACCAACATATATATCCATAAATAATTATTTTATGGCAAGGTAAGCAGAATCTTTCAACATTACAACAAAATAGAAATATTATGTAACGGCTAATATTCCCTAATGGTCCAATCGTTCTGATGGGTAAACCAATCCACATTGTTTTCTAATTTCATCCATAAGTCTCACAAGTTGTAAGCTCAATGAATGAGTCATGATATTGCTCTCTGTTATGTTATTTTGAATGCAGGCATTGGTGTGCTCTATTTCGTGATAATAACCGAGTCCTTTTTTACCAGACTTAATTTCTACCCGGTCTTTACCATTGAGCTGCAGATAAAAGTGATCCTGCTCATGAAATCGTGTTGGTATAGTTATCTTTCCTTTTGTACCATATATTTCACAATTGGTATCTGTATCACAAGTAAGAGTGGAATACAAACTGGCTGTAGCACCGGAAGAAAATTGCAGTAGGATAGTACATTCGTCATCCACACCTGTAGCTGCGAGATGCGCAATGGACTGTACATATGATGGATATCCTGATAAAATGAGACTAATAAATAATGGATATATTCCGATATCGAGCAAAGAGCCACCCGCCAGATTTGGATTAAACAATCTGCTTTGGGCATCAAATATAGTGCGAAATCCAAAGTCTGCCTTAATATGTCTAATATCTCCTATTTTCCCTACATTGATCATTTGTTTGACTTGGATGATGGCAGGTAAAAATGCTGTCCACACTGCTTCCATGAGGAATACCTTGTTTTTTGTTGCCGCAGCTATCATAGATAAAACTTGTATTTCATTGAGCCCCATTGGTTTTTCGCAGAGGACATGTTTTTTATTGGCAAGACAAAGTAAAGCGTGTTCATGATGTAAGGAATGTGGTGTGGCGATATATATTACATCAACTTCTTTACATTCAGCAAGACATAAATAATTGTTAAAATGGGTTGACGCTTTATGTTTTATGCCAAATTCCTTTGCCTGGTCTTCATTTCTGGATGCGCATGCATAAAGTACCCCTGATTCGCTCAATGACAAATCACATGCAAACTTGTGTGCTATTTTACCACAACCCAGAATTCCCCATTTTACTTTCTCACTTTTATCCATGTTTATTTTTTACAAAGATATGATTTAAGAATAATTTTGCTTTAATTTATTCATCATTCAAAAGCCATTTGAGCATGGGGCCAAATTGTCGTCCCCATAGTATTTCGTTATGTTTGCCTCGTTCTTTTAAGATTACTCTAATGTTATCTTCAGTATATCCGGCTTCTTTTAGTGACCAATACGTCTTTTCAATAGTATGTGCCATTCCTCTGCTTTCTGTTTTACTTCCCATGAGGTATATTTTACTGAATGATTTGGGTTTCAAATGCAAAACAGAGGGATACAGCCAGAATGCAGGGGAAAAAACGCCTGCTTTTCCAAAAATATCACTTTTTCTGGTAGCCGCGTAAAATGACAGTAAACCACCCATTGAACTACCCGCTATCAAAGTATTATCTCTGTCCTTTAATGTCCTTAAATGTTCATCTACCTTTGGTTTTAACTCATGTATTATAAAATCTAAAAAAATATCGCCTTCTCCGTGATAAAAAAATTTATGGTGATGATGTGGAAGATATTCTGAACCTCTGTAATGGCCGCCATTATCTATTCCTACTACTATACATTGGTGTTTATAAGGTAGGTCATCCATAGTTTTTTGGATATACCAAGGTTTACCATATGAAGTAGATGGATCAAATAGGTTCTGACCATCCAGCATATACAATACAGGAAAATGTTTTTCAGTATACTTGTAATACGCTTCCGGCAACAAAATCCTTGTAGTCCTTATTCTATTTAAAGCGGAAATAGTGACATCCTGAATATATATTTTTGACTGATATGATTTAACGTTTGAACTCACAATATTTTAAACAGTTTGGCATCAATAAAAGATTTTTATCTTTGATAAAAAGTTAGAATAATTTTCGTCTGATTAAACTAAAATTATTTTTTCTAAATACCAGAACAAGCACCATTTGAATTTAAATTTTTTTATTGTATGAGTGAACCGATATGTCCGTTATGTCGATCAGCTATAATAAGTGGCGTTATACAGAAAGTACATAAAAGAGAGTATCACCATTGTGAGGTGTGTGATCTTATTTTTATGGACAAATCTGACTTACCGGATATGGTTAGTGAAAAAGAAAGATATCTTCTGCATATTAACAGTGGAAATAATGACGGTTATGTGCGTTTTTTGAAACAAGCCATAGACCCTGCTGAGAATTTTATGAATAAGAGTATGAAAATATTGGATTATGGATGTGGCCCGAAGCCTGTTTTGTCTGAAATATTGGTTTCGCGTGGCTTTGATTGTGATTTGTATGATCCATTTTTTTTTCCGGAATGGCCAAATAAAAAATATGAATTAATTTTTGCTACAGAGTGTTTTGAGCATTTTTTTGACCCAAAAAAGGAAATAAAAAAACTAATGAAATTAATTCATGAAAATGGTTATCTCGTTTTAATGACTGATTTTTGGAAGGATGTGAATCAATTTAGTTCTTGGTACTATGTCAGAGATTTCACTCATGTGAGTTTTTACCACGAAAAGACCATGAAATTTATGGAATTAATTTTTGGATTATCAATAGTGTATACAGACAATCAACGATGTATAATATTCAGAAAAACATAAATTTAGTACTATAAAAAAGGAAATACAATATGCAGTCTGATAAGTTTCCTTATGCTTCCAAGAAAACGTATTCTTAATTTCACCAGATCAGAATTCTATGTTCCTCATTCGTTGCTCACCGTTCGCAATTTAAAGGATATTAAAACAATTCGACCTTCCTTGAAATGAACATCCACACTAAAGCTAAAAATAGAACAAAACCAAAGGCAACAGATAAAGATGACAAGTCAGAAATAAATCCGATGACTACCGGACCCATTAAAAATCCTCCCATGGCAAAAGTATTCATGATGGCAAGTCCACCGGAATCAGGCAATCCGGGATATCTGGCAGCACTTGCATACAAGATAGGGGCACCACAAGAAACGCCCAGCCCGATCAGACCAAACCCTGCAATAGATGTCCAGGTAAAGGGCAGAAATATTGTGATCAAAAGACCCCCTAAAGCCAATGCGGCACCATAAACCAATACATTGTTTTTCCCGAAAATCGGAATGATGCCATCTCCGAATAATCTGCCCAATGCCATAAAAGTGGAATATCCAAATAGACCCCAACCAATAAAAAATGGACTTGTTTGTACCACTTCTTTCATATATACCGATGCCCAATCTGTGATAGATCCTTCTGTTACATTGATACAAATACTTATAATCACAATACTTAGTAAAACACCTTTAGGTAATACCAGTCTGAATTTTGAAGGTTTATCGTCCGTACTTCTGGAGAGAGTGTGAATGGAAAGTATCGTTTTGCCAACAAAAAATGTGATAATCAATCCAATACCTGCCATGATCAGCATGTGTATCTTTTCATCTATGTCAAATAAAAAAGTAAAGCTCCTCATGAGCGAACCTGTCATAAGGCCAAGACTAAACATCCCGTGACAAGTTGACATTATATTTATATTGTATTGCTTTTCAATGACTGTAGCCGCTGTATTTACTGAAATATTGAGCAATGTCATGCTCATACCTGCCAATATCAGCGTAAATGGTAATAATATGATTGTTGAAATGGTTATAGGTAAAACAAAAGCAAAGGAAAGGAACAACATACCAAAAACGGTGGTTTTCTGAAATCCAAATCGCTGGATTAAAATAGCAGCGATCGGATTAAATGACATGGCTCCCAGCGGTAGACAAAGAAGCATCAGTCCAAGTATACCATCATCTAATTTGTAAAATGATTTTATATATGGAATTAAAGTAGCCCAATTTCCAAATAAAAACCCAAGCAGGAAAAAACCGGATCCGACTGCAAGACTTTTTTTATGAGTAAAGAATGTTTGAAGATGACTCAGCATAGCAATATCTAAATGAGCCACAAAAGTAATTATCTTGGAGCGTAAACTTACACTATTTATTTAAAATCGGGATAGATTCCGTGTAAATATCATGGTTTATCAACCGGATCAGTATCAATTATTCAATCTAACTTTCCTTATTATGGAAAGGAATCATGGTCAGTTAAAATTAAATATAAATGGTAATCTTGCATTAGGTTCCTTTAATCTGATGATTGCTTTAAATTGCTGATATTGTTCAAGCATCATTCTTTCTTCTTTGGTGCTAAAAAGTCCCATAACGTCTTCATCTCCTTTCCCTTTTTGAATTTCGCGTACAATAGTAGCAATAAAATCTTCTTCAATAAAAGGATATTCAACTGTTTTATAATCAGTAAGACCTGCTTTTTCAGCCGCTATCGCAATAGCTTCATCTAATCCACCAAGCTCATCCACCAATCCTATTTCTATGGCTCTTTTACCAGTCCAAACTCTTCCTTGAGCAATAACTTTTGTACTGTCTACAGACAATTTTCTGCCTTTGGACACCCGATCTATAAAAAGATCATATATTTCATAGGTAGATTCCTGCAATAATGCTTTTTCCTTTTCTGATAAATTATTGGTCGGGCTGAAGCCGGTAGCAAATTCATGCGTTTTAATGGTATCGAAATTAACACCGATTTTTTCGTTCAGCAGCTTAGTTGCATTGGGAAACATCATATACACACCAATAGATCCAGTCAATGTGTTAGGTTGAGCAACAATCCTGTCCGCACCCGCAGCGATGTAATAGCCTCCGGAAGCAGCATAATCCCCAAATGAAGCAATTAATGGTTTTCCTGCTTCTTTAATTTTTTCCAATTCACGCCAGATCACATCACTTGTAAATGCATTGCCTCCGGGTGAGTTTACTCGAAGCACTACGGCTTTAATGTTTTTATCATTTCTTATTTTGGTCAACATGCTGATGTACTTTTTCTCACTTATGATACCCGGCTCATTGGATCCGTAAATGATTTCACCTTCAGCATAAATGATGGCAATTTTATTTTTACCTTTACCTTTATCATCAATGTCAGCAATGGTATTGTATTCTGAAAGAGAGACCATCTTTAGCTTTTTACCTTCTTTTATGTCCAGTTTTTGTCTCAAAAAATCTTCCAGTTGATCTTTATAAAACAAGGCATCTACCAAACCATTTTCAAGTGCCTTTTTACCTGTACGGCCTTCAAGATTTGCCATGATATTGTTGATCTTTTCAGGGCTCAGGTTTCTGTTTTCAGCAATTTTTTTAATCATAATTTCCTGCATGTCCTCAAGAAATGTTCTGGTCTGCAATCTGTTGAAATCACTCATTTCATTAAGTCTGTATGGCTCAGTACCGCTTTTGAAATTACCTGCATAGAATATATTCATTTCTATACCCACTTTATCCAGCATATTTTTAAAAAAGGGAATAGCAGCTCCGTATCCTTTCAGGTCAACTCCTCCTTGAGGATTAATGAACATGGAGTCAGCTACAGAACAAAGCAAATATGATGATTGGCTATGGCTATCTGCATAAGTGTATATAAACTTGCCACTCTCTTTAAATTTTTGCAATCCAGCCATTAAACTCAAAACAGTGGCTTGACCTACTCCTATAGAATTATTTTCTAAGAGTATCCCTTTGATTTTTTTATCTTCAGAAGCAGCTTCCAGCAAAGTTAATATTCTTCTTAGTCCAATGGTTTCTGATGAACCACCAAAGAACACTGATTGCTGATTTACATTATCTGACTTTTCCGGTATGAATTCCTCCAGTTTCAATTTCAGTATTGTATTATCTCCATAGGATTCTTTTTGTGATATACTTGAAATACTGATACCAATCAATATAAAAATACAGAGAGCAAAAGCCGCAAAAACACCAAGGCATGATGCGAAAAATGTTGGAAAAAATGATTTCATGTATAGTTGCTGTTAAATATTAGTTTAAAGTATAATTTTATAAAGAATTGCAAAAGTAACAAATTGAAAATCAAAAGGCTTACGATTATCGTCAAATTTGTGTAATCTTTATACTTATATCTAAGTTTATGGGATTAAATGGTTCTTTTGTATGCTAGATTCCAGATAATTATTTGCTGTTGAGATTTTTTTTAATACTTTTATTCCAAAATATAGTAGTTATGCCTGTGGTTTTATTTATTCAGCAACTGGTAAAATGGATAGGTGAAAAAAGTGCCTGGTTAAATCTTGTGCTTATTTTTTTAATTTGTCTTGATGTTTTACAAAGATATTTATTTAATCAAACCTTCAACTGGTTGATTGAATTGGAATGGCATTTTTTCGGGCTTTTATTTCTTTTGGGTAGTGCTTATACTTTACAGCAAGATAAACATGTAAGAGTAGACGTCTTTTATAGCGGATTTAGTGAGTCAAAAAAAGCTGCAGTTGATTTGGTGTGCACAGTTTTATTATTGATTCCATGGTGTATTGTTGGAATCATGACTTGTTATAAATATGCTTCAAATTCGTTTTATATTCGGGAAGGATCGCCCAATCCAGGTGGTCTTCCTGCCATTTATATTATAAAATATTGTATAGTGCTCTGTTTTTTTCTGATTCTTTTGCAGGCAATAAGTATGATAGTAAATCAAATTAAAACCCTACTGAAATGAATTACGAAGTTATTGCCTTAATATTATTTGCAGCCATTTTTTTATTTTTAATGACCGGATATCCTGTGGCATTTGTTTTAGGAGGACTTTCTGTCATAGTTGGGATTATTTTTGTTCCAGATTTTTTGGACTTTCTTCCGCTTCGGATTATGGGCACCCTTCAAAATTACGTATTATTGGCTGTTCCCCTCTTCGTTTTTATGGGACTTACACTTGAAAAGTCCGGAATTGCGGAAGAATTATTAAGATCAATGGGGGTTTTGTTTGGCAAGGTAAAAGGTGGACTTGCACTTTCTGTTGTCATTGTAGGAACTTTGCTTGCTGCATCTACGGGTATAGTAGGTGCAACAGTTATCGCTATGGGGCTCATCAGCTTACCTATCATGATTAAAAAAAACTATTCCATCCCTTTGGCAACTGGTGTTATTGCCAGCTCTGGTACTTTAGGACAGATTATTCCGCCATCAGTTGTGTTGGTTTTATTGGGTAGCGTTCTGAACGTTCCTGTAGGGGAATTATTTAAGGCAGCCATAGTACCTGGTATGTTATTAGTATTGGCTTATATTTTATACATCCTGGGTTTTGCTTTTGTGTATCCAGATAAAGCACCTGCTTTGCCGGAAGAAGAAATCAGACTGTATAAATCTGCCAACTACTTATCTAAGTTGCTAAAGTCTTTTTTATATCCTATGATATTAATCATTGCTGTGCTTGGTGTCATATTTACAGGTATAGCTAGCCCAACGGAAGCTGCAGCTGTTGGAGCATTGGGGGCGATTCTTCTTACTTTATTTCAAAAAAAGCTATCCTGGAAGTTGCTTAAAGCAGTTTCGATTGAGAGTACTCATCTCACGTCTATGGTATTTATGATACTCATAGGTGCCACTACTTTTTCATTGGTTTTCAGAGGATTGGGTGGCGATAAAATGCTGATTAGTATGATTGAGGGTAGTAATCTCACATCATATCAGTTTTTGCTGCTGGTCATGGTTATTGTGTTTATAGCTGGGTTTTTTATAGACTTTATTGAAATCATCTTTATTATAGTTCCGATAGTAGCACCTATTTTTGCTAAGTTCCAAATGGATCCGCTTTGGATAGGCATCCTTCTGGCGTTAAATCTTCAGACTTCATTTCTGACGCCACCTTTTGGTTTTGCCTTATTTTATCTCAAAGGAGTAGCTCCTCCGGAAGTTAAGACATCTGATATGTATAAAGGAATTGTACCTTTTATCATGATACAATTGGGTGTTTTGTTGCTCGTTGCTTTTTTCCCTAAAATATTGTAAGAATCCGGCAATGTAGATTACTCTGATAATGATGACTTGCAAAGACATTTGACTATACTTTTCCTTTTCCCTTTATAGAAAATATCAACTGTTGAAACATGATTTTTTCCCATGACGTCCAGCACTTTGTATTTACCTGCCCATTTGCAATCCAAGAGCTCAATGGTTGAATTTAATGGATATTTTGATAGAAGATCGCGAGATACAGCAAGAAATGGAACTTTAATTTTATACGTTCTTTTACCTGTTGCGGTCTTACCTTTTATCTTATAGGTCATAACCCTTACCGTATCCACATAAGTAATGTCAAGACTTTGAGTACGACATTCATGTGTATTAATGAGAAACAATGTCATCAAAAATATAAACCCGAAATGGATGTGTCGGTAGATATTACTCATAATAAGGACACTTGAGTATTATTCAGAAAAGGGTTCCAGGTACCCCGGGAGGTACTTTGCCTATATGGTTGTAGGCTTTTGCAGTGGCTTCCCGACCTCTTGGTGTTCGCTGTATATATCCTTCCATGATCAGGAATGGTTCATGTACTTCTTCTATGGTACCCGCTTCCTCACCAACAGCTGTAGCAATGGTGCTGATACCTACTGGTCCACCTTTGAATTTTTCAATGATGGTATTTAATATTCTATTGTCCATCTCATCCAATCCACTTTCATCTACATTCAGCGCACCCAAACCATATCTTGCAATTTCTATGTCAATATTTCCATTGCCCTTGATCTGAGCAAAATCGCGGATACGTCTCAACAATGCGTTTGCAATCCTTGGTGTACCACGACTTCTGCGAGCTATTTCAGTGGCTCCTTCATCATCTATAGAAACTCCTAGTATATCTGCACTTCGGAATAATATCTTTCTTAATGTGGCTACATCATAGTAATCAAGTAAAAAAGAAATGCCAAACCGCGCTCTCATAGGTGCGGTGAGCAAACCCATTCTTGTGGTAGCACCCACCAGCGTAAAGGGGTTCAGATTGATCTGTATGCTTCTGGCATTAGGTCCGGAATCGATCATAATATCTATCCGGTAATCTTCCATGGCAGAGTATAAGTATTCTTCTACCACATTGTTGAGCCTGTGGATTTCATCTATAAATAATACGTCTCCTTCTTCCAGGCCGGTAAGCAGGCCTGCCAGATCACCTGGTTTTTCCAGTACAGGTCCGGAAGTAATCTTCATGCTGGTTTCCAGTTCATTGGCTATGATGTAGGATAGGGTGGTTTTACCTAATCCGGGAGGGCCGTGCAGGAGTACATGATCCAGTGCTTCTTCGCGCTTTTTTGCTGCCTGAATAAAAATACTTAGATTATCAACGATTTTAGACTGACCATTAAAATCAATTAAACCTTTGGGCCGAAGCGCTTTTTCTACTTGTTTGTCTTCAGGTTTGAAGTGAGCTTGTGTCGGGTCAAGGTTTTGATTCATTCAGATTTGTATGTGAATTATGCCGAGAAAGAAGTTCCACATCCACATGTTTCTTTGGCGTTGGGATTACTGAAAGTAAAACCTCGGTTATTTAATCCGTCTATCCAATCGATTTCCATGCCCAGCAGATAGATGGCATGTGCCTTCTCCATGTATATTTTAAATCCATCCAATTCATATTCTTCATCTTTTTCCTTTTTTAGGTCAAAGCCCAATACATAACTAAACCCCGAACAACCACCACCTTTTACACCAATACGTAGACCATGGTCATCTGTGAGATTTTGCTCAGTATGAATTCTTCTCAGTTGATTAAGTGCACCTTGAGTTAAGGAAATGGGTTTTGTTTGAGCTAAAGTATCTGTTGACATGTTAGGAAATTTTAAAAATTTTCACAAAAATAATCAGGTTTTTTACAAAATCTCTGATATTATTTTAATATTTGAAACTTTAAACATATTTACGCTTAAAATAGTTCAGTTATTCTGGGTTAGGGTAAATAAGAAATTTTTAATTGAATAGAAATTGATTGAAAGTAGATTTATACCCTTAATTTTTGGCACCCCAATAGTTAAAAATTTAAAATTCTTTTAAAACTGTTTAGAGTTATAATAGTAAAATGTATGATAGAAAGTTTAATTGAAATCTTAAAATATTCTGTACCGGCTTTAATTGTTTTTGCCACTGTATATTATTTATTTAGGAATTTTTTACTCCAGCAATATCAATTGGAGGCATTAAAGCAGCGACAAAATATGAATAAAGATATTATTCCGCTTAAGTTGCAGGCTTATGAGCGATTGATTATGGTGTGTGAAAGGATTTCGGTCGACAATCTTGCTTATCGGTTATCAAATACTGACATGGGAGTCAAAGAACTCAAAAATGCCATGTTGATCGCTATCCAGCAGGAATATGAACATAATATTACACAGCAGGTATATGTAAGTGAAAATCTTTGGAAAATATTGAAACTGGCAAAAGACCAAATGCAGGACGTAATTTCCAGAACAGATGGCAATTCTCCGGCAGAGTTTATCACAAACATTTACAAAAATATATCGGAGACCAAAGCAGATCCTATTTCTTATGCAAGAAAAGCAATTAAGAATGAAGCCGAATTGTTAATGTAACTTAATAGAGTAAAATGTATAGTAAGTTTGTTTTAATTTTATTTGTCAGTTTATGTATCTCTTGCGGGAAACAATATCATCTTGCTGACATCCAGAATCGTTCCTATAGAATAGAAAAGGCATCGTACCCTGTTGATGTAAAGGTTGCTGCCATGATCGAACCATATAAACTTCAACTGGATAAAACCATGAATGACGTCATAGGATATTGTGATGAAGAATTGACAAAAGGAAAGCCATCTTCTAATTTAACCAATTGGTTTGCAGATGTACTTCTGGATGAAACTCAAAAACTCGTCACCGATCGTTTGGATTTTGCAGTACAGAATTATGGTGGTATCAGGGTACCGGTCCTGGCCAAAGGAGATGTTACTGTTGGAAAAATTTATGAATTGATGCCTTTTGATAATGTAATGTATATCCTTGAATTAAAAGGAAGTACAGTCAAACATTTTTTTGATAGAATGGCTGAATCAGGAGGTTGGCCAATAAGCAGAACCGTTAGTTTTGAAATAGCATATGGGAAAGCAAAAAATATTAGAATACATGGCATTCCCATTGATACCAATGCCGTATATAATGCTGCCATACCGGATTATATCGCCAATGGTGGAGATAATCTGGATTTTTTAAAGGATGCAAAAACGAATAATACAGGAGCACTGATCAGGGACATGCTTATAAATAATGTCAAATCAATGACCGCTGCCGGTAAAACCATCCAATCAATAACTGACAAAAGAATAAAGGAATAGACATGGACAGACGAAGTTTTATAAAAAATACTACCTATTCCGGTTTACTCTTAACCACCGGAGCTTATCCAATGCTGGCAGGAGCTTCAGAACCGGAGATAACCAAACTCACTATCCTTCACACCAATGATGTCCATAGCCGTATTGAGCCTTTTCCTATGGATGGCAGCCGCAATGAAGGTTTAGGTGGAGTTGCTAAACGTTCAACTTTGATCAGTCGGATCAGACAAGAGCAAGATAATGTATTATTACTGGATGCAGGTGACATATTTCAGGGGACTCCATATTTTAATTTTTTTGGTGGTGAAGTGGAGATGAAGTTGATGTCAGAATTGGGATATGATGCTGCCACCATTGGAAATCACGATTTTGACGGCGGCATCGATGGACTGGAAAGACAACTTATCAACGCAAATTTTCCATTGCTGATATCCAACTATAATTTTAATGACACCATTTTGAATGGGAAAACAAAACCATATAAAATCTTTAATAAAGGAGGTGTAAAAATTGGAGTTTTTGGACTTGGGATAGAACTAAAAGGATTGGTTCCTGCATCGTTGTATAAGGCCACAGTGTATGAAGACCCATTAATTGCTGCGAATAGATGGGCGACTTACCTGAAGGAAGAAGAAAAATGTGATTTTGTGATATGTCTTTCGCATTTGGGTTATAAATATGAAGAAAATAAGGTATCTGATAGAGTACTTGCCCAAAGTAGTGAGAATATAGATTTAATCATAGGTGGGCATACACACACTTTTATGAAAGAGCCGGAAAGGTTGATGAACAAAGCGGGTAAACCTGTTTTGATCAATCAGGTAGGCTGGGCAGGTATCATTCTCGGGCGACTGGATGTGTACTTTGAGAGGAATAAAAAGGGTACTTGCATCACCTGCAAAAATCTGGTGGTAGGCACTTGATTGTAACTTCTAATATTATCAAATAGTTATCAATTAGTAATAAGCATTAGATTTAATTATCTGATTTACAGGGAGTATTGCAGGGTAAAAAAATGTATCTATATTATTGATACTCTGAATTTTATGATTTGACAAAAAAAATAAAAATATATCCTATTAACTTTTTTATTAGCAAAAAAAGTATCACTTTTGCACCGTTCCCAAAATGTAGATCCTAAAGTGAAGAAGGATTTGAAGTGCTGATCAAAATACCAATATACCGATTAGCTGGGCTGAACTTTTTTAAAATACATATTTAATACTTAGAATGATAAAGGATCATATACTTGTCTGGAATAACTGTCTCAATATAATAAGGAAAAGTATAGATGCACAACCTTTTAAAACATGGTTTGAACCGATTAAACCTGTAAAACTAACTGAAGAAGTGCTCACAATTCAAGTGCCTAATAAGTTTTTTTATGAATGGCTTGAAGAACATTATGTAGATGTGCTGAAAAAAGCTGTGAAGAAAGAACTTGGGTTTAACGGGACATTGGAGTATCAGATTATGGTCGAAAATCATCGTTTGATAGGTACAACTTCAGATGTAACAAAAAAACCTGCCAAACACGAAACGGAAGAGCAAAAAATATTGAATCCTTTTGTTATTCCCGGAATACGTAAGATAAAAATAGATTCACAACTTAACCCAGCATATACTTTTGACAATTTTGTTGAAGGTGAATGTAACAGATTTCCCGGATCTGCTGGTTTGGCAATAGCTAAAAAACCAGGAGGTACAGCATTTAATCCTTTGGTAATTTATGGAGATGTAGGCTTAGGAAAAACACACCTTGCCCAAGCCATTGGGAATGAAATCCTGAAGCGGTTTACTGATAAACAAGTATTGTATGTAACAACAGAAAAATTCACAAATCAGGTTATTCAGGCGATCAAGTCAAATAGTGTAAATGATTTCATGAATTTTTATCAGATGATAGACGTTTTGATCATTGATGATATTCAGTTTCTGGCAAACAGACCCAAAACTCAGGAAATATTTTTTAATATATTCAACCAACTCCATCAATCCGGCAAACAAATCATCTTAACTTCTGACAGAGCACCAAAAGACTTGCTGGAAGTGGAAGCAAGATTAATTTCCAGATTTAAGTGGGGACTTGTAGCAGACCTTAAGATTCCGGATTTTGAAACAAGAATTAAGATTCTGGACAAAAAACTTGCAAAAGAAAATTTCACATTGACAGATGATGTGAAAGAATATATATGCAATCATATAAAAAATAATATAAGAGAGCTAGAAGGAGTAGTGATTTCTCTGGTAGCGCAGTCTTCTTTAAACAGAAGAACCATTGATATGAAATTGGTTAAGGACGTCGTGAGACAGTTTGTTTCACATGTTGACAGAGAAGTGTCTGTAGACAATATTAAAATTTTGGTTGCCAAACATTTTGACGTACCAGTTGAAAAGCTACATTCCAAAACCAGAATGAGAGATATTGTAATGGCACGACAGTTGTCGATGTATCTGGCAAAAAATTATACCAATAGTTCGCTTAAGATGATCGGGGATTCCTTTGGCGGCAGAGATCACAGCACTGTAATACACTCACTTAAAGCAGTTCAGGACATGATGGACACAGACTTGTTATTTAAGGACAAAGTCAATGCTTTGGTAAAAAAAGTTAAGACAACTTTAGTGAATATTTAAGTAGTTATTAAAAAATTTATATATTTGCACCCCTAAACGTTTTTTGATATAATGAGAAATATTGTAATTATTGCATTTTTGGTTTTTTCTTTTGCAGGTTGTAAAGATGGAAGCAAAAGTAATACTAAAGATGGTGAACTTACCTGGCTTACTATCGAGCAGGCTAGCGAATTGGGATCACAATCCAATAAAAAGAAATTTTTGGTAGATGTGTATACAGACTGGTGCGGCTGGTGTAAGGTCATGGATAAAAAGACATTTACAGATCCTGCACTTATAAAATATCTGAATGAGAATTATCATGTTGTAAAATTTAATGCAGAGCAGAAGGAACCTGTAACGTACAAAGGAAAGACGTATAATTGGGAGCCCATGGGTAGAAATGGAATCAATACACTAGGACTTGAATTGTTACAAAACAGAATGAGTTATCCAAGTCTCGTTTATTTAAACGAAAAACTGGAACCGATTACTGTTTCTCCTGGATATAAAGAGCCGGCACAGTTAATGGCAGAATTACAATCTTTATAAAAATAAGAGATATTAGCTCAGTTGGTTTAGAGCACTACCTTGACAGGGTAGGGGTCACTGGTTCGAGTCCAGTATGTCTCACTTGTTAAACAATTAGAAACCAATACATTAGATTTTTTTATTAATTATTTTGCAATAAATCTTGTGTATTAACAATCAGAATAATATCTTTGCGTCGCTTTTAAAGAATAGCAATCCACAAAGGTTAAAATACTAAACTCATTTCTCTTTTTCTGAAAGAGTTTTTTGGTATAAAGCATATGAATTATTCTCCATGGTGGGGTGGGTGAGTGGCTTAAACCAACAGTTTGCTAAACTGTCGTACTGGAAACGGTACCGGGGGTTCGAATCCCCCCTCCACCGCTGTTCTGGTAGAATGTATAATATGAGCGGGGCGTAGCGCAGTCCGGTTAGCGTACCTGGTTTGGGACCAGGGGGTCGCAGGTTCGAATCCTGCCGCCCCGACAACAAAAGAGTTCAAATGAAAATTTGAGCTCTTTTTTTTTGTGTGTTATACTATGGAAATATCTGATCTTTTGGTTGATTAAGCTATTTTCGAAGGTTTTTAAGGATATTGGTTGATAAACAAAAATACTTTAATGGTGTGGGAAAGTGACTTCTTTAGTGTCTGAAATGACATGAATAAAATTTCAGTAACTTAACCATTCGAAAGACTTTTAATTCTAACAATTTTAAAACTCCGATATCTCTTCAATTATTCCAATTTTTTGCCTAACCTCATCTGTGTGAAATAAAATCGTAGCGTTCTCGTTATAAGGAATAATTATTTTTAAGATAATGAAGGAAACGACCAAATATGTAATAATTTCAAATTAATGTTTGAATATATTTGGTGTAATAGATACTATGCTTATTATTGTGGCAACTAATGTCGTTTTATTGCATTATTTAGAAAGGTGAATTTAATATTTTATGAAACTCAATGCTTTAATAATTGATGACGAAAAACCCAGTAGAGAAACTCTTTCTGTAATAATAAAAGATTATTTTCCCGAAGTTAATGTGGTCGGAGAAGCGGAGTCAATTAATGAAGCTTTCGCATTAATTCATCAAAATAATCCTAATCTTTTATTTCTTGATGTGGAACTTGGTGTTGGTACAGGATTAGATCTACTTAATATGTTTGATTCCCCTTCTTTTGAAGTTATCTTTATTACAGCATTTAATCAATATGCTGCAAAAGCATTTA
>Ga0138256_10003114_pt1 | contig 17679 bp, 14 predicted proteins | sample KNB2016incub_MG_FD_105486 | JGI IMG/M metagenome (GOLD analysis project Ga0138256, IMG submission 105486) | Active sludge microbial communities from wastewater in Klosterneuburg, Austria - KNB2014incub_MG | ecosystem: Engineered > WWTP > Activated sludge > Unclassified | place: Austria... | reverse complement strand
TGGCCGCTTCTACCAGGTCGGTGACCGCGTCCAGCTCGGCGGCATCATGGGTGACGTTATCGACATCGGCGTACTGCGCACGACACTGATGGAGTGCGGGGGCTGGGTCAAAGGTGATGTCTACAACGGCCGGATTGTGCGGGTGGCCAACAGCTTCATTTTCAAGGAACCGGTCTACAACTATTCGGCCGACTTCCCTTTCCTCTGGGATGAACTGGTGATCCCGGTACGCTATGGCAGCAATCAGAAACTCGCGAAGCAGATATTTTCAGAAATACTGATCGAGGTAACCGGCGAGTTTGCCACGGCTTCGAAAGAAGTCTGGACACAGATGACGCATCGCTACCTGGTCGAAGACGCCCGGGTCGACCCGATGGTGACCATGGTGGCCAACGACAACTGGGTTGAATACACACTGCGCTATGTCGTGGACTACAAGAAACGCCGCCTGACCAAAGACCAGATCACCGAGAAACTGCTGGAAGCCCTCGACCAGACCAATGGCCAGGTTCGTCTTGGCTCACAGACCATCGAGCTGGTCGCCGTTGCACCGCTGGATGTGACGATGACTGCATCCGGCGATCATCCGGCATAAGCACTGACAGGTCAGAACTGTCGCGTCCGATCAGCGCATGCGCTTGCGGGCAGCTCCGATCAGCCCAAGTACACCACTGCCAAGCAGCCACAACGTAGCCGGTGCCGGAACCGCCGTGGCTGGCGCGAAAGTCAAACCGCCATCCACACCGAAGTGTATGGGCCCGGTCCCGTAAGGCAGACCCATTCCGCTCAGCGACGTTGCCGCACCAGTCAATGTATCCACGGCATAAAGCGCACCTGAAGCAGCATCGAGAGACCCGAGGCTTAACAGTGTTCCGTCATCGCGAAATGCAAGGCCGCTATAGGCAAGCTGGCGCCCCAGGGTTACGCCATGTGGGCCAATATCTGTAGCAACGCCAGTCACCAGATCCACGCTTAAAAGATTCGACAGACTTGAGGCCGCATAGTTATACAACCCGTTCGCGAACAGCACGCCGTCGCTGCGAAAACCGAGACCATTCAAATGGACCAGCGGTTGCGGATACTGGCCGCCGGATTGACCGATCAGCGTCGCTATACCGCTGGTCTTGTCTATCGTGAACAGGCCGGTGCTCTGGAATCCATTACCCCCGGTCGCGTACATCACCCCGGTCACCGGATTGATCGCTAATCCGCCGCTGGACAAATTGATATTGTCGCCAACCGCACCGACGGTCGTAACCGCACCGGTAAAACGACTAATACTGAACAGTCGGCTGGTACCAGTACTCGAATCCTCTACACCCGTGGCATAGAGACTGTCGGTGCTTGCGTCATACGCCAGTCCGCCGGCATAGATATGGATGCCGGAGAAGTTCCACAACAGGATCGAGGCGCCGGTATCAGGGTTAACGGTATAGAGCGCACTGAGACCGGCACCTGGACCGGTACCGACACCGGTGGCATACAGCACCGGTGCCGCTTGTGCGGAGAAGGTGCCAAACAGCAGCAGCCCAACAAACACCCGCCACGCTTTCACCGGACATAATGCGCGCATGAGCATTCTCCTTTTTTTCTAGACTCTGCGTGATTTCCGCAGTTGTCAACAAGAACGGTCCGGCATCAGCGCAAGCTGAATATCAGCATCACTATGAGCAGCGCCATGAATACCTGGAGCGCCTGCTGACGGCGCCTGCGATCGGGCCGGCCCCGGCCGCGCACCGAAGTTGAAGCGTTCATCATGAAGCGTCGCTGTGCTGCTCAGACAAATCCCAGCACACGCTGTGATTCATTCCAGCTGGAAAGGTTCGGCAGTACCGTCAGCAGGTCAGTGTCGCTGACCCCAAACCATCGCCCCAGCGTCGCCGCATACTGGTCAACCGACGTGCTGGGGAGAAGTCTTCCCTGGCCTACGTCGTCGGGCCCGTCATTGGCCACTATCGGCGCCGTCCCGTAGTAACGCCCGCCGTTCACGGCACCACCGATCACGAAATGCATGCTGCCCCAGCCGTGATCGGAGCCGTCGTTGCCGGTGAGCGTGCGTCCAAAATCAGAAGCGGTGAAAGTCGTGATGCGGTCCGCCACGCCGAGCTCAAGCGTCGCATCATGGAAGGCGCCTATCGCGTCCGCGACAGTGCTGAGCAATCCCGGATGAACCGTGGCCAGTTCGTCGTGGTTGTCGAAGCCGCCCAGCGAGACGAGGAACACCTGGCGCTTTGCACCGACCTGCGTGGCAGTGCTGATCATATTCGCCACCAGCTGCAACTGGGTGGCGAGTTCGTTGTCGGCCGGAAACACGGTCGTCAGCGGTGGCGCCTGCGCCAGCGCGGTCGTCAGCGACCGGCCGGCTGTCAGCGAGCGCGACATGACCCTCGAGTATTCATCTTCAAACAGGTGCTGGCTCGGCGCGGTGACGATTGTCTGCAATGCAGCCGAGCAGGCGGCTGAACCGAACAGCGGGTTGTCGATGGCGCGCAGCGGTACTGGCCCGCTGGGCGATACCTGGTACTGCACGGCCGTGTGGCCGGACAGGAACACCGCGTTGCCCGACACATTCACGCAGGTGAAGGTGGCATTGCCATTGCCCGCTTCGAACAGGTCGCCGATACGCCCGCCCCATCCGGAACTCGCACCTTCGGGGCTGGACGACTGCCACACCGACTGCTGGTCATTGTGCGAAAACAGCTTGGGCGGCAGCGTAACTGATTTGGCCGTGTACTGGGCTTTACTGGTCGGTTCGACCAAGGTGCCAACATTCAGCATCACGGCCATGCGGCCGGCGCTGAAGATGGGCAGGAAACGGGCAAGCTCCGGGGCCAGCGCATACTGGATCGCATCCGGCAGGGCGACCGAAGGCGTGAGTACCGTCGGCATCAGCGCTGCCCGCTCATAGGCCAGCGTCGGACGCATGCCCTGATAGAGCGTGTAGCGCGAAGCGTCGTAGGGGACCAGCGTATTCCCGTAGTCGTTGCCGCCATAGAGGAACACGCAGACCAGCGCCTTGTAGTCACTGGCGGTCGAAGCGGCCGCTTCGCCCATGGCCGCGAGGCTTACCGCCAATGGCGTTGCATAACGAGCCACCGAAAGCGCGGCAACTTTCTGCAGGAATGCGCGACGGGATGCGTTCATGGCTGTCGACCTCGCTTCATTTCTGCACGATGAATCCGGGCGTCGCCAGAACCATGAGCAACGCCGCATTGACACGATTGCGGCGGCTGCTGGCCGTACCCGACGGTATACCTTGCACGGCAGTCGTGAGTGTCGCCAGGCTCGACGCGCTGATCTGGTTCGCAGCCAGCACCAGATTGAGTTCCGCAAGCAACGCGCCGGCATCATCGGCCAGCGTCAGGAGCCCCGAGTAGTCGGGCGTGAGGTCGCCGAGCAGGCCCGCAACCGCGCGCTGCATGAAGTTGATGTAGCCGACCACCGAGGACTCATTGGCGATCTGGAATTCCGGTGCTTCGAGCGCCGCCAGCGCGATCGGACTGTTCGGCGGCACGTAACCGGGGCGGAAGAAGTTGAAGACCGATGGCGACCGCAGCGGGCTCTGGGCGAGCGCCGTACCCGCATCGGAGGTATTGCCCACGTTCCAGTTGCCGCTGGGCGAGACGACCCTGAAGGCGCGCGCCCATGCAGTGAGGCGCAGCATGGGCTCACGCAACTTGCCGAATTCCAGACTCGCGGCAACCGTGGCGCTGCGCGCCTCGTCATCGAGCAGCAGCGCCCGCACCACAGCACGCAGGTTGCCGCGCGCGCCCTTGCCGTCATCATTGAAGACGGTGGCGACGCGCTCGACATAGGCCGGACTGGGGTTGCTGGTGACCAGCCGCTGGATCAGCTGGCGACTGAAGAACGGCGCGACGTTGGGATGCGTCGTGATCGCATCGAGGGCGAGCGTCAGTCCTTGCAGCGCATCGGTGCCCGCGGGAATGGTCGTACCGAGGAAGGTCTTGGCGCCCGTCTCATAGCGCCTCGGCAGCTGAATCATCGGCCGCTGAACGTAATCTGGTGTCGTCGCATCGGCGCCGGCAAAGTCCTGGTCCCAGCCAGTAAAAACCCGTGCGAGGCCAGTGATGTCATCCTGCCCGTAAGTATCGGTGGTCCGATTGCCCGTGAGCTTAAGTGTTGCGTCGAGTTTCAGTTCGACGAGGCCGATGGTGAACAACTGCATCAGCTCGCGAGCGTAGTTTTCATCCGGCAGCGCACCGCTCGCGGGATTTTCCTTCGCGCTGCCGCGATAGGTGAGGTAGCGGCCCATCGGCAAGCTTAGCGAGATCCGCTGTATCAGCTCGCGATGGCTGCCGAAAGCGCCCTCTTCAAGCAGATCAAGATAACTCGCACCGGCGAACTGCTTCCAGGGTCCGCTCAATCCGGCGATGGCGGTGACGAAAATCTCTGACAGAGCGAGGGTAATGCGCTGGCGGAGCGTGTCCGGCGAGGCGATCAGTTTTTGCCAGGCTACCCGGTCGAAACCGGCCTGGGTATTGCGATTGCTGATGTCGGCATAGCCGTTCGCGATCAGCCAGTCCCAGCGGCTCGCTGACGATGGCAGCTCGAACTGTTCATCGAGCCAGCCGGCGTAGCCCAGCGCCTGGACTCGCGCGATGCCCACCCGATCGGCGCCCATCGAAGCCTGCGAAAGAAAGCGGGCAGCGTCGGCCTCAGTCAGCCCATCCGGCGCGGGCGGCGGTGCGGCACTGCCTCCACCACCACAAGCGGACAGTGTGGCGCTGGCGAGAACCGTACCGAAAGCCGCAGGCCATGACTGACAAGCCGCATCCTCAGACGGACCTTCAACAAGCACGGGGAAATTTACATTGGCAAGCATCTAATCGCATTAACGGCCGACCAGCCTGGCGGTTGACAGTCTCTTCAGCGGATACTGAAAAACAGCATGATCACAACCAGCGCCAGAAAAACCGACAGCGCCTGACGGCGACGGCGACGGTCGATCTGCCCCTTGCCTGCACCAAAGTCGAAGCGTTCGTAGTGAATCGCCTCGTGACAAAGGCCGCCGGTCAGCAAGGCATCGGCCGCGGTCTCCATCATGCGCCCGGGACCGCAGAGCATCGCAACCGCCTTATGTGCTTCGATGCCCGTGAGAATCTCACGGATATGCTCCACATTTACCCGAGCCTGTCTGCTCGCAGGACCGGAGAGCGCCTCGTCCATCACGAAATGGACCGACAGATCAAGCTGTGCCCGCAGCGTATCGAGTCGCCCGGCATCGACCACCGCACGCGGGTTCCGTGCCGCATACAGCAGACGGTACGGTCGCCGGTCTTTCTTCGCCGCTGCGTCGGCCAGGATGCCGAGCATGGGCGCAATTCCCAGTCCGCCTGCGATCAGGACCACCGGACCATCACCCGGTGGCAGCACAAAGCTGCCGTGCGGGCCGTCGATGGCCACGCGTGTACCTGGCGCAAGCGGTACAAAGTTTCGCGTGCAGTCACCCACCTCGCCGACAACGAGGCGCAGCAGCGGCAGTTCGGCAGGTGCGGACGCGACAGAGAAAGGGTGATCGTGAAACGGCGGACGGTTAGGCGCAATGCTCAGCCAGATGAACTGACCCGCGCGGAAACGCAGTGCCGTGCCGGTGGGACCGCGCAGGATCAGTTCGACGGTCCGCTCGCCGATACGGGCGACACGCTCGATACACCAGCCTTCGCGCCACATACGCCGTGGCCGGAAAAAATAAACAAGCACCACGGCTGCTCCCGCCATGACCGCGAGTACGAACCAGACCAGACGCACCGGAAGCTCAGCGGTGTATAGCCCGTTGGCCACCGCATGGTGCACCGTCAGTACCGTGACGACGATGGCCAGAGGCCCGTGCGACGCGCGCCAATATTCGTAGCGGGCCCACGGACGGGTACGCAACACCGCCAGCACAACGATAACGATCAGGCCGGCAAGCGCAAATACGCCACTCCGCAGGCGCGGACTCGTAAGCATATACAGCAGCCGCTGCCAGGCCACCGACGGATTGGTCAGGGCATTTGTCGCCACATAGCCCAGCGGATGCAATATCGCGAACGCGAGTAGCGTACCGGCGGCCACACGATGGAAGCCCATGGTGCGATCGATACCGATCCGTCCGGAAAAATTCTCATAGCGACCAGAACTCAGGAACTGCAGATGCAGCAGCGCCGCGGTCGTCAGGCCCAGTGCCGTTGCGAATTCACTGAGCGGACGTGAAGCCTCGATACCGGTCGCGTAGCCGATGAGCATCGGCAGAGCTGCGAGTCCCACATAGAGCAATGCGAGCACGGGGCCCGGCAGGCCAACGTGCACCGTGCTAGTTGCCATACGAGATCAGCACGATGCCGTCAGCCAGAAAAGTGGTGTCGGTCTCAGCTCTTCTTGCACTCCATGCATAGCGCAGAGGCCGGCCGGGCAGCGAGCCGGCCCGCACTGATCGGCTCACCGCACTTCGTACAGCGACCATAGGTACCGGCATCAAGCCGCACCAGGGCCGCATCGACGGCAGCAAGCTCAGCGGTCGCCTCAGATTCCAGCGCTGAAACCACGGCAATGTTGCCCAGCTGCGGGGCCTGCTCGGAGGAATTTGCTTCCAGCGGGTTGCGGGCATGGGCATGAATGGTGTCGATACGGTTACGGAACTCCGCACGCAGTGCCAGCAGTTTCTCGCGTATCTGCTCCGTCGATCCAGATGCTGTGTTCATGTCCTCTCTCTCCACCAGATAAAACAGTGCCTGCAGAATGTCCCTCTCAGGCTGCGGCTTCGTAGAATTCCAGCCACGCACCCTCCGGCGCGCGCACGGCGAGCAGGTCCACCTCGCCATGGGGCGCGAGCCTCACGCGTGTCAACGGCATCGCGAGCGGCCAGCCCTGCCGGGCCAAGTGTCCAGCAAAGACTCTGAGCCCGCGTACCGGATGACGCAATAAGGCCATTCCGAAGTTGGGTAGCCTGGCGGTGTCAGACAGGTCCAGGCCACCGGCACCATTAACGCTGACGAGTTCTATGGAACCTTTAACCAGGCCCTTGGGGTGGACGATATGCAGATCCAGGCTTGCCTGAGATGCCAGTCCGGGCGGCAAGCCCATCACATTGGCTTCAGAGGGCAAGGAGCCAGTCTGAAACGACACTGCGCGCTCAAAACCCAGCACATCACAATAGAAGCTCAGGGCCGCGTCCATGTCGCGCACGATCTGGCTGGAGTTGAACACCGGCCCAAAGCCCACCGGCTGATCAGCCTCGGGCAACGGAGGCTCGATACGCTCGATCAGCGCCAGACGCACATTGTCAGGCCCGCGCGTTAGCCACTCCTTCACGATCAGGCCGCCGAAATCCCAGCGTATCGGCGGCGAAGCGCCATGCCAGTGCAGTGCGTGCAACGCAGCCGACTGTGCCGCGACATCGCGAACCCGAACGTTCAGGTCAAAAATACCACCGGAATCCCAGCACTGGTCGTCAGCCCGCATATCAGCCTGCGGCCCGGCCTTGTCGAGCTGCATGAGCCGCACATGACCCACGCTGCCGTTGCGATGACCAAGTCGCCATTCCCGGCCACTCGCCTGCGGCAAACCCCAGCCGCGCAGCAGGCGCATATCCACCTCAGCCTGGTGCTGCAGCATCCAGCCGCCAACATCCCGCCAGCAGGCCAGATGCGGTTCAGGAGAACGGACGATGATTACCGCCTCGTCAAAGCCTTGAATTTCAAAGGTCTGATTCATGATGGGCATTGCTCAGGAAGCCAGCCAGACTCGGGCAGCCGCCAGCTGTTCTGGCGGGAAATATTCGACGGGAAATTCCCGCAGGTCTTTTGAGGCGAACAGTAGTACCAGATCACGCCACTTGTCCTCGCCAACGATCGCCATGCGTTCGATGCGGGCATCATTGGCCTCCTGAAATGAAAAATCGTCCCACTGCCCGCCCTGTTCCCAGACTTCGAAATGCTCAGCCAGGACCAGTACCCTGACCTTATCGGCCTTACGGATGATTGCAGATGAACGCTGCCGGACGCGGCTGGACGCTGCTGGACGCTGGCAAGTTCTGCCTGGGTGAGACGGCCGCTCACCCGCAGGGTGATGAGCTCGCCATCGGCGCTGATGATTTCTGCTGCCATATCAGGATCCTGTTCCGGAAGGACGTCCGGGTCTGATGTCGGTGATGCCCCAGGATTCGAGCTTCTTCTCGAAGGTCCACACGGGATGGATTTTCTCCAGGTCGGCGAGATCCTCGTTGCAGGCGAAGTCGTAGCCGTTGGTCTGGTCGTTGTACCACTGTGTGTAGCGCAGGGGGTAGACCACCTCCTCGCTAAAGAAGCTGATCATCTTCATCAGCCACTGCGGGAACTGCCGGTATTTGAACCTTGTCCCGTGCTTGTTGGCCCTTTCTGCGATCTCCACGAGCTGGTTGCCGGTCAGCGCACACGAGGCGATCGAGAAATCCTGGTTCGAGAAAACTTCCGGATACTCGAAACAGGTACCCACCCACTTGCCGACATCGCGCACATCCACCCAGTTGACGAGAAAGTCCGGCTTGTTGATGCCGGGCAAATTGTTCTCGCGGATCATCGTTTTGGAGAGACTGGTATCGCCGCGAAACTGTGCCTGTACCGTGTAGTCCACGCGATGCATCGCGTAGTAGTAAGCAGGACGATGGATACAGGTGACGTTCACGCCCTGACCGCGCAGGAAACCGGAAATACGCAGGCGCTGGTGAATCCACCACGGCGCCTCGGGCGCCGCATCGACGATGCCATGCACCTTGTCGGGCGGAAACACCAGCGTGATCACATGCTGCACGGAAGGATTGGCTTTGAGCGCACTGAGCGCTGCCAGCACCTGGCGCATCACCGCCGCACGCCCCCCGGCCGGATCGTTGCCGTGATTGGTAATCTTGCCAGCCTTGCTGGTATTGGCCGTAACGTAGAGCACTACGCCGGCACAGCCCGCAAATGCTTCGGTCAGTTTTTCCGCGGAGTTCATATCCACGCCAGAATGCAGGCTGAGCAAACCGGCATGACTCACCTCGGTCTTTTTCAGCAGCGCTTCCAGCCGGGTCGCCGCCTGCGTGCCGGGCGTCCGGTACAGCGCGCGCACGCGGACTTTCAGCGTTCTGCACAGTTCCTCGACCACCGCATAGCACTCCCAACCGGTGGCACAGGTCACGGCGATCAGCGGCAATTCTTCGATTGGCGTATCGGCTACGGGACGCTGCTCGCGTTCAGCCCTGAGCCTCAGCACGGCATCGATAAGCCGCTTGTTCTTTGCCTTAATGGCCTGCTGCGCCATCGCCACGGCAGTATCTCTTTGCATTGCCACACCTTTTGAGTCGTTGTATTCACGTCATCGCGCGGTGGCAATGGCGGTAGACTATGGCTGAAGTTTAGCTGACGATGCGCGCTCGGGGTCCGGACGGTTCCCCAAGTGTGCTTGACGGAGAAGATAAGCACCATCATTCAGCACATGATGATGAGGTGAAGTATGGACGGAGCGACGAGGTTCAGGATTGCAGCAGCACACGCTGCGCCCGCGCTGCTGGACAAAGCAGGTTCCCTGGACAAAGCGATACAGTTGATCGAAGAGGCGGGCAAGCGTGGCGTGCGCCTGCTTGGTTTCCCCGAAACCTTCGTGCCTGGCTACCCCTATTGGCTCGCCGTATATTCACTCAGCGAGCAATCGGCGATGAACCGGCGCTATTTCGATGAATCTGTAGCTATTGACGGGCCGGATCTGAACGCTGTCAAAGCCGCCTGCAAGGCGCATAACGTCAACGTAGTGCTCGGAATATCTGAACGTGAGTTCGGAACGCTGTACAACAGTCAGGTCTACATCAGTGATGCCGGGGACATCGTCGGTGTCCATCGGAAGCTTCAACCGACGATGCCTGAACGCTATATATGGGGTCAGGGCGATGGCTCAACCCTCAAGGTGTTCGACCTTCCGGTCGGGCGCGTCGGCGGGCTGATCTGTGGCGAGAACTCAATGAACCTGGCGCGCCATGCGCTGATTCTGCAGCATGAGCAAATACATATTTCGTCGTGGCCAGGTCTTGCTGCCATGAAAAACTTTGCCGAATGGTTTACTCCGCATGTGACCGCACTGTCCCGCGTACATGCCTATACGGGTGGGTGTTTCCTGGTGGCCGCACAGGATCCGTTGACGGCAGCCAATATTGCAGTGATCGAAACGGCCCTGGGTGCGCAGGACAAGCTGAAAGCCGGCAGCGGTACGTCAGCAATCCATGGTCCGATGGGTGATGTACTGGCTTCCTGTGGCGATAGCGTTGACGGACTGGTGATTGCCGACATCGATTTTGCCGACATTGCCAGTGCAAAGATGTTGCATGATTCTGCTGGCCACTCCGCACGTTCCGAGATTCTCAGCATGTCGGTCGACACCGCCAGAAAGGAGCCGTTGCGTGCTTCCTGATATGGATCCAGTCAAGGCCGGGATGCTGTCTGAGGTACTGCAATCGCCGACCGCGATCGTCATCGTCGACATGCAACGGGACTTCTGTGCGCCGGATGGGGCTCTGGCGTTGGCGGGGATAGATGTAGCGAAAAACACCGCAATTGTGCAACCCATTTCGCGCTTCGTCAGGCAGCTGCGGGCTGCGGGTGCACTGATCATCTGGGTGCACCAGCAGCAGAATGCGCTGATGATGTCCGGCGCAGCGCGGCGGCGGGTCAGACGCGTGACAGAGCGCCAGAGTTTATGTGCTGACGGGACGCCTGGCGCTGAGCTGGCAGACGGTATCGGAGCGGAAAGTGGCGATGTCCACATTCACAAGTACCGCTACAGCGCATTCATGGGGTCGAACCTCGATATGCTGCTCCGCTCGCAACGTATCGAGACCGTCGTAGTCTGTGGAACGGCCGCCAACGCGTGCGTAGACTCGACCGCGCGGGATGCCTCTCAACTCGATTACAACGTCGTGGTTTGTGCGGACCTCACGGGTTATTCCGATGCCCGGTTGGGGATCGTGTCGCTGGAAAATCTGGATCGGCACTTCGCCATCGTGTGCGATGCCGTGGATGTCCTGGCTCGCGTGGTGCACACACGCGGCTCAGAAGCTGGAAGCAGGTAATGAATCTGACGCTTTACACCGGTCATGGCAATCCTGTTCCGCGATCTGCGGTCGCCCGTGACGGTAACCGTTAAACCCACCCCATAATCTGCGCACCGCAGGAGCGCCTTCAGGCGCGATCACAATAGGCTTCGCGCCTGAAGGTGCTCCTGCGGTCGGGTCCTCGCTGTTACCGGGCGCCGAAGTTTTTCCTGAAGCTGATATTCCAGGTCCGTGGATCCTGGTAGTAGACCTGGTTGGCCAAGGCTGAAACCAGCATCGTCCGATCGTTACAGTTCTTGCACTGGGCAACGACCGACCAGTTTTGATCCCGGTTGGCCAGTTCCAGCGATGCGTCATAGGTCGTATAGGCGGGGGCGATAAACTGTGGCAAACCGGCACTGTAAGTGCTGCTCTCACCAACCGAGTACAGGTAAGCGCTGGGTATCAGCTCGTAAGTCGAATTCAGTGCCCAGACATAGCTCCCACCGAAGGTGACCGTGTAGTCCGGCACCCGGACTGGGTCGGCGATACCACCGTCGGATGTGACGATGCCGACGCCGCAGGCGCTCATTGTGCCACTCAGACACAGCTGCTGCTGTTGCAGGACCACCGGGTTCAGCTTCTTGAACTCCGCATCACCAATACCGGCACTCAACAGAACCGTCAGGTTATCGATCGGCGTGGCGACCAACTCAGCTTCCAGTCCCTTGCCCTTCTGATCCGCATAGTTCCGGGTGATAAACACCACCTGTCCACTGGGTGGCGTATATCCCGTCGGGATCTGAACGGCCGAAACGTCCATGTAGTACGCAGTCACGTTGGCTCGCAACTGTCCATCAAACCACTCTGAACGCATACCCAGCTCGTAGGACCAGACCTTCTCCGCCTGGAACGGAATGAGCTGGTCGGGTGAGGTGCCGCGGGCGTTCCAGCCGCCGGATTTGAAACCCCGGGTGGCGGATGCGTAGAAATTGAGCTGATCATCCACAGCATATTGAAGCGCCAGACGCGGGGTCACCAGCTGCATGTCCTGCTTCCGGGGAATATTGGCCAAGGCCGGGTTGATACTGTTTAGATCGTCCATGTTGACATTGTCGAGATCGTTGTCCGCGATCCCGTCGCCATTCACGTCTTGAAAGCCGCACGCTGGATTGCTCGCCAGGCAGGGCTGGTTGTCGGAGATGGAAAAGTCCTTGCTTTCATCGGTATAACGCACGCCCAGCGTCGCGGTCCATTTCTCCAGGAACTTGTAGTCAGCCTGCGCGTAGACCGCCCAGCTATCCGAACCATTCTTCATTACGCGGTCCGCCAGAACCAGCGGGAAGTAGTTGCCGGTGGGCTGGAATGGCGGGGCCCTCAAGCCGAGATCGAAATCCAGAAGATCGCCGAAATCGGTGTTGTTATCTTCGTTGAAGTAGAAAACACCAGTGACGTACTCGAAGTTGTCGCCCACGTTTCCGGCAAACTTGAACTCCTGCGAAAACTGCTTGTGCGTGCTGTCGTTGACGACCGTGAAGCCGCCGTAGGGTGACGGCGGCCGGCCAAAGGCAGCCCGGGCGGCCGCATTGCCGTTGCTGAAGTCCACGGCAAACTCCTGGCTAAGGTCACGCCAGCCCGTGATGGAGCTCAGCGTACCAGCCGATGTCGTCCAGTCGACGTTCAGGGCGGCGTTGAAGGCATTCACTTCATTGCCCAGGCCGTAATTCCTCTTGTCGCCGGTAAAGAACGGGAACAGCGCACCACCATTCGTGGAGAAGCCGGTACGGCTGACCCGTTCGCTGCCACTCTTGGCGTTGCTGATGTTGATCTTGTCTTGGTCCTCATAATCCACGACCAGATCAACCGCGAGATCATCGGTCGCCAGCCAGCGAATGGCACCGCGGAACCCGTAATTCTCCTCGCCGTTCAGCGTTTCACCGTTTGTCCGGTTTTTTACATAGCCATCGCCATCTATGTAGTAGGCGGACAGTTTGGTCAGAACCGTACTGGAAATCGGCAAATCGACGGTACCGCGGACGGTATAGCGGTCAAATTCACCGAAACCACCTTCCACGAAGCCGCCGAACTCTTCGGCCGGCTTTTTCATGATGAAGCGCATGGCACCGCCGGTCGTGTTACGGCCAAACAGGGTGCCCTGCGGCCCGCGCAACACCTCGACACGGTCGACATCGAAGAGCGTGAAATTATTGGCGTTCTGCCGGGCGACGTAGATGTCATCGATATAGCTGCCGACCGGCGGGTCGAAGGTGGCAATCGATTCCGAATTACCGAGTCCCCGCATGGTATAGACATTGGCGCTGCCGAGGCCCGTGTTGTTGTTACCGATCATGTTGGGCACCAGATGCGTTACGTCCAGCGCATCAGTAACCTGCAGCCGATCGAGCTGGTCTGCAGTGTAAGCACTGATGGCAATCGGGACGTCCTGTAGCTGTTGCTCGCGGCGTTGTGCCGTGACGATGATTTCCGCGAGGGCGGACGATGAATCCTGGGCAACCACAACGGTGGATGACAGCAACGTTGCGACGACTGGTAATCCGAGCAGGCAGACGGTTCGGAAACGCCGGGCTATGACAGAAATCATGAGCGGAACTCCATGTGGTTTCAACGCAACGGAAACGTTCTGATCGATCAGCAAATGCCTGTTTACCACCGTTCGTGCACTCTGTCACGTGTTGTGTTAATTCGAATCGACCGCCGGGATAGAAATTCATGATCCTTCGAGACGACAGCCTCCAGGTACATGGCAGGCATCGAGGGCCCGTCTCAAGCCTGACAATCTTCATATCCAACGGCCGCCTGAATAAGCCGGCAACTTTGATTCAGCCACTCCGACGCGACAGAAATTTCTATCCTTTCTTGTTGATGACGGCAGGCCTGAATTGATACGTCAATGGCGACGAATCGCGCCGGCCGTATGTCATAATTTTCTACTGAATACTATTGTCGGGAGTTCCGCGTATGAGTTTTCGGCGAGATTTATGGCGCGCCGCAATGGGGCATGTCGAACGTGCGCGACTTTGGGGCACGATTGTTCTGTGTGTCGTGTCATGCAATGTGATTGCGGAAACATTTGATCTTGGTAACGCAAGCATTGCCGACATCAATCGGGCCTTTGATTCCGGTGCGCTGACGTCGGAGCGCCTGGTCGAGCTCAGCCTCGCCCGGATCGCGGCCTATGACAAGGCCGGGCCGAAACTGAATGCGGTCCTGACGCTGAACGCTAACGCGCTGGAGCAGGCGAAGGCGCTGGATGCTGAGCGCGTGGAACACGGCAGGCGCTCACCCCTGCACGGTATTCCGGTGGTTTTGAAGGACAATATCGACACCGCAGACCTGCCGACAACGGCAGGCTCGTTCATGCTGCAAGGCTCGATGCCGCCGGACGACGCCTTTATTGTTCGCAGGCTTCACGACGCCGGTGCGGTCATTTTAGCCAAGTTGAACATGAGTGAATTTGCAGCCGGCGATGCAATGAGTTCACTCGGCGGCCCGATCCACAATCCTCATGACCCGTCGCGGACACCGTCCGTTTCGTCGGGTGGAACAGGTGCGGCAATTGCGGCAGCCTATGCGCCAGTCGGTCTGGGAACGGACACCGGTGGCTCCATACGCGGCCCATCGGCGGCAAACGGTATTGTCGGTCTCAAGCCGACGCTGGGTTTACTGAGCCGCGACGGCATCATCCCGCTGGCGCTGTCGTTCGATACGGCCGGCCCGATGGCGCGCAACGTGTACGATGTCGCTGTCGCGCTGGGCATCATGGCGGGCGTCGACAAAGCGGATCCAGCGACATCCGCAAGTAAAGGTCGCGTCGAAACCGACTACACGCAATTTCTCGATGCCGGCGCTTTGAAAGGCGCACGAATCGGCGTTGCCCGCGACTTCATGAAAAGTGACGAGGAGGTCGACTGGAACATCGAGGCCGCTTTGCAAGTGATGCGCAATGCGGGCGCCGAGATCGTGGATATCGAGTTGCCGCAGTGGCTGCTCGATTCCAGCGGGAAGTTTTACCGGGCGATCCGCTACCGGGAGTTTCGCGCACAGATCGCCGATTACCTCGCGACAACCGGGCGTGGCTATCCGAAGACGCTGGCCGAACTGATCGCACGATCCGAGACGATGACTGCCCGCCGTACGGACGGCGTTATTCCGAATCCGGGCCGCTGGCAGCTCATGATGGAAGAAGAGAAAAGCGGAGACCTGACAGACTACGAATACGTTGCCATCCGCGATCATGCACTGCCCTTGTTGCGCGGCGTTATTGGTGGCCTTATAGCGGCAAAAAACCTCGACGCCATCGTGTATCCGACGATGTCACAGCGTCCCCAGCGAGTCGATCCCGATTTACGTCCGCCAGATGTGCTGGGTAGTGGCAAATTGGCCGTGATTTTCGCAAACCTGACGGGCTTTCCGGACCTCATCGTTCCTGCCGGCTTTACCGGCCGGGGATTGCCGGTCGCGATCTCATTTATGGGTCCGGCTTTCAGCGAGCCGCGATTATTGTCCCTGGGCTACGCGTTCGAGCAATTGACCAACGCGCGGCGGCTGCCGGTAACGACACCGCCGTTACCCGGCGAAACGATTGACTACGAGTAGTTTGTGCGCGTTAAAGATAGCGGCAATCGAAGACAGATAATAAGAAGAGATATAGTGATCGCAACACTCGGCGCCGTATTCGGCGCTACCATCGTCACCCGGACTGCAACTAAAGGCGATGAATATGCAACCACGATTGGACGTCGAGAAAGTCGCCCCAGACGTATACAAGGCGATGTTTGCGCTGGAAGCCTGCATTCACAAAAGCGGCCTGGAAGCTTCTCTGGTGGAGTTGATTAAAACCCGCGCTTCGCAGATAAACAACTGTGCCTTCTGCATGGACATGCACACCAAACAAGCCCGCAAGCATGGTGAGACACAGCAACGCCTCTACACACTTTCAGCGTGGCGTGAGACGCCGTTTTTTACCGGGCGCGAGCGGGCAGCTCTCGCATGGACGGAAGCACTTACGAGCGTCGCGGAGACACAGGTACCTGACGATGTGTATGAAGCTGCCCGTAAGCACTTTACCGAAAAGGAACTCGTGGACGTCAGCCTGGTGATCGTGACAATCAACGGCTGGAACCGATTGTCGGTTGCGTTTCGCAAGGTACCCGGCGATTATCAGCCAACATGGCTATAGAAATTTTTCTGGTTGCACATATCGTGGTGCTCGGCTACTGGCTGGGCGCTGACCTCGTTATCAACAGCACCTACCGCTACGCCTGCTGGGCTCGCACCATGCCGTTCGATGAGCGAAACCGGCTCATGGATCACGTCATGCATGTTGATCAGCATGTCCGCTATGCGCTGGTGTTGCAGTTTTGCCTCGGGCTTTCCCTCGCCGCGCTGAATGGCTATGTGCCCTTTGGCTGGGTTACGGTCGGTGTTGCTGCGTTCATCGCAATAGCGTGGATCGTATTGGTGGAACTGGTCTACCAACGGCGCTATACAGCGAGTGGTGCGCTGCTCGACACGATCGACCTGACAGTATGGATTGGCGCGGGCATCCTGCTACTGCTGGCATCGATGGCCACTGCCTTGGGACTGTTCGCACTGCCACTATGGCTCACAATCAAGCTCGCACTGTTCGGCGGCGTATTCTTCTCAGGCATCGGCATTCGAATCGCTTTGAAGACTTTTTTTCTGGCCTGGCAGGACGTTGGAGAGCACGGTTCCAGCGACGCGCGCGAAACAGCTATCAGACGTAGCTATGTGCAAGCCACCCTGGTCCTGCTCCTTCTCTGGGCGTTCATCGCCGCGATTGTTGTAATGAGCATCTGGCAACCAGCTTAGCGCTCCTGCCAGTCGGTGGCTTCATGCAGCGTCGCCATCGCTGTTTTCAGTTCCGGATCGGATCTCTAGCCCGTGCGCTCAAGGATCTCCATTACCACCCGGTCTGCAGATTCCATTGCGCCTTCCATGCCGCGCTCCAGGCGTGCGGTATGTTCACCGGCAAAATGAATGCGGCCGTGGCGCTGGCCAATTTCGTTGGCAAAAGCACTGATCTGACCCGGTGCCCAGGAGGCCCAGGTGCCGCCCGTGTAGCGTTCTTTCTGCCAGGAGAAGACCTTCAGAGGCGTAAGCGCTTTGGCGGCCTTGGGACGGATGCGTTTCAGCACCGCCATGCTGCGTTTTATCAAGGCTTCAGACGACAGCTTGTCGGCTTCGAGGGCATCCGCGCCAGACAACCAGACGGCGGCGGATTTCGTCGCGCCGCCGGGGCTGTAGGGATAGGCCAGCAGCTGCCCGATGTCGGTATCGGTCCATAGCGTCGGCGGCAGGCCATCCTGCTCCCAATAAGCGTCGTCAACGCGAAACAGCACTTGCGTGGTTGTGCTGTAGGTCAGGGTGTCGATGCCCCGCCGCTGTGCCGCGGGCAGTTCAGGGGTAATCCGCATCCGTCGCAACGCCGGGGCCGGCAGCGTTACCAGGACCCGCCCGGCCTCGAAGACACCGTCGGCGGTTTCCACAACCACGACTTCACCGCGGTCGTGGATGGCGCTAACCGGGCAGGACAATTTGACGGGCTCTTTTAGCGCTGCGGCCATGGCTTCTGGCATCCGCTGATTGCCGCCGACGATATG
>Ga0138256_10003112_pt1 | contig 17683 bp, 15 predicted proteins | sample KNB2016incub_MG_FD_105486 | JGI IMG/M metagenome (GOLD analysis project Ga0138256, IMG submission 105486) | Active sludge microbial communities from wastewater in Klosterneuburg, Austria - KNB2014incub_MG | ecosystem: Engineered > WWTP > Activated sludge > Unclassified | place: Austria... | reverse complement strand
TCGAGCGCGACGATGTAACGCCGCACCGTGCGCCGGTCGACCCCCAGTCGCCGGCCGAGCTCGGCGCCCGAGAGCTGTCCGTGCGCCTGCAGCAACTCCAGCGCGGCGAGGATCCGTGTCGTCGGCAGGCTCACTTGAAAAGGGTATCAGGCAATAGGGCGAAAAGTGTCCGCTTGGCGGCCTAGCCTCTCGCTGGACGCGAAACTCCCTTCGCTTCCTGGCGCTCGAGGAGAGCACCCATGGCATCCGTCTCCCACCTCTGGATCTTCTTCGGCCTGGTCTTCGGCATCGTGCTGCTGCCCGGGCTCGACATGGCCTGCGTGCTCGGCTGCACTCTGAGCGGCGGGCGCCGCGCCGGACTGGCGTCGATCGGTGGCATCGTCACCGCCGCAGTCGCCCATGTCGCGATCGGCGGTGCCGGCATCGCGGCGATCCTCCTGGTGATGCCGGCGCTGTTCAACACGCTGCTGGTCGCCGGTGCGGCCTACGTCGCCTGGATCGGTCTCGCCCTCGTGCGCAGCGGGGCGCTCTTCGACCCCGGGAACACGCATGCCGCGGCGGCCATCGACCTATCGACGGCCTACCGCCGCGGCATGCTGACCAACCTCCTCAACCCAAAGGCCTACGCCTTCATGCTGGCGATCTTCCCGCAGTTCGTCAGAAAGGAGTGGGGGCCGGTCGCGCTCCAGGCGGCGGTGCTCGGCGCGATCATCGTGGCGACCCAGTTCTCGGTCTACGGCGCCGTCGTCCTCGCCGCCGCCCGCGCCCGCGGCTGGCTGGCGGAGCGTCCTCTAGCGCTGGCTCTCATCGGCCGCAGCGTCGGCCTGCTGCTGCTCGCCGTCGCCCTGTTCTCGGTAGTGGAAGGTTGGAAGCGATGGGATTGAGTCGTCGGGCACGATCCGAGCCGCCGCCTACTCGCGGCGCGCACTCGTGGCAGCGGAAGTCCAGCCACGTGCTCGGATCGCCTGTGTGATGGCTTCGCCTGCGAAGCGGTGACCCGCGGACGTGAGGTGGTGATCGTGGGGGAAGTAGAGATCCTCGGCGGCTGCGGGCAGGAGGGGGGCGAGATCGAGGAAGTCGATCCCCAGCTGCGCGAACTCGCTCGCATAGAGCGGCGCTCGCGCCTGCGGGTTCACGGGCAGGTGGACCACCAGCAGCGGAACTCCGGCGGCGGCGCAGGTGTCCCGGATGCGCGCGAAGAGCGCGCGATTCAGCCGCCAGCGCTCGCCGATCGGCCAGCGGTCGGCCAGCGCGTCGACGGTCTTCCTTGCGAGCCGCCCGAGGCGCAGGTCCTGCCTCCACCAGGAGGCGAGCGGCCCGGGCCGGTTGGCGGCAGTCGTGCGCACGAGGATTCCCTCCTCGAGGTGAAAGGCCGGCTTCTCGAGCCAGACGTGTCCCTTGCGGTACGACGAGAGGCTGCGAGCGAGATCCTGGCGGATGAAGGAGAGCACCACGAAGTCGGCGCGCCAGCGCAGGGCCTCGTGCTCGAGCGCCAGTCCCATCTGGTCGATCCCGAAGCCGCCGATGCCGTAGTTGAGAGCCTCTAAAGAGACCCTCTCCTCGGTGGCGAGCGCACCCTCGGTAACCGACCGGTCGAGCTCGCGCTCGACAAGGGCGACGAACGTCTCCTCTTCGCGGACACCGCTGCCGAAGGTGAACGAGTCGCCGAGGAACGCGATGCGTCGCGCCGTCGAGGGGGCCGCGAAGTCGTACCGCGAGCGAAAGCCCTGCGCGTTCGCCACGTAGGTGACGTCGTAGTCGGCGGTGATCTCGTGAATGGTCTCGCCGGGCGGTAGCTTCCAGCCGATCGCCGCGTCGTAGGTCCGGTCACGTTCGGCGGCGACGTCGCCGGGATAGAGCGGCACCGGATAGATCTCCGACTGCGACAGGCGGAGGAGTCCTTCGGCGAGCACCAGGGCGAGCGCCGTCGAGGCCGCAACCGCGACGGCCCGGCGCTGCCATGGCGTCCAATGCGGCGGGCTCAAGAAGCGAAACCGTAGCACCGCGGTCGGTAGCTCGCACCATGCGTGCGCAGCCGCAGTACAGACGCGAGATTCATGCGGTCCATTTCGTCTTACCTGCCTGCCGTGGGCTTCTGGGCACCGCGGTCCCCGGCAGTTCGCGCGCTGGGGGTTGATGGGAGGTGGCATTAATGACACCATCACATGAGCGGTTTCTAGGGAAGCTGCTGCTTCGCCTGGAAGACGAGCCGGCCAGCGTGGCGTTCGCTGAGCTGCGGCGGTTCTGTGAGGCGGTCTTCGGCGAGGGACGCCAGGGCAAGGGGAGTCACCTCATCTTTCGGACTGGAGTGCCGGAACTGCCGATCGTGAACATTCAGCCGAGCGGAAGAATGGCGAAGCCGTACCAATGTCGCCAGGTAGCGCGGGCCGCGAAGGCTCGGATGGCGAAAGAAAGGGACTGAGATGGAAGTCTCCGACCGCTATTCGTACCGCGTCTTCTGGTCCGAGGAGGATGGCGAGCATGTCGCCGTTTGCGCGGAACTGCCGGGGCTGTCGTGGCTCGACAAGAAGGCAGAGCGGGCACTCACGGGAGTGCTGCAGGCGGCCCGGGAGGCGATTGAGCTGTTGCGCGACAAGGGGCAATCGGTGCCCGAACCGCTCATCGACCGGCGCTACAGCGGAACCTTCAAGGTGCGAATCCCGCCTGAAGTGCACCGACGGCTCGTGCTCGAAGCCGAGGAGCAGAACATTTCGCTCAATCGCCTCGTTTCCGCCAAGCTCGCCGCACCGCTCGAGCGCGGCGCGGGCGAGTAGGATTCTTCCGTGATCCGGAGCCTTCGCTTTCTGCCGATGCTGCTGCTCGCGAACGTCACTTCTCTCGCCGCCCACGAACCGCACAAGCCGGCCGCTCCTGCCGCTCCAGTTGCCGTCGCCCTGACGGCGATTCCGCTCCCCGCCGGCTGGGTCGAGAGTCGGCCGCCGGCCGGCCCGGGCGCGTTCGCGCCCATGCTCGCCGGGGACGGCGACGGTTTCCTCGCCACCTGGGTCGAACCCCTGCCGGATTCCGCCCATCGGGTGCGCTTCGCGCGCTGGCAGGGCGGAATTTGGGGCCCCGCTTCGACCATTCGCGAGGGCAAGACCCTGTTCGCGAATTGGGCCGACGTCCCAGGTGCCGTGCGCGCTCCGGACGGCGCGCTCTACGCCTGGTGGTTGGAGCGCTCGAGCGCCGGAACCTATACGTACGACGTGCGTCTCGCGCGCTCGACCGACGAGGGCGTGACCTTTGCCGCGCTCGGCGTGCTGCACGACGACCGCTCGCCCTCCGAGCACGGCTTCGTATCGGCGATCCGCGAAGGCAAGGGTGTGCGCTTCTACTACCTCGACGGCCGCGCCACGCCGGGCGACAAGCCGATGCAGCTGCGCACCGTTTTCGTCGAAGGAACGCAGATCGCGCCCTCCGAGCTCGTCGACGAGAGCGTCTGCGACTGCTGCTCGACCGCCGCGGTCGCGCTCGCCGCGGCCGCCGGGGGCGGGAGCGCCGTCGCTTACCGTGACCGCACGTCGAGCGAGATCCGTGACGTGCAGGTCGCTCTACGGCCGGCCGGGGGCGCGATGACCACGAAAGCGGTCGGCAACGATGGTTGGAAGATCGCCGGCTGTCCGGTCAACGGCCCGGCGCTCGCCGGATCCGACAGGAGTCTCGCGGTCGCTTGGTTCGCGGCGCCGGACGATCACCCGCGTCTGGCGGTGGCGCTCTCGGCAGACGGCGGCGCCACCTGGAACGCGCCGCATCCGCTCCACGCCGCCAAACCGATGGGACAGCTGGGGATGGCGTCCCTGGCCGGAGCCTTCGAGATCTCCTGGCTCGAAGCGATCGTTGGCGGTTCCGAGCTCCGGCTCGCGCGGATCGACGCCGGCGGGAAACTCTCACCGTCGCTGGCGATCGCCCGCACCGGCGCCGGCCGTACCGCCGGCATCCCGCGCCTCGCCAACGCCGGGAATCGGCTGGCCCTTCTCTGGGTGGACAGCGCGAATCCTGCGGCCGCAGGCCTCCGCTTCGCGACGCAGACGCCGTAGATCCTGCCGTCGACTTTCCGCGCTGCGCCGGCCTCTACACCGACGGCTTCGAGAGCGCCACCGCATCTGCGTGGCGGAGCGCCAGCGTGCCCTGAGGCTCCGTGGTGCTCCAGCGGGACGAGGTGCCGTCTTCGAAGCCGTCGTGGAAGCGGAGCGTCGGCGCCATCTCGATCGCGCCGCGGTCGCAGATGGCGGTGCCGTCGCTGTCGCCGTCCTGCGGCCGGGAGAGGCCGCGCTGGTCGTGGGCGGCGCACCAGAGTGGATCGCCCGAGTCGAGTGCCGGGCTGCCGGCGAGCAGCGGATGCGCCCGGAAGCGGTCGAGAGGATCCGGTGCGACGAGCGCGTCGAGCAGTGGGTCGATGCCGGTGAGATCGGACGCGGTCAGCGTCGCCTCGCAGCCGGAGAGGTCACCGATCAGGCTGCCGCCGTCCGAGTGTAGCCGGAAGTGGCAGTCCGGCCCGATGTTCGAAGCACTGTTGCCGGCGAGGATCGTATTGCGCAGCTCGATGAAGCCGGGATCGAAGTGCACCTCGCCGATGCCGCCGCCGATCCCGGCGCTGTTGCCGGTGATCGTGCATTGATGGAGCGCGAAGAAGCAGCCGCCGTCGTTGCCGATCGCCCCGCCCAGTCCTGCGCTGTTGCCCGAAAACGTGCAGTTGACGAAGGTGAAGTCGGTGGAGGAGTTGCCGATCACCGCGCCGCCGATCTGCAGTGCCTGGTTGCCGGTGAAGCTCGAGTCCTCGATGTGGACGGTGGCCCGCGGCGTCGTCGAGAAAGAGCCGATCGAGTGCAGGGCGCCGCCGTTGCCGCCGCGATTGCCGGTGAAGGCGGCGCGGCGCAGGTCGATCGAAGAGCCCGGCCCGTCGTTGAGGATGGCTCCTCCCTCGGGCCGGTCCTCGTCGCCGGGCGGACCCATGTTGGCGGCGAAGGTGACCTCGACGCCGCGCACCGCGCCGGCGTTGACGATGGCACCGCCGCTGGTCGAACGGCAATCCGTGAAGGTGACGCGGTAGAGATCGACCGTCCCCGACGCCGCGTTGCGCAGGCAGCCGCCGGGCTCGGAGGAGCCGCTCGTGAGCCCGCCGCGCACCGTCAGGTGGCGCAAACGCAGCGCCAGAGCCGCCGCCGTCGGGCGGAGGTCAAGCACGCGGTCGAGCGCGCCGCCGTCGACGATCGTCAGGGATTCGCCGGCGCCCGCGATTTCGAGCTCGTCGAGGAGGTCGAGGTCGCCGGTCGCAGCGAGGTTCTCGCCGGTGCCGGTTACGGAGAGGAGGAGCGTCCCCGCAGGGAGCTCGATCCGATCGGGTCCAGCGAGCGCGTTGGCCTCCTGCACCGCGGCGCGCAGAGTACACGGTGCGCCGGCGAGCGGGCTCGCGCACAGGCCGTCGCCGGCGGCGGTGTCGGGAGCATCGAGGAGAGTCTGCACCGCGAAGACCGCCGCGCCCGCGGGCGCGGCGGCGGAGAGGAGCGCGGCGAGCGTCCAGGTCGAAAGGGGAAGGCGCGCAGCGGTCCGCATGGCCCCGCACTCTAGCGAAGGCCTCGCCCGGGTGCTGCCGACCTCTGCACGGGGCCGGGACTGACGCCCCAGGGTCCATTCCTCCGTTCTTGAGGACGAGGCCCGGGCCTGTCGCCGGGGCAGCTATCCGAGGGAGGAGCTCGTCATGGATCATCCTGTTCGTCGTGCAGCCGGATCGTTTCGTCGTCGCGCCGTCGTCGCCGCCGTTCTCGTCGCCTGGGGTCTCGCCGGAGTTGCGCTGCGGGCGCAGGAGGTGACCGAGGGCAAGGCGATCCTCGCGCACCCGGCGGGAAAGGCGATCGTCGCGGCGGGCAGGCTTCTCAAGGCGGGCAAGCTCGCGGAAGTCAAGAAGGCGAGCGCCAAGGAGGCGCGCGACGAATGGGCAGCGACCCCGGCGGCAGCCCAGCGCGCGGCGAGCGACGAGGCCGCGAAGAGCGCCCCCGAAGCGCAGGTGCTCGAAGCCGAGATCGCGCGCGCCGGCAATCTGATCAACTACGGCGACTCCGCGATGCTCCGCGTCGAAGCGGCGGACGGCAACAGCATGATCATGGCGTTTGTGTCGCTCGAGGACGGCAAGTGGAAGGTCACCGCCGGTCCGAAGACGATCGACACGACCCCGGTGGTGGAGACGGCGCCGCCGGTCACCGGCGCGGCGATCCTCGATCATGAGATCGGCAAGGTGGTGCTCGCCTATGCCAGGGAGATTCAGGCCGGGAAGATCGACGCCGCGCTCGCCTGGCTGAGCGGTCCGGCGCGCGCCAAGCGCGCCGCCGAGTCGGCCGAGGAGCGGAAAGAGAGCGACGCCTACCGCAAGTCGACGACGCCCGCCCCCGCCGCCTTCGCCGAACAGATTCGCGCTGGCGGCAAGATCTCGTTCGTCGGCGAGAAGGCCTACCTCCAGACGGTCGTCAACGAGACCACGAAGAACCCGGACGGCAGCATCACCTCGAGCTCGAGCTCGATGTCGCTCGGCTTCGAGCTCGACAACGGCAAGTGGCGGCTGGCCGACTGATCCGGCCCGCGGCGGATTGCCGTAGGCTTCGGGCATGCCGCTTTCGGGTCGATGGGGCCGCTGGAGCGCGGGCGCGGGGCTCGCGCTCGGCGTCGGGTCGGCGCTGCTCGGTTCCTTCGCCTGTGCCGGAAACCCGCCGTCCGGAACGGAGCTCGATCTGTTCGCCCATCTGCCCGCAGCGGAGAGCTGGTGCGAGACCGCCGAGATCGATCTCGGGACGGCCACCCCGGATCCGGCGCTGCTCGGGGGTTGGGGCGCGCCTTCGCGCGCGGTGAGCGACTATCTCTGGGGAGCCGGCGAGCGCTCCGAGTTGATCTTCCGCCGTGCGGATGCGCGCGGTTTCCGCATCCGCCTGCGCGGCTGGGCGCATCCCCGGCTGCCCGAGGGGCAGGACGTCGACCTCGCGCTGAACGGCGTCGCGTTGGCGCGCATCCGTCTCGGCAGCGCACCGGAGACCGTCGAGGTGGAGGTTCCGGAGGGCCGGGCCCGGCCCGGCCGCAATGCTCTGGTGCTCGCCTATCCGGTGGTCGTGCCCACCGGGCGGTACGGGCGGCCGCTCGGGCCGGCCTGGGACGGTCTGCGATTCGACAGTGCGCGCGCCGGATCCGCACCTCGCCCGCAAACTGCCGCAGTGGCGCCGATCGAGCTGCCGGAAGGCTGCGGCATCGATTTTCTGCTCGAGCCTCCGGTTGGAGCGCAGCTCGTCGCGTCCGGAATCGAGGAACGGGGCGGCGCGCGACTCGAGGCCGATGTCGAGTGCGAGGGTGCGCCCGCCAGCTTTGGCGGACTCGTGCCGGCGCGAGGCGGGCGGCGCGTGCTTGCACTGTCCGGCGGGGTCCCTGCAGTCGTGCCCTGCCGCGTCACCTTGCGGGCGGTTCCGGGGGCTTCGCCGGGCGCGCCCGGCACGGTGCGGATCGGCGCCGCCGCGCTGCAGGTCGAGCCCGTCCCTGCAACTGCTTCCGCCGCTCCTGTCCGACCGCGTCCGACGACTCGGGCACTGGCGCCAGCGATGCTATCGGCCCCGGCGCGGCCGAGCTTCGTGATCTACCTGGTCGATGCCTTGCGCGCCGACCGGCTTGGGGTCTACGGTGGCCCACCGGGCCTCACGCCGGCGCTCGACCGCTTTGCCGGCCGGGCCGTGCGCTTCGAACAGGCACGCGCCCAGAGCTCGTGGACCCGACCGGCCGTCGCCTCTCTGTTCACCGGGCTGACGCCGTTGCGCCACGGTGCCACCGATGTCGAGAGCCGCCTGCCGGACGAGGTCTCGACGGTCGCCGAGCGCCTGCGGGCGCGTGGCTATCGCACCGGCTACATCACCGCGAATGGCAACACCACGGCGGCGTTCGGGTTCGACCAGGGCTTCGACTTCTTCCGTTGGCTCTACGGCCGGAACGAGGGGGAAAAGGTGCGCTGGCCGCAGGTGCATGCGACGGCGCGGGAGTTCTTCGCTCGCCTGCCGCCATCGATGCCCTTCTTCCTCGTCCTGCACACTGTGGAGACCCATGCGCCGTATCTGCCGTCGCCGCGCCATCGTGCCCGCTGGGCGGCGGGCGCCGATCCCCGGCTGGGCGAGCGCCCCACGCTCGTCGAACTTCCCGGGCGCGCGCCCGGCGAGGAGATCGTGCGCCAAGTGCGCCAGCTCTACGACGCCGAGGTCGCCGACGCCGACGAGGGCTTCGCGGATCTCCTCGGCGAGCTCGAACGTTGCGGACGGAGCGCGGACACATCGGTGCTCTTGCTCTCGGATCACGGCGAAGAGCTCTTCGACCATGGCCAGGTGGAGCATGGACGAACGCTCTACGAGGAGCAGCTCCGCGTGCCGATGCTTTGGTCGCTGCCGGGCGATTCCAGCGGACGCCGCGTCGCTCCGGCAATCGATCAGATCGACGTCGCGCCGACGCTGCTCGAACTCGCCGGGCTGCCGGCCGCCGCCGACCTGCCAGGTCGCAGCTTCGCGGCGGCCCTGCGGGGGGGTGAGCCGCCCCCGGCGCGACCCTCGGGGGCCTGGCTCGACCGGCTCCATTTTCACCAGGAAGCGGTCGCCGGCGGTGGTTTCAAACTGATTCGCAACCTCGTCCCGACCGCGGTGACGGCCGTCGCCGACGAGGAGCTCTTCGGCCTCGACGACGATCCGGACGAGCAGCGGCCGCTCGGCGAGGAGAAGGCCTTGCGGCGCGAAGCCTTGCGCGCGCAGCTGCGGAGTTGGCGGTTGCAGAGCGGCGCCGCGCTCGACGGCGGCGCGGCGGAGATCGACGACCGGTTGCGCCGCGAGCTCCAGGCGCTGGGCTACATTCAGTAGGCGCCGACTGCGCCGCGGCGAGCCGGCAGGCCGCCAGCGAAGAGTCGACAGCGCCGCCAGTCTGAAACGTCACGCGCGCCGCTGCGTAGGATTCCAGTGGGAGGAGTGAGCCATGGCTGAGGTCCGGCTGCGACGTTCTCGGGAGAAGAAGGTGGTGGGCGGGGTGATCGGCGGCTTCGCGGAGTACTTCGACCGCGATCCCGGGCTGCTGCGGCTGCTCTACGTCCTGATCTCAATCGTCTCGGCGGCCTTCCCCGGCATCTTTGTCTATCTGATCCTCTGGGCGGTGATTCCGCTCGCCGAAGCGCGCTCGACGGCGCCGGGCGAAGCCGCGGCCAGCCGCATCGCGACCTGAGAGCGGCCCGCCTTCAGTTGCGCCGCGCGGTGGTCTCCGGGTGGAAGGTGCGCCAGGAGTGCCAGAACTCCTGGTAGGCGGGCAGCGGGCTGAGCCGCTCTCCGGCGCGCGGGCCGGCGAGGGCAACGCCGGCGGCGCTCCAGGTGGTGCCGGTCGCGCGGTCGACGAAGCGCGCGCGGTCGGCGGCCGGCGCGAGGTCGAGCCCCGCGCCCTCGAAGGCATGGAACGACGCATCGTCGGCGTCGAGCAGCAGCACCACCGGCCGGTCGCCGACCCGGTCGGTGATCACCCGTTCGCGGACGAGCTCGTTCCAATCGAAGGCGCGCGCCTGGCTGCCGGCTCCTCCGGAGACGACCCCGACCACCCAGGATTTTTCCTGCCAGCTCCTGGGATCGCGGCCGGTGAGGGTGCTCTCGTTCGTCCCGTCGTCGAAGCCCGCCATCCGCGCGTAGCGCTCGGCGAACTGCGGGTCGGGTTGCATGACGTCGGTCTCGGGATGCAGGGCGGCCCAGGCTCCCCAGCTCATCTGGCGCGACGGCACTTCGTCGAGTCGCTGGCCTTGGCGCGCGCCGGTGACCGCTTCGCCGGTCGCCTGGCGCCACCAGCTACCGGTCGTCGCATCCTCGAACATGGCGTTGAAGTGATCCATGCCGACCAGCCGGAAGCTCTCCACCCGATCGTTCACGACCGGGCGATAGACCCTCCCTGTGCGGCAGACCGTGCAGTAGGTGACCATCACCGGCTGCCCCGCAACCAGATCGCGTACCTGGTGGTGGTAGCCGAGGTAGCGGATCGGATAGGCGCGGGCCTGCGACCGGCCCTGCGCATCGGCGAGCTCGATGCCGACGACGAGGGCGGCAGGCGGCAACCCGCCCGATCCGCTCGATTCGGTCGTCCCGCTCGTGCCGCCCAATCCGGTCATTCCGAGGTCCCGGGCGGTGGCGAAGGTGAGTCTCTGCGGCTGCCGGAACATGACCTCGGCCGACATCGGGCCGTTCACCTGATAGACGAAATAGCCCACGCCGGCCAGTGCGAGAACGGTTGCCACCCGGGCCACCCGGCCTCCCCGCGCCAGGATCTGTGCCGCGGCCCAGAGCGCGACGGCGCCGGCGGCGATGCGGAGCGCCCAGATGCCGCGATGGAGCGCGAACGCGAGGTCGAGCGTCTGTCCGCGCTGGCTGCCGGGGAACGGCATGATCCAGTAAACGCGCAGGGCCTCGCCGACCAGCAGGAGGAGGAGCGCAGCGACGAGAATCAGGCTGGTCGACCGCAGGGACGAACGCATGGGGAGCTCTCCGGCGGCGGATCCTATCCTTTGCCTTGGGGGTGGAATCGGGGCTCTCCGGGCCGGTGCACTGGCAATCCGGGCGCCGACCGCTACAATCGGCCGAATGACGAAGACGCTCGGACGGCAGGAAGCGGGGCGAAGGGCCGGTTCGACGAGGCGGCCGCAGCCTGACGTGATGGCGTGGGGCTGGAGCTGCCTGCTCGCTGTCGGGCTGCTGGCGGTCGCCTGCAGTTCGCAGCCGTCGCCGCAGACTGCCAGCACACCGGTGCCGCCGGCGGCGAAAACCGCCCCGGAGCCGGCGTCCGCCGAGGGCGGCGCCAGCGGAGCGCCGCTGGCGCCGAGAGCGCCTCTGGCCGCATCGGCCGGCGTTCCAGCGGCTCCGGCCACGAACGGGACACCGCCAGCGGAGGCGCCCGATGTCGAGGAGCCGGGGTCGCTCGAGTTGGAGCCGGGCGAGGCGGCCGACGCCGACGTCGCCGGCGACGAGGCACCGCCGGCGGAGCCGGTGGTCGCGAACGATCCGGGCACTCTGCTGCACGAAGCGATGGACGCCTACGCCGCCGCCGGCGTCTCCTGGGACCGCGGCGCCGCCGACGAGGCGATCGCTGCCCTCGATCGCGCCTATGAGCGCATGACCCGGGTCGACGTCGAGCCGTCGCCCAGCGGCGAGGTCGTGCTGTCGCGGGAGAAGGAGAACCTGCGCCGCCTGATCTCGCGCCGCATCGTCGAGATCTACGCCGCGCGCCAGACCTCGCTCGGCGACACCCAGGCGTCGATTCCGCGCGACATGAATCCGGACGTCGAGCGCGAAATTGCGAGCTTCCAGGGCCGTGAGCGCGAGTTCTTTCTCGAAGCCTACCGGCGCTCGGGAATCTATCGGCCGATGATCGTCGCGCAGCTCCAGGAGGCGGGCCTTCCCGAGCAGCTCTCCTGGCTGCCGCTGGTCGAGAGCGGCTTCAAGGATCGCGCTCTGTCGACCGCCCGCGCGCTGGGACTCTGGCAGTTCATCGCATCTACCGGATACCGCTACGGGCTCGATCGCTCGAACTGGGTCGACGAGCGCATGGACCCGGAGAAGTCGACCAAGGCGGCGCTGGCCTACTTGACCGCCCTGCACGATCTGTTCGGCGACTGGCTGACGGCGCTCGCGGCCTACAACTGCGGCGAGCACAACGTCCTGCGCCAGATCAACAACTCGAAGGTGAGCTACCTCGACCAGTTCTGGGATCTCTACTCGCGCCTGCCCGGGGAGACCCGGCGTTATGTGCCGCGCTTCCTCGCCACGCTCGCCATTCTCGAGAATCCGGCGCGCTACGGCTTCGTGCTGCCCGCGGTCTATCCACCGGTGCCCTACGAGACCGCGGAGCTCGCGCGGGCGACCCAGCTCGAGAGCCTGGACAAAGTGCTCGGGCTCGAGAACGGGACGCTGGCGCGGTTGAACCCGGAGCTGCGCCGCAACGCGACGCCGAAGGAGAGCTACGTCCTCAAAGTGCCGCTCGGTGCCGGACCGACCCTGCAAGCGAGTCTCGAGAGTCTGCCGAAGTGGGATCCGCCGGCGGTGTCGGCGGCGCAGATCGAGGGTGGCGTGCACCGCGTGCGCTCGGGCGACACCCTCTCCGGCATCGCCACCCGCTACCACACCAGCGTCTCGGCGATTAAGTCGGCGAACCATCTGCGCAGCGACCGCCTGGCGCTCGGCCAGCGCCTGCGGATCCCGGGCCGGGCAGGCAGCGTCCGCCCCGCCGCCGTCGCCAAGCCCGCCGGCGGCGCGGGGAGCGCAGGGACGGCGGTCGCCGCTGCCCCGCCGAGCCCGTCCCTCCCGTCCGGTACCGAGGTTCGCCATCAGGTCCGGTCGGGGGACAGCCTCTGGCAGATCGCATCGCGCTACGGCACGACGGTCGAGCAGATCCGCGCCGACAATGGCTTGCGCGGCAACGCACTGCTCCCCGGCCAGATTCTCGTGATCCGCGGTTCCGGCGTCGCGCCGGCCGGCGGGACCTGACCGGGAGCGCGGGCCGGAGAGCCTCCGCTCCGCGCGAGACCCGGAAAGCGATCCCAGCTTCAGGGCGCCTGCGATAGACTGCCCGCGCCGTGCAGGCCCCCCTCATCTTCGAAGATTCACCCGTTCCCTCTCCTCCCCTCCGGGCTGCGGTCCTGGGCTCGGGGAGCGGGGGAAATGCCGTCGTCGTCGAATCCGGCGGCTTCCGCGTCCTCATCGACGCCGGCTTCTCGTGCAAGGAGCTCGAGCGGCGGATGCGGCTGGTCGCGATCGACCCGTCGACGATCTCGGCGGTTCTCCTCACCCACGAGCACGAGGACCACATCAAGGGGGTCGACCGTTTCGCCCGCAAGCACCACCTCCCGGTTTACCTCACCGCGGGGACGATGCTCGGCACCGTCCTCGGCGACGAGGTCGTGCCGCGCACGGTGCGGATCGAATCGGGCCGGCCTTTCGAGGTCGGCCCTTTTGCCGTCGAGGCCTTTTCGATTCCGCACGACGCGCGCGAGCCGGTCGGCTTCGTCCTCCAGGACGCCGCGGGCCGGCGCCTGGGCCTGGCGAGCGACATCGGCTGCCGCACCCAGCTCGCCTGGGGGAGGCTCTCCGACCTCGACTGCCTGCTCCTCGAGACCAACCACGACCTCGAGATGCTGCGCAGCGGCCCCTATCCGTGGGCGCTCAAGCAGCGGGTCGCGGGGCGTCATGGGCATCTGTCCAACCGCGAAGCGGCGGACGGCCTGCCGGAGCTCCTCGCCGCCCGTCTGCGCTTCGTCGTCCTCTACCATCTCTCGCGCACCAACAACCTGCCGGCGCTCGCGGCGGCGGAGGTCGCCGAGACTCTCGCCCGCGAAGGGTCGGCGGCCGAAATCGTGATCAGCAGTCAGTTCGAACCTTCGTCGTGGCTGGAGGTGGGGGCGTGAAGCCGGAAGCGATCGCCCCGCCCGAGAGTCGCGCAGCAGAAAGGCTGGTGGAGTATGCGGGCTAAGGTGACGGTCTATCCGCGGCGCGAAATTCTCGATCCGCAGGGCAAGGCGATTCGAACCGCGCTGCAGCGCATCGGTTTCGCGGAGGCCGCGGCGGTGCGCGCCGGCAAGTGCTTCGAGATCGACCTCGGTGCGCTCGACCCGCAGGCGGCCGCCGAGCGCGTGGCCGCGATGTGCGAGCAGCTGCTCGCCAACACCGTCGTCGAGGAGTACGCGATCGAGATTTTGGGCGAAGCGCCTACTGGCGCGAAGCCCGCCAGGGGGACCGCCTCATGAGGTGCGGCGTCGTCCTCTTCCCCGGATCGAACTGCGACCACGACGTCTACCACGTGCTGAAGCACGTGCTCGAGCAGGACGTGGTCTACCTCTGGCACGAAGAGACGACGCTCAAGAGCTGCGACTTCATCGTCCTGCCGGGGGGCTGGTCCTACGGCGACTACCTGCGCGGCGGCGCGATGGCGGCGCTGTCGCCGGTCATGCAGTCGGTGCGCGAGCACGCCGCCAGGGGCGGCCCGGTCCTGGGCATCTGCAACGGCTTCCAGGTGCTCACCGAGGCGCGCCTCCTGCCCGGCGCGCTGCGCCGCAACCGCGGCCTCAAGTTCGAGTGCCGCGACACCTTCCTCCGCGTCGAGAGAAACGATCTCGACTTCACCAGCTGCTACCGGCAGGGGCAGGTGCTGCGGCTGCCGATCGCCCACGGCGAGGGCAACTACGAGCACTTTCCGGAGGAGCTCGAAAGGCTCGAGGCCAACCGGCAGATCGTCTTCCGCTACGTCTCGCCGGCCGGCGAGGAGGACGACGCCTGGAACCCGAACGGCTCGGCGCGGGCGATCGCCGGCATCGTCAACGAGGCCGGAAACGTCCTCGGACTGATGCCGCACCCCGAACGCTGCGCCGAAGAGGTGCTCGGCAACATGGATGGCCTCGGCCTCTTTCAGGGCATCGTCCAGCCGGCCGCGCGCCTGGTCGGAGCTGCGCGATGACCGCTCGCACCCCGCGGACGCCCGCCACGCGCCCCGCCACTCCTGGCGCTCCCGCCACGCCGGCGACGCCGGCGACGCCGGCAGGTGCCGCCGAACCGGCCGTCACCGAGGCCCTCGCCCGCGAGCACGGACTCACCGGCGAGGAGTTCGCGCGTCTCCAGGGCTTCCTCGGCCGCAATCCCACCCTGACCGAGCTCGGCATCACTTCGGCGCTGTGGTCGGAGCACTGTTCCTACAAGTCGTCGAAGGTCTACCTGCGCGAGTTTCCGACCTCGGGTCCGCGCGTGCTGCAGGGCCCCGGCGAGAACGCCGGCGTGGTCGACATCGGGCACGGCTGGGTGGCGGTCTTCAAGATGGAGAGCCACAACCACCCGAGCTTCATTGAGCCGTTCCAGGGCGCTGCGACCGGCGTCGGCGGGATCCTGCGCGACATCTTCACCATGGGCGCGCGGCCGATCGCCTGCATGGATTCGCTGACGTTCGGCGAGATCGATGCGCCGCGCATGCGCTCGCTGATCGACGGCGTGGTGCGCGGCATCGGCACCTACGGCAACTGCATGGGGATCCCGACGGTCGGCGGCGAGACGCGTTTCCACGCCGGCTACAACCAGAACATCCTGGTCAATGCCTTCGCGCTGGGCGTCGCGCGGCGCGAGCGCATCTTCAAGGCCAAGGCCTCCGGGCCGGGGAATCCGATCCTCTACGCCGGCAGCCGCACCGGCCGTGACGGCATCCACGGCGCCTCGATGGCCTCGGAGTCGTTCGACTCCGAGAGCGCGAAGAAGAAGCCGACGGTGCAGGTGGGCGACCCGTTCGTCGAGAAGATCCTGCTCGAAGCCTGCCTCGAGGCGATGCGTTCGACTGCGATCGTCGCGATCCAGGACATGGGCGCCGCCGGCCTCACCAGCTCGATCTTCGAGATGGCCGCGCGCGGCCAGGTCGGCTTCGTGCTCGACCTCGACAAGGTGCCGCTGCGCGAGCCCGGCCTCTCGGCCTACGAGATGATGCTCTCGGAGTCGCAGGAGCGCATGGTGCTGGTGGTGAAGCGCGGCCGCGAGGAGGAGATCGCCAAGGTCTACCGCAAGTGGGGCCTCGAGGTCGCGACGGTGGGCGAGCTGCGCGCCGGGGGCTCCGGAGCCAGGGCCGAGATCCGCCACCGCGGCAAGATCGCCGCCGAGATGCCGATCGCTCCGCTCACCGACGATGCGCCGGTCTACGAGCGTCCGGTCGCCGTGCCCGCCGATCTCGCCCGGCGCCAGCAGGCGCCGGAGATTCCTCCGGTCGAGAATCCTGCCGCGACGCTCGAGGCGCTGCTCGCGACTCCGGAGCTTGCCAGCAAGGAGTGGATCTGGCGCCAGTACGACCACACCGTGCGCACCAACACGGTCATCGGACCGGGTGGTGACGCGGCGGTGCTGCGGCTCAAGGGGACCCCCTCCGGGCTCGCCATGACGTCGGACGTCAATCCGGTCTACTGCGGGCTCGATCCGCGCCGCGGTGGCATGCAGGCGGTGGCGGAGGCGGTGCGGAACCTGGCCTGCGTCGGCGCCGAGCCGGTGGGCGTCACCGACTGCCTCAACTTCGGCAACCCCGAGAATCCGGAGATCCTCTGGCAGTTCCGCGAGGCGGTGCGCGGCATCTCCGAGGCCTGCCGCGCTTTCGCGGTGCCGGTCATCTCGGGCAACGTCTCGCTTTACAACGAGACCGAGGGGCGCTCCATCCCGCCGACGCCGACGGTGGCGATGGTCGGGGTGATCGATAATCTGGGCGAGATGCCGGTGGCGCACTTTCGCAAGACCGGCGATCGCATCGTGCTGCTCGGCAAGGATCGTTCCGAGTTCGGCGGCTCGGTCTACCTCCGCCTGCTGCACGGCATCGAGCAGGGGCTGCCGCCGGCGGTCGATCTCGCCGCCGAAGCGCGTCTGGCGAAGCTCCTGCGGGCGGCGATCGCCGGCAGCGCCGTGCACACGGCGCACGACCTCTCGGAAGGCGGGCTGGCGCTGGCGCTCGCGGAATCGTGCATCGGAGGGTTCGGGCAGGGCGCGGAGGGCGCGGCGGGACTCGGCGTGCGCATCACGGTCGATCTTCAGCCGCTCGAGCTTTTCTCGGAGACCCAGGGGCGGGCGCTCGTCGCCGTCGCTCCGGCGCGGCTCGAGCGCATGCTGCGCCTCGCGGAAGAGATCGGCGTGCCGGCGCAGGATGTCGGCGAGGTGGGCGGCAGCGATCTCGTCATCGTGGCCGACGGCGAGACGCTCCGGTCGCCGGTAGCGCGGCTGCACGAGATCTGGTCGACGGCGCTTCCCAGGGCGCTCGGACTCTAGGAACGGCGGCAGGGCAGGGGACTCCAGGGAGGCGGGGCGAACGGATCATGTGCGGCATCTTCGGTATCGACAACGCGGACGACGCGGCGAACCTCGCCTATCTGGGCCTCTACGCCCTGCAACACCGCGGACAGGAGAGCTCCGGCATCTGCGCCTGGGACGGCGAGCGGCTGCACGTCGAACGTGGCATGGGGCACGTGGCGGAGATCTTCCCGGACAAGGTGCTGGCGCGGCTCCCTGGCCGCCGGGCGATGGGACACACGCGCTACTCGACCGCCGGTTCGTCGGTGGTCGCCAACGCCCAGCCGATCGTGGTCAAAACCTCGATGGGGCCGATCGGCATCGTGCACAACGGCAATCTGACCAACGCCGCGGCGATCCGCGACCAGCTCGAGGCCGCCGGTTCGATCTTTCAGACCACCAGCGACACCGAGGTCATCCTGCACCTCATGGCGCGCAACCCGCGCGCCGACGTCGTCGAGTCGCTTATGGTGGCGCTGGCGGAGGTCGAGGGGGCGTATTCGCTGCTCGTCATCACCGACAGTTGCCTGATTGCGGCGCGCGACCCGCACGGCTTCCGGCCGCTCGCCATCGCCGAGCTCAACGGCTTCCTCTGTTTCGCGTCGGAGTCGTGCGCTTTCGATCTGCTGGGGGCAAGAAAGCTTCGCGAGCTCGAGCCCGGGGAGGTGGCGGTCGCGAGGAACGGCAAGCTCGAGTCGTTCCGGCTGCCGCACAAGGCCCAACCGTCGCGCTGCCTCTTCGAGCACGTCTATTTCGCTCGTCCCGACAGCGTCGTCTTCGGCGACTCGGTGGCCGAGATCCGCCGCCGGCTGGGCGGACAGCTGGCGCGCGAGGCGCCGGCGGCCACCGATATCGTCGTGCCGGTGCCC
>Ga0138256_10003111_pt1 | contig 17684 bp, 14 predicted proteins | sample KNB2016incub_MG_FD_105486 | JGI IMG/M metagenome (GOLD analysis project Ga0138256, IMG submission 105486) | Active sludge microbial communities from wastewater in Klosterneuburg, Austria - KNB2014incub_MG | ecosystem: Engineered > WWTP > Activated sludge > Unclassified | place: Austria... | reverse complement strand
CTTCTTCTTCGCCGCGGCGCGCGGCGCGGGCGGCTCGGCATCCTTGCTCACCAGGTGCACGCGCAGCCGGCCGAGCAGCTCGTACAGTGTCGCCAGGTGGCGCGGGTCGAGGCCGTCGAACAGCTCGACCACCCAGGCTTCGTGCTCGGCCGCCATCTGCAGGAACTTGCGCCGGCCGGTCGCGGTCAGGCGCACCATCATCGAGCGCCGGTCGGTCGCGTCGGCGACGCGCTCGACCCAGCCTTCGGCGACGAGCTGGTCGGTCAGCCCCGTCACGTTGCCGCCCGTCACCATCAGGTAGCGCGACAGCGCGTTCATGCGCAGCCCTTCGGGGTGGCGCTCGAGCTGCGCCAGGTAGTCGAAGCGCGGCAGCGTGGTGCCGAAGCGCCGGCGCAGCCGCGAGCGCACCTCCTGCTCGATCTGCGTGCTGCACGACAGCAGCCGCAGCCACAGCTTGACGGCGGTGTGGTCGGCGGCCACAGCGCGCGCCTCGCGGCCGATGTTGTCGTCGTCGACGACGCGCAGCAGCTTGAAGTCGGGTTGCGGCGGCATTTCAGTCCCTTCGCCGCGCATGACGCGATGTGCGATGCATGGAAGCAGCCGATCCGAGCAGCCACCGCGGATCCGGCTCTGCCGGTCCGCTGGTGGCGCCCCCCGGGGGGCGCGCCGAAGGCGCTACGGGGGGGATCATGTCACCTCGCCGCCGCTGACGGAGACCGATTGGCCGTTGATCGCGGCGGCCGCCGGCGTACACAGCCAGGCGACGGCGTCGGCGACTTCTTCGGCCTTCACCAGACGCTGCTGCGGATTGTGGCGCGCGAACTCGGCGCGCGCCGAGTCGGCGCTGCGGCCCGTCTTCGCGACGACGTTGGCGATGCTGTCTTCGAGCAGGTCGGTCTCGGTGTAGCCGGGGCAGACGGCGTTGACGGTGACGCCGCGCGCCGCGACTTCGAGCGCGAGCGAGCGCGTCAGGCCGATCACGCCGTGCTTGGCCGCCGCATAGGCGGCGACGTAGGCGTAGCCGCGCTGGCCCGCCGTGCTGGCGACGTTGACGATGCGGCCCCAGCCGCCGGCGAGCATCGCCGGCAGCGCGGCGCGCATGCACAGGAAGGTGCCGGTCAGGTTGACGCCGAGCATGCGCTGCCAGAGGTCGTCGTCGGTGCGCACGAAGGGCGCGCTGGCGGCCTGGCCGGCGTTGGCGACGAGGATGTCGACCGGCGGCGCGCCGTCGATCGCCGCGGTCCAGGCGCGCGCGACGGCATCGGCGTCGGTGACGTCGCAGACGACAGCGCGGGCCTGCGCACTTTGCGGCAGCGCGGCGGCGAGGGCGGCGAGCGGCTCGTGGTTGCGGCCGACGAGCGTGAGGCGCGCGCCGTCGGCGGCGAGGCGGCGCGCGATCGCGGCGCCGATGCCGCGGCCGGCGCCCGTCACCAGCGCGTGGCGGCCGGCGAGCGGGGCGTGCGACGTGTCGTTCGTCATCGCGCCGGCTCCTGCGGCGCAGCCGCCTGCGCGGCGAGCGCCTTCTCGCGCGCGAAGCCGGCTTCGAGCTGCGGCTTGGCCGTGCGGTACTGCTTCGGCCAGGCAATCTCGGCGCAGCCGATCTTCGCCGCCTCGGTCAGCGTCCACGCGGGGTTGGCGAGGTGCGGCCGCGCGATCGCGCACAGGTCGGCGCGGCCGGCGGCGATGATCGAGTTGACGTGGTCGGCCTCGCTGATCGCGCCGACGGCGATCGTCGCGATGCCGGCCTCCTGGCGGATGCGGTCGGCGAACGGCGTCTGGTACATGCGGCCGTAGGTCGGCTGCTGCTGTGCGCTGACCTGGCCCGACGAGCAGTCGATCAGGTCGGCGCCCGCGGCCTTGAAGGCGCGCGCGATCTCGACGGCGTCGACCGGCGTGATGCCGCCTTCGACCCAGTCGTGCGCCGAGATCCGCACCGACATCGGCAGGTGCTCGGGCCACGCCGCGCGCATCGCGGCGAACACTTCGAGCGGCCAGCGCAGCCGGTTGGCGAGGCTGCCGCCGTAGTCGTCCGTGCGGCGGTTGGTCAGCGGCGAGATGAAAGCCGACAGCAGGTAGCCGTGCGCACAGTGCAGCTCGAGCCAGTCGAAGCCGGCGGCGGCGGCGCGCCGCGTGGCGGCGACGAAATCGTCGCGCACGGCGTCCATCTGCGCGCGCGTCATCGGCTGCGGGATCGCGCCGTCGTCGAGGTAGGGCTGCGGCGACGGCGCAACGAGCGGCCAGTTGCCGGCGGGCAGCGGCCGGTCGGCGCCTGCGTCTTCCCAGGGCGCGTTGGTCGAGCCCTTGGCGCCGGCGTGGCCGAGCTGGATCGCGATCCTGGCGTCGCTGTTCGTGTGGACCCAGTCGACGATGCGTTTCCACGCCGCCGTCTGCGCGTCGTTCCACAGGCCGGGGCAGCCGGGCGTGATGCGCGCATCGGGGCTGGTGCACGTCATCTCGGCGAACACGAGGCCGGCGCCGCCCATCGCGCGCGCGCCCAGGTGCACCAGGTGATAGTCGCCCGGCACGCCGTCGACGGCGGAGTACTGCGCCATCGGCGAGACGACGACGCGGTTCTTCAGCGTGACGGAGCGTACGGTGTAGGGCGTGAGCATCGGCGCGAACCTGGGCCCCCAGGCTGCGGTCGCGGCGCCGCCGCGATCCTCGCAGCCCCCCGAGGGGGCTGCCGCGCCTTGGGGCGGCCCGGCGGCGCGGCGGCGGGCACGTTCGGCGAACCAGCGCTCGTAGCCTTCGAGCCAGGCGCGGTCGCGCAGGCGCAGGTTCTCGTGGCTGATGCGCTGGCTGCGCGTGAGCATCGAGTACATGAACTGCTCGGGCTCGAGCTGGTCGCAGTAGCGCGCGCCGCAGACCTCGAACCACTCCATCGCGTTCCACGCGGCGTTCTGCAGCCGAAGCGTCTCGATGCGACGCGCCTCCTGGTAGGCGGCGAGCACGGCTTCGATGTGCTCGGGGCTGTCGCCGAGGCGGCCGAACTGGCGCGTCAGCTCGATCGCGTCTTCGAGCGCGAGCTTGGTGCCCGAGCCGATCGCGAAGTGCGCCGTGTGGACGGCGTCACCCATCAGGACAATGTAGCTGCGGCGGCGGTTCCCGGGCCGATCCGGCTCTGCCGGTCGACCCGAACCCCCTCGGGGGACGGCGGCAGAGCCGCCTGGGGGCGCCTTCAGCCACCATTGATCGCAGACGACGCGCTGGAAGTTGAGCCAGGCCGAGCCGCGCAGGTGGCGCGCGTTCGTCATCAGCTTCGCGCCCTGCAGGTTGTCGGCGAACAGGCGCTCGCAGAACTCGACCGACTGCTGCGCATCGGCGCGGTCGAGCCCGTGCGCGAGCCACACGTGTTCCGGACATTCGACGATGAAGGTGGTCGTCGTCGCGTCGAACTTGTAGATGTGGGCCTGGAACCAGCCGTGCTCCGTCTTGCGGAAGTCGAATGTGAAGGCGTCGTAGAGCTTGTTCGTGCCGAGCCAGATGTAGCGGTTGGGCCGCGTCACGATGTCGGGCCGGAACACGTCGGCGTACTTGCCGCGGCTCTTCGAGTTGATGCCGTCGCTGGCGATGATCAGGTCGGCGTCGGGGTAGTCGTCGTCGGAATCGACTTCGCGCTCGAACTCGAGCCTGACGCCGAGCCTCTCGCAGCGGGCCTGCAGGATGTTGAGCAGCTTCTTGCGTCCGATGCCGACGAAGCCGTGGCCGCCGGAGCGGATCGTGCGGCCCTTGAACAGCAGCTCGATGTCGTCCCAGTGGTTGAACGCCTGCTGGATCTCGTCGGCGGTCTCGGAGTCCCAGGCGCGCATGTTGTCCATCGTCGCGTCGGAGAACACGACGCCCCAGCCGAAGGTGTCGTAGGGCTTGTTGCGCTCGACCACCGTGATGTCGTGCTCCGGATTGAGCTTCTTCATCAGCAGGCCGAAGTACAGGCCGGCCGGGCCGCCGCCGATGCAGACGATCTTCATGGGGACTCCTGGGGAAGACGGGTTCAAGTTTAGTAATGAATAGTTTAGGTGTCAAGTAAACGGCGAAGACAGGCGGCGCCCCCTCGGCCGTGGCGCTCAGTGCCGCTGCGACAACCCGTCCACCACGACGCGGCAGCCGATGCCGCGCGGCTCGAGTTCGCGCCACGCGACTTCGCCGCCGAGCTGCTTGACGCGCTTGCGCACACCGGCCAGACCGAGGCCGTGCGACCAGGCCTGGGGGTTGCGGCCGACGCCGTTGTCGTCGAAGCGCAGCACGAGGCGGTCGCCGGCGAGCTGCAGCTCGACGGTGACCCGCGTTGCTCTGGCGTGCGCGATCGCGTTGCTCGCCAGTTCGCGCAGCACGCGCGTCAGCGCCGACCACTGGACGATGCCGAGCGCCACGTCGTCGTCGACGCGGCAGTGCCAGTCGAGCGCGGCGCCGGCGGCGTGCAGGCGCTGCGCCAGGTCGGCCTTCCATTCGGCTGCGGCGTGCGTGAGCGGGCGCGCCGGCGCGGCGAGGCCGCGCGTCAGCGTCTTCAGGTCCTGCAGCGTGTGGCGCACGTAGTCTTCCATCTCGGGCGTCGGCGCCTTGTACATCAGCGTCAGCAGCCGCGCGCCGATGTCGTCGTGCAGGTCCTGCGCCAGGCGCAGCCGCTCCTCGTTGCGGCCCTGCTCGACGGCCTTGTCGAACGCCACGGCGCGCAGCAGCTGCTCGACGACGCGGTCGGTCAGCCGCGCGTCGTCGACGGTGAAGACGCGCCGGCCGCGGTGCGCGTAGCGCAGCGCCACGCTTTGGCGCGGCGCTGCGGGCGCCGCCACCGCCGGCGCGTCGAGGTCGGGCACCGGCACGAGCAAGGTCGAGCCCTCGGCGACGACGCGCGTGCGCGACGACGTGCGCTCGACGACGACGGCCTCCAGCGGGTCGAACAGTTCGCGCAGCAGTTCGGCGAGCTGGCGCGGCGCGTGCTCGGGGTGCGCCTCGACGTCGCGCGCCGTGCGGTACAGGCGCTCGAACATGCGCTCCGTCGTCACGGTGCGGTGGCCGAGCACCTGGTTGAGCAGCCACTGACGCGCGCCGGCGTAGACGCCCAGCGCGATGAACAGCGACAGCGTCGCCGACGCGAACGCGCCGACCGAGAACGCGGCGACGAACAGCAGGTCGAGCGACGCCGCGACGGTGCTGACGGCCGCCAGCAGCGCGAACTCCCGCATCGTGCGCCGCGCCTGCGACATGAACGGCACCAGCAGCAGCAGCGACGCGAAGAAGACGTACCAGGCGACGGAGCCGACCGATACGATCGCGTGCTGCAGGCCGGGCCGGGCATCGGCCGCGGCAATCGCGAGGGTGAGCAGCGCCAGCGTCGCCGTGACGACGAAGCCGAAGCGGCGCAGCATCATGGCGTGCGGGTGCGGCTCGATGCGGAACGACCAGCCGAGCAGCAGCGTCACGCCGGCGGCGACCGTGAGCAGGCTGCCCTGCGTCCACCACCATGCGTAGGGCAGACGCCCGGCGCCGTCGAGCCCGACGAGCGCGGCGACGCCGGCCCAGCACGCCGCTGCCAGCGCGCCCCCGTGCGGCAGGCGCCGCGGGTGCAACACGGCGGCGTGCAGGATCGCCGCTGCCGTCACGAGGTCGAGCGCGCTGCGCGCGCGCAGGTCGAGCGCGGCGAAGCCGGCCGGCAGCCCGAAGTCGAAGCTCGACTCGGCGGCGACGAACAGCAGGTTCGCGCTCTGCGCCAGCGCCATCGCCGCGTACAGCGCATTGCGCAGCGACGGCCGCCCCAGCAGCACGACCATCGCGGCGAGGTACAGCGTGAGCGCCAGCGCGCCGAGCAGCACGGCCATGGTGCCGAGGCCGAGCCAGCCGCGCGCCACGGGGCTCACCGGCAGCGTCGAGCCGTCGGTGAAGCGCAGCACGACGCTGTCGTGCGCCAAGACCGTAGCGAGCGCGTCGTGCAGCCGGCGGTGGCGCTCGCGTTCGGCGTCGGCGACGAGCCAGCGCGCCGAGCGCTGCAGCGCGAGGGCGTCGTCGATGCGCAGCATGTCGGCGTCGTCGGCGGCGAGGTCGAACAGCGTGCGGCCGCGCAGCGCCGCGAGCACCGGGTCGGCCGAGCCGAGCAGCTCGACGCCGCCCTGCGCGTCGACGCGCCAGACGGCGTCGATGTGGCGCGTCGCGGCGAGGTCGCGCGCGAACAGGATCAGTCCGAGGCAGCCGATCAGCGCGGCGCCGACGAGCAGGCGCAGGCGCCAGCCGATCCAGCGCCGCTCGCTGCGCGCGGCCGGCAGCACGGCGTCGAGCCACTGGGTGTCGAAGGTCGATTCGGCGGCGCTGCCACGCTCGCCGACCCGGCGCGGGGCTACGGCGGCGGCGTCATGGGCCATGGCATCGCCGTGGTCAGACGAGGCCCCGCTTGGTCGCCAGCACGGCCGCCTCGGCGCGGCTGGAGACATCGAGCTTCTTGTAGATCGACTTGATGTGGTCGTTGACGGTGAACCACCGGATGCCCATCAGGTTCGCGATCTCCTTGATCGTGAAGCCCTTGCTGAGGTAGGTCAGCACCTCGTTCTCGCGCGGCGACAGCCGCCGCAGTTCCGGGTCCGGCGTCTCGCCGGCCGGCCCGCGGGCGGCCTGGAACGCGGTCATCGCCGAGAACGCCGTCTCGTGGTCGGTGCCGGGGCGGAAGTGGGTGAGCAGTCGGCGCGCAATCGCCGGCGACAGCGGCGGCTGGCCGCGCACGATCTTCTGCAGCTCTTCGACGAGCACCTCGAAGCGGTCCTCCTTGAGCAGGTAGCCGTCGGCGCCGCGCTGCAGCGCGGGGAACAGGTGGTCGTCGTCGGAATAGAGCGTCGTGACGATCTTGGTCGCGGGGTAGCGCGCCAGGTCCGACAGGAGTTCCATGCCGCTGCCGTCGGGCAGCTCGAGATCGACCATGAACAGCTTGTACGCCGCGTCGCGGTCGGTCCGCGGGTCGCCGGCCGCGGCGATGCGGCGGCGCGCCGATTCGAGGTCGCCGGCCTCCTGGATGTCGAGCTCGTCGCTGAAGCTCTCGCGCACGACGCGGCCGAGAAAGCTGCGCGCCACGGGGTTGTCTTCGACGATCAGCACCTTGATGGACATGTCGGCGGAATCCTCCGGGCGCGTAGCGTACCCGTTTTGCGGGCCACGGCCGGTATCGAGACGCAGCGCCTCAGTCGTTGAGCAGCACGAGCTTGCCGCGCACGTCGCGTGCCGCCATGCGCGCGAAGGCGGCATGCAGGTCGCGCATGGGCAGGCGCTGGTCGATCGCGGGCTTGACGCGGCCCTCGCCGTGCCACGCCGCGAGCTGCGCCAGCGCCTCGGCGTTGCGCTGCGGCTCGCGGCGCACGAACTCGCCCCAGTAGACGCCGACGATCGAAGTGCCCTTGAGCAGCGGCAGGTTCAGCGGCAGAGACGGGATCGAGCCCTGAGCGAAGCCGACGGCGAGATAGCGGCCGCGCCACGCCAGCGAGCGGAACACCGGCTCGGCGAGGTCGCCGCCGACCGGGTCGCAGACGACGTCGACGCCGCGGCCGTCGGTCAGGCGCTTGATCGCGTCGCGCACGTTCTCGGTGGCGTAGTTGATCGTCGCGTCGGCGCCGATCTCGCGGCACAGCGCGCACTTGGCGTCGCTCGACGCGGCGGCGATGACGCGCGCGCCCAGCGCCTTGCCGACCTGCACCGCCGCGCTGCCGACGCCGCCGGCCGCGCCGAGCACGAGCAGCGTCTCGCCGGCGCCGAGCCGGCCGCGGTCGGCCAGCGCGTGGTGCGCCGTGCCGTAGGTGAAGATGAACGCCGAGCCTTCATCGAACGCAAAGCCGGGCGGCAGCGGCATCAGGTGGCGCGCGTCGACGCAGGCCAGCTCGGCGAAGCCGCCGTGCGTGCCGACCGCGGCAACGGCATCGCCCGGCCGCAGCAGCTTGACGGCGCTGCCGACCCGGTCGATCGTGCCGGCGAACTCGGCGCCCGGCACGAAGGGCAGCGGCGGCTTGACCTGGTAGCGGCCCTGCACGATCAGCAGGTCGGGGAAGTTGAGGCTCGCGGCGCGCACCGCGACGCGCACCTCGTGCGGCTCGGGCTCGGGGTCGGGCACGTCCTTCCACTCGAGGGCTTCGGGTCCGGTCGGGTTCTCGCACAGCCAGGCCTTCATCGTCGTCTCGAAAAAGGGGGTGGAAGGTCGGTCGATGATACGCAGCTCCCTACAATGCGGCATGCGCATCCTGATCGCCAACGACGACGGCTACCTCGCCCCCGGACTCGCCTCCCTCGTCGAAGCCTGCCGCGGCCTCGGCGACCTCGATGTCGTCGCGCCCGAGCAGAACGCCAGCGGTACGTCGAACTCGCTGACGCTGCACCGGCCGCTGTCGGTCTACGTCGCTGCCAACGGCGTGCGCTACATCAACGGCACGCCGTCGGATTGCGTGCACGTTGCGCTGACCGGGCTGCTCGACGAGCGTCCCGACCTCGTCGTCTCGGGCATCAACAACGGCGCCAACATGGGCGACGACACGCTCTACTCGGGCACCGTCGCGGCGGCGATGGAAGGCTTTCTGTTCGGCATTCCGGCGATCGCGTTTTCGCAGACGCAGAAGGGCTGGGCGCATCTGGATGCCGCGGCACGCGTCGCGCGTTCCGTGATCGAGGGTGCGCTCGCCGCGCCGCGCGACGGCGGCGCCTGGCTGCTCAACGTCAACATCCCGAGCCGCGCCGATGCCGATACGCTGCCGCGCGTCGTGACGCGCCTCGGTCGGCGCCACGCCAGCGAACCCGTGATACGCCAGACCAGCCCGCGCGGCGACACCATGTACTGGATCGGCCCGGCCGGCGACGCGCGCGAAGCCGGCGCCGGCACCGACTTCCATGCCACGGCCAACGGCTGCGTGTCGATCACGCCGCTGCAGGTCGACCTGACCGACCACGCCGCGCTCGACGCCTGGCGCGCGCGGCTGGCCGGCGGCGGCACCCGATGAGCGGAGCGCCGCGCACGCCGAGGTTTCCGCTGTCGCTCGAGCGCATGACGTCTGCGATGCCTGCGAAGGCGACGAAGGCACCGTCGACGCAGACGGCGAGGGTGCCTGCTGCCGCGGACCCTGCTGCGGGCGTCCCCAGCGGCCTCGGCCTCGATTCGCACGGCGTGCGCGTGCGCATGGTGGCGCGGCTGCGTGGCGCCGGCGCGCGCCACGACGGCGTGCTCGCCGCGATGGTGCAGTTGCCGCGCCACTTCTTCGTCGACACGGCGCTCGCGGCGCAGGCCTACGAAGACACGAGCCTGCCGATCGGCCACGGCCAGACGATCTCCAAGCCGTCGATCGTCGCGCGCATGCTCGAGCTGCTGTTCGCCGGCGCGAATGCGCGCGCCGCGGGTTCGCTCGGCCGTGTGCTCGAGATCGGCACCGGCTGCGGCTACCAGGCGGCGCTGCTCGGGGCGCTGGCGCGGCAGGTCTACACGATCGAGCGGGTGAAGCCGCTGCACGACAAGGCGCGCGAGAACCTGGCGGCGCTTCGCGAGCACCGCATCCGGCTGGTGTATGGTGACGGCCGGCATGGCCATCCGCCGAACGCGCCGTACGACAGCATCATCGCTGCCGCCGGCGGCGGCGAGTTGCCGCCGGCTTGGCTCGAACAGCTCGCGCCGGGCGGCCGGCTCGTCGCGCCGATGCTCGACGCCGCGAGCGGCGCGCAGCTGCTGACAGTGGTCGACCGCGAAGAGCGCGGCTATGTCTGGACGCGTCACGAAAGCGTGCTGTTCGTGCCACTAAAATCCGGGCTCGATTGAGGGCCCTTCCGAGTGAACTGTCGATGAAGGAACTCCTGCAACGAATGCTGCACGGGCGTGCATGTGTCGGCGCCGTGCTGTGCGCCGCGGTGCTCGCCGGCTGCGCCGTGCCGCGCAACCGCGCGCCGGTCGAGGATCGCGCGGTCGGCGCGCGGCCGGCGGCGACGCCTGGTGCGCCCACGGCAGCCGGCGCCGTCGCGACGCCCGCGCCTGGCTCCGTCGCCGGCGCCCCGGCGGACGCGACCAAGCCGCCGCCGCCCGGCAGCGAGAACGCCGGCAAGCCGGGTTACTACACCGTCAAGCCCGGCGACACGATGATCCGCGTCGGCCTCGAGACGGGCCAGAACTGGAAGGACATCGCGCGCTGGAACAACCTCGAGAATCCGAACCTCGTCGAGGTCGGCCAGGTGCTGCGCGTCGTGCCGCCCGATGTCGATCCGCGACAGGCGAGCACGCGGCCGGTCGCCACGGCGCGCGTCGAGGCGCGCCCGCTCGATGCGCCGCGTGCCGCGCCGCCCGCCAACGGCGCTGCGGCATCGGCACCCGCCGCGGCGCCGACGGCCGCGCTGCCGCCGCCGACGCCGATCGCGACGCAGCCGCCCGCGGCCGCGCGCGGCAGCGACGACGACATCGCCTGGGCCTGGCCCGCCGGCGGCAGCGTGCTCAAGCCCTTCGACGACGCCGGCAGCAAGGGGCTGGCGATCGCCGGCAGGAGCGGCGACCCGGTGCTTGCCGCCGCAGACGGCCGCGTCGTATACGCCGGATCGGGCCTGCGTGGCTACGGCAACCTCGTCATCGTCAAGCACAACGCGACATACCTGACCGCCTACGCGCACAATCAGACCCTGCTGGTGAAGGAGGATCAGAACGTGCGCCGAGGCCAGAAGATCGCCGAGATGGGCTCGACCGATGCCGAGCGCGTGCAGCTGCACTTCGAGATCCGCAAGCAGGGCAAGCCGGTCGATCCGGCCAAGCTGCTGCCGCAACGCTGACGCACGATGAGGCTCGGGCGGCCATGGTTGCGAAGCGGCAGAGCGTCCCGGGCAATGGCCATGCGCTGCCCGCCGGCTTCCTGCCGGCGCTCGACGCGGCCGACGCGGTCGAACTCCCCGAGCCGCTGAGCGAGGCGCCGGCGCCTCGCGAGAGCGCGCTGGCTGCCGGCGACGGCGAGGTCGGCAACACGCTGCAGGCCTACCTGCGCGAAATCCGCCGCGCGCCGCTGCTGACGCCGCAGCAGGAATACGAAACCGCGTCGCGCGCGCGCGCCGGCGACTTCGACGCGCGCCAGGCGATGATCGAGCACAACCTGCGGCTCGTCGTCAGCATCGCGAAGAACTACCTCGGCCGCGGCCTGCCGATGCCCGACCTGATCGAGGAGGGCAACCTGGGCCTGATGCACGCGATCGGCAAGTTCGAGCCGGACCGCGGATTCCGCTTCTCGACCTATTCGTCGTGGTGGATCCGCCAGAGCATCGAGCGTGCGATCATGCACCAGGCGCGCCTCGTGCGGCTGCCGGTGCACGTGGTGCGCGAACTCAACCACGTGCTCAAGGCGCGGCGCGTGCTCGAAGCGGCGTCGGCGCACAACGGCGAGGCCGACAAGCCGGTGCGCGTCGAGGACATAGCGACGCTGCTGCAGCGCCCGGTGCGCGAGGTCGCCGAGCTGCTCAAGTTCGCCGAGACGCCGGCGTCGCTCGACGCGCCGCTCGAGCGCGGCACGCTCGACAACGCGGCGGAGTCGATGCTCGACACGGTGGCCGACGAAGGCGCCGCCGACCCGATGAACCTGGCGCTGAGCCACGAGGTCGAGCACCTGCTGGCGCACGGGCTGGGCGAGCTGAACGAGCGCGAGCAGGAGGTGCTGGCCGGCCGCTACGGCCTGCACGACCGCGAGCCCGAGACGCTCGAAGTGCTGGCCGAGCGGCTCGGGCTGACACGCGAGCGCATCCGCCAGATCCAGCAGGAGGCGCTCGGCAAGCTCAGGCGCCGAATGATCCGCGCCGGCGTCGACCGCGATTCCGTGTTCTGATTCCGCCTGCGGCGGCGCACGCCGCGCTCCTGGTGCTCAGACCGGAAAGACCAATCATGTCCTCGTGGCCCGTGCTGGTGTTCGACATCGAGACGATCCCCGACGTCGCCGCGCTGCGCGCCGAGCGCGGCGCGGATGCGACGCTGACCGACGCGCAGGTTCACGCCGAGGCGATGGCCGAACGCACCGCGGCCGGCAAGAGCGAGTTCCTGCCGCTGCACCTGCAACGCGTGCTCGTGATCTCGTGCGTGTTCCGCAACGCCGAGGGGCTGCGCGTGCATTCCTTCGTCGACCGCGAGCCCGACGGCCAGTCGCACGAGGGCCGCGTCGTGCAGCAGTTCTACTCGACGATCGAGAAGCACGCGCCGCAGCTCGTGAGCTGGAACGGCGGCGGCTTCGACCTGCCGGTGCTGCACTACCGCGGCTTGAAGCACGGCGTCGTCGCCGGCAAGTACTGGGACATGGGCGAGGACGATCGCGAGTACAAGTGGAACAACTACATCGGCCGCTACCACATGCGGCACCTCGACCTGATGGACCTGCTGGCGATGTACCAGCCGCGCGCCAGCGCGCCGCTCGACGCGATGGCGCGGCTGTGCGGCTTTCCCGGCAAGCTGGGCATGGACGGCAGCGCCGTGTGGCCGGCGTATCTCGAGCGGCGCGTCGACGACATCCGCCGCTACTGCGAGACCGACGTGATGAACACCTACCTGCTGTACTGCCGCTTCCAGAAGATGCGCGGCGGCTTCACCGAAGCCGAGTACGAACGCGAGATCGCCTTCGTGCGCGAGACGCTCGGCGCGATCGACGAGCCGCACTGGGGCGAGTACCTGGCGGCGTGGCCGTCGTCGACATAATCGGCGCATGACGCAGAAGGAATGGCTGCGCGTCGAGTCGCTCGACCTCGACGCGCAGGGCGTGGCGCACGACGCCGCGGGCAAGGTGATCTTCATCGAGGGCGCGCTGCCGGGCGAGGAGGTGCAGGTCGACGTGCACCGGCGCAAGGCGGCGTGGGAGCAGGGCACGCTGGCGGCGCTGCGGCGCGAGAGCAGCCAGCGCGTCGCGCCGCGCTGCCCGCACTTCGGTCTGCACGCCGGCGCCTGCGGTGGCTGCAAAATGCAGCACCTGCACTTCGACGCGCAGGTCGCCGTCAAGCAGCGCGCGCTGGAAGACGCGCTGTGGCACATCGGCAAGGTGAAGCCGGCGCAGGTGCTGCGCCCGCTCGCCGGGCCGGCCTGGGGCTACCGCGACCGGGCGCGGCTGTCGGTGCGCCACGTGGTCAAGAAGGGCGGCGTGCTGGTCGGCTTTCACGAGCGCAAGTCGAGCTACGTCGCCGACATGCGCGATTGCCACGTGCTCGCGCCGCGCGTCGCCGCGATGCTGCTGCCGCTGCGTGAGCTGGTCGGCACGATGGCGGCGCGTGACCGCCTGCCGCAGATCGAAGTCGCCGTCGGCAGCGACGTCACGGCGCTGGTGCTGCGCCACCTCGAACCGCTGACCGACGCCGACCGCGCGCGGCTGTGCGACTTCGCCGCGGCCTGGGGCGTGCAGTGGTGGCTGCAGCCGGGCGGGCCCGACACCGCACACCCGCTCGACGACGCCGGCACGCTGCTGGCCTACCGGCTGCCAGAGTTCGGCGTCGAACTCCACTTCCGGCCGACCGACTTCACGCAGGTCAACGGCGCCGTCAACGCCACGCTGGTGTCGAAGGCGCTGCGCCTGCTCGACGTGCGGCCGCACGAGCGCGCGATCGACTGGTTCTGCGGCCTCGGCAACTTCACGCTGGCGCTGGCGACGCGAGCGCGCGAAGTGCTGGGCGTCGAGGGCAGCCCGGCGCTGGTCGAGCGGGCGCGCGACAACGCGCACCGCAACGGGCTCGCCGAACGGGCCAGGTTCGCCGCGCGCAACCTGTTCGAGATGACTGCGGCGGACCTCGCCGCCGACGGCACGGCCGAGCGCTGGCTCGTCGATCCGCCGCGCGAGGGTGCTCTGCGCCTGGCGCAGTGCCTGGTCGAGTTGCAGGGGCAGGGCGGCGACTGGCAGCCGCCGGCGCGCATCGTCTACGTCAGCTGCAACCCGGCGACGCTGGCGCGCGACGCCGGCCTGCTGGTGCACCAGGGCGGCTACGCGCTGTCGGCCGCCGGCGCGGTGAACATGTTCCCGCACACCGCGCACGTCGAGAGCATCGCGGTCTTCGACCGGGACGCCGCACCGGCCGGCGAACGGGTCGCCGACGGAGTGAATAGACCAGCTCCCTGAACGGAGTCGGCGATCCGTTCGCCGGCCGCCAACGCCGCGAAATGAAGAACGGGGCCCGCAGGCCCCGTTGTCATCGATCAGGAATACGCGCTACTCGCGTTCCCCGCCGAAGATCCCCAACAGCGCCAGCAGCGACTGGAACACGTTGTAGAGGCTCAGGTAGACGCCCAGCGTCGCCGTGATGTAGTTCGTCTCCTCGCCGTCCTGCACGCGCTTGAGGTCGTAGAGGATGAAGGCCGAGAAAATGCCGATCGCCAGCACGGCGACGGTGATCATCAGCGCGCTCGACTGGATGAAGATGTTCGCCAGGCCGGCCACCAGCAGCATGATCGCGCCGATGAACAGCCACTTGCCCATCGACGTCAGGTCGCGCTTGATGATCGACGACATCGTCGCCATGCCGAAGAAGATCAGGCCCGTGCCGGCGAATGCCGTCATGATCAGCCCCGCGCCGTTGGCCAGTCCGAGCACCGCGCCGACGAGGCGCGACAGCATCAGGCCCATGAAGAAGGTGAAAGCCAGCAGCACCGGCACGCCGGCGGCCGAGTTCTTCAGCCGCTCGATCGCGAACATGAAGCCGAACGCGCCGGCCAGGAACACGATGGCGCTCATGCCCGGCCCCATGCCGCGCACGATGCCGGTCGACACGCCGATCCATGCGCCGAGCACGGTGGGCAGCATCGACAACGCCAACAGCCAATATGTGTTGCGCAACACGCGGTTGCGCTCGGCAGCCAGTACACCCGCACCGGCGGTGCCGGGGTAGGCAGTCTGCAGGCTCTCGTTCATGAATCCTCCAAGTGGGACGAAATCGAACAGGGTTCAGACCCCGCGGGCGGATTCTAGTTCCCCCGCGCGGTTGCGCGGGCGGTCCCGCCGCACAGCCCTTACAGTGGGGGCATCTTCCGTTCCTGCCAGACCCGAGCCCGCCCGCCATGCAAAGCAAACCCTATCTGACCCTCGACGCCGTCAGGCGCATCGCCGCCGCTGCCGAGGCGCACGCGCTGGCGCAGCGCTGGGCCGTCGCTATCGCCGTCGTCGACGACGGCGGGCACCTGCTGTGGCTGCAGCGGCTCGACGGCGCCGCGCCGATCTCGGCGCAGATCGCGCCGGCCAAGGCGCGCACGGCGGCGCTCGGGCGGCGCGAAAGCAAGGTGTATGAAGAAATGATCAATCAAGGCCGCACCTCGTTCCTGAGCGCGCCCGGGCTCGAAGGCCTGCTCGAAGGCGGCGTGCCGGTCGTCGTCGACGGCCACTGCGTCGGCGCGGTCGGCGTCAGCGGCGTCAAGTCGAGCGAGGACGTGGAGATCGCGCGCGCCGGCATCGCGGCGCTGGGTTGAACCGGAGCCGCGAAGTCCCCGCGCGGACGGAGTCGGTAGGCATGCGCCGGTATAATTTCGCCGTTTGACCGCCCCCACTTTCGCCCAGCGAAACTCCCCCGATTCCTCGACCGGACTCATGCCGTCGGAGCAGAGCTGGGCGCGCACAACGAACGGAGTATCCGTGCTGCCGCCCCTGATGCCGAACCGGCCCGTCGCACTGCTCGCCCTCGCCGATGGCAGCCTGTTCCGTGGCTGGTCGATCGGCGCCGCCGGCCAGACGGTCGGCGAAGTCGTGTTCAACACGGCGCTGACCGGCTACCAGGAAATCCTCACCGACCCGAGCTACTTCCGGCAGATCGTCACGCTGACGTATCCGCACATCGGCAACTACGGCATCAATGCCGAGGACGTCGAAGCGCCGAAGGTGCAGGCCGCCGGCCTGGTGATCAAGGACCTGCCGGTGCTCGAGTCCAACTTCCGCATGACGCTGACGCTGCCGCAGTACCTCGCCCGCGAGGGCACGGTGGCGATCGCCGGCGTCGACACGCGCAAGCTGACGCGCCACCTGCGCACGCACGGCGCGCAGAACGGCTGCGTCGTCGCGCTGCCCGCCGGCGCCGAACTGACGCAAAGCCGCATCGACGAGGCGATCGCCGCGGCGCGCAGCGCACCGAGCATGGCGGGGCTCGACCTGGCGCAGGTCGTCTCGACGAAGCAGCCCTATGCCTGGACCGAGACTGCGTGGCGCCTGGGCGCCGGCTACGGCACGCAGTCGGCGCCGCAGCGCCACGTCGTCGCCTACGACTACGGCGTCAAGCGCAACATCCTGCGCCTGCTGGCCGAGCGCGGCTGCCGGCTCACCGTCGTGCCGGCGCGCACGCCGGCGGCCGAGGTGCTGGCGCTCGAGCCCGACGGCCTGTTTCTCAGCAGCGGCCCGGGCGACCCCGAGCCCTGCGACTACGCCATCGCGGCGACGCGCGAGATCGTCGCCACCGGCCTGCCGACCTTCGGCATCTGCCTCGGGCACCAACTGCTCGCGCTCGCCTCGGGCGCCAAGACGTTCAAGATGAAATTCGGCCACCACGGCGCCAACCATCCGGTGAAGGACCTCGACACCGGCCGCGTCAGCATCACGAGCCAGAACCATGGCTTCGCCGTCGACGCGGCGACGCTGCCGGCCAACCTGCGACCGACGCACGTCAGCCTGTTCGACGGCACGCTGCAGGGGCTGGCGCGCACCGACCGGCCGGCGTTCTGCTTCCAGGGGCACCCCGAGGCCAGCCCCGGGCCGCACGACATCGGCTATCTGTTCGACCGTTTTGTCTCGCTGATGCAGGAGCGCGCCCATGCCTAAGCGCACCGACATCCGCAGCGTGCTCATCATCGGCGCCGGCCCGATCGTGATCGGCCAGGCCTGCGAGTTCGACTACTCCGGCGCGCAGGCCTGCAAGGCATTGCGCGAGGAGGGCTACCGCGTCATCCTCGTCAACAGCAACCCGGCGACGATCATGACGGACCCGGAGATGGCCGACGCGACCTACATCGAGCCGATCACCTGGCAGATCGTCGAAAAGATCATCGCCAAGGAGCACCCCGACGCGATCCTGCCGACGATGGGCGGCCAGACGGCGCTGAACTGCGCGCTCGACCTGCACCGGCACGGCGTGCTCGCTAAGTACGGCGTCGAGATGATCGGCGCCAACGAGCGCGCGATCGAGAAGGCCGAGGACCGCCTGAAGTTCAAGGACGCGATGACCAAGATCGGCCTCGAGTCGGCGCGTTCGGGCATCGCGCACACGATGGACGAGGCGCTCGAGGTGCAGCGGCGCATCGCCGCCGAGACCGGCGGCACCGGCTTTCCGATGGTGATCCGGCCGAGCTTCACGCTCGGCGGCACCGGTGGCGGCATCGCCTACAACCCCGATGAGTTCGAAGAGATCTGCAAGCGCGGCATCGACCTGTCGCCGACCAGCGAACTGCTGATCGAGGAATCGCTGATCGGCTGGAAAGAGTTCGAGATGGAGGTCGTGCGCGACAAGGCCGACAACTGCATCATCGTCTGCTCGATCGAGAACCTCGACCCGATGGGCGTGCACACCGGCGACTCGATCACGGTCGCGCCGGCGCAGACGCTGACCGACAAGGAATACCAGCTGATGCGCAACGCGTCGATCGCGATCCTGCGCGAGATCGGCGTCGACACCGGCGGCTCGAACGTGCAGTTCTCGGTCAACCCCGAGAACGGCCGCATGGTCGTCATCGAGATGAATCCGCGCGTCAGCCGCTCGTCGGCGCTGGCGTCGAAGGCGACGGG
>Ga0138256_10003110_pt1 | contig 17690 bp, 17 predicted proteins | sample KNB2016incub_MG_FD_105486 | JGI IMG/M metagenome (GOLD analysis project Ga0138256, IMG submission 105486) | Active sludge microbial communities from wastewater in Klosterneuburg, Austria - KNB2014incub_MG | ecosystem: Engineered > WWTP > Activated sludge > Unclassified | place: Austria... | reverse complement strand
CATGGCGGCTCTCCGGAGTACGGCTTCGGTGTGCGGACGGCTTTCAGTCGACGGGCTGCTCGGCGGCGAACTGGCCCCGGCGTGGCGGGCGGATCTTCGCGATCGCCTTCGAGACCAGCGGCCAGAACAGCATCACCAGCGCCAGCGTCGTGATGCTGCCGACCAGCGGGTTCGACCACATGATCATCACGTCGCCCTGCGACACCAGCATCGCCTGGCGGAACGAGTCCTCGGCCTTGTCGCCGAGCACCAGCGCGAGCACCAGCGGCGCGAGCGGGTAGTCGAGCTTCTTGAACACGTAGCCGATCACGCCGAAGCCGAGCATGAACCAGATGTCGAGCATCGCGTTGTGCACCGTGTAGGCGCCGATCGCGCAGATCACGATGATCACCGGCGCGATGATCGAGAACGGGATGCGCAGGATCGACGCGAAGAGAGGCACCGTCGTCAGCACGACGATCAGGCCCGCGAGGTTGCCGAGGTACATGCTCGCGATCAGGCCCCAGACGAAATCCTTCTGCTCGACGAACAGCAGCGGCCCGGGCTGCAGGCCCCAGATCAGCAGGCCGCCGAGCAGCACTGCGGCAGTCGGCGAGCCGGGGATGCCGAGCGCCAGCATCGGCAGCAGCGCGCTGGTGCCGGCCGCATGCGCCGCCGTCTCGGGCGCGACGACGCCCTCGACTTCGCCGGTGCCGAAGCGCGCGCCGTTCTTCGACATCTTCTTGGCCAGGCCGTAGCTCATGAACGAAGCCGGCGTCGCGCCGCCCGGCGTGATGCCCATCCAGATGCCGACCAGCGAGCTGCGCAGCGACGTCACCCAGTACTTCGGCAGCTCCTTCCAGGTCTGGTACACGACGCGCGGGTTGATCCTCGCGCTCTTGCCCGAGAACTCGAGTCCTTCTTCCATCGAAAGCAGGATCTCGCCGATGCCGAACAGGCCGATCACGGCGATCAGGAAGTCGAAGCCGCGCATCAGTTCGTGCGAGCCGAAGGTCAGTCGCAGCTGACCCGTCACCGTGTCCATGCCGACGGCGGCCAGCGCGAAGCCCAGCGCCATCGCGGCGAGGATCTTGAAGGGCGAGCCCTTGCCCATGCCGACGAAGCTGCAGAACGTCAGCAGGTACACCGAGAAGAACTCGGGCGAGCCGAACTTGAGGGCGAACCTCGCCACCAGCGGCGCGAGGAACGTGATCATCACGACGGCGACGAAGGCGCCGATGAACGACGACGTGAACGCCGCGGTGAGCGCCTCGCCGGCGCGGCCCTTCTGCGCCATCGGGTAGCCGTCGAACGTCGTCGCGACGGACCACGGCTCGCCCGGGATGTTGAACAGGATCGACGTGATCGCGCCGCCGAACAGTGCGCCCCAGTAGATGCACGACAGCATGATGATTGCCGACGTGGGCGACATCGTGAACGTCAGCGGCAGCAGGATGGCGACGCCGTTGGCACCGCCGAGCCCCGGAAGCACGCCGATCAGAACGCCGAGGATGATGCCGACGAACATCAGCAGCACGTTCATCGGCGTCAGCACGACCGAAAATCCCTGCATCAGTGCGGCGATCTCTTGCATGACGGGTCTCTTTGGCGAATGCGGTGGCGCGGGGCGGTCGGCTGCTTCAGTAGCCGAGGAAGGACAGCGGATGCAGCAGGCCCTTGTACAGCGGCACCTTGAACCAGACCTCGAACATCATGAAGAAGACGGTGTTGACGGCGACCGCGATCAGCACGCTCTTCACCCACGAGTACTTGCCGAGCACGATCATGAACAGCGCGATGTAGATCGCCGACGCGACATAGATGCCCAGCACGACGATCAGGCCGATGTAGATCGCCGCGGGCACCAGCACCTGCAGCACGCGGCCGAGCTGCTCGCGGTCGACGAAGGCCTCGCGGTTGCGGTGCTTGCCGAACAGCGCCTGCACCAGCGTGCCGACGCTCGAGATCACGATGATCAGCCCGATGTAGAAGGGGAAGTAGCCCGCGCCGGGGCCGTCGCTCGTCCATTCGGCGCCCAGGCGCCGGCTCTCGACGATGACGACGGCGCCGACGACGAGCAGGATCACCGCGACAACGGCTTCGACGATGTGGGTCGCCACGACGCCGCGCGGCGCCTCGGATTGCGGTTTGTCCATGTCGTCCTCGCTGTCGTTGGGCGTGGCCGGTCCCGCGGGCGCTCCGTCGGGAGCGCCCTGGGGATTGTCGTTCAGGGATGCGCGCGCGGCGCGGAATCGGGTGCCGCGCGGCGGCACCGCGACGGGTGCCTGCCCGCAGCAGCGGGCAGGCACCGCGCCGCCGTCACTTGGCCAGGAATCCGGCTTCCGTCATCAGCGTCTTGTGGTTCGCCTCGGCACCGGCGAGCCACTTCGTGAAGTCGGCGCCCGTCATGAACGTCTGGTTGAAGGCGCCCTTTTCCATGTATTCCTTCCAGTCCGGCGTCTCGCGGACCTTCTTGAGCAGGTCGACGTAGAACGCCGTCTGTTCGGCCGTCACGCCGCCGGCCATGAAGATGCCGCGCAGCATGACGTAGTCGGTCGGCACGCCCGCTTCCTTGCAGGTTGGGATGTCGTTCCACGACTGCGTTTCGGTCACCTTGGCCTTGTAGGGCATGCGCGTGTCGTCGAACACGCACAGCGCGCGCAGCTTGCCCGCGCGCCACTGCGCGACCGCTTCGACCGGATTGTTGACCGTGGAGTCGACATGGTTGCCGACCAGCTGCACCGCCACTTCGCCGCCGCCCTTGAACGGCACGTAGATGAACTTGGTGCCGGTGGCCTTCTCGAGCGCCACCGTGATGATCTGGTCTTCCTGCTTCGAGCCGGTGCCGGCCATCTTGAACTTGCTCGGGCCGGCCGCCTTGGCTGCGGCGATGTATTCGTTGGCCGTCTTGTACGGCTTCTCGGCGTTGACCCACAGCACGAACTGGTCGAGCGCGAGCATCGCGACGGGCGTCATGTCCTTCCAGTTGAAGGGCACGCCGGTGGCCATCGGCGTCGTGAACAGGTTCGACAGCGTGATGATGAGCTTGTGCGGGTCGCCCTTGGCATCCTTCACCGACAGGAAGCCTTCGGCGCCGGCGCCGCCGGACTTGTTGACGACGACCAGCGGCTCCTTCATCAGCTTGTGCTTGACGACGATGCCCTGGATCAGGCGCGCCATCTGGTCGGCGCCACCGCCGGTGCCGGCGGGGATGACGAACTCGACCGGCTTGGTGGGTTCCCAGGCGTGCGCGGGCGCGCCGCCCAGCAATGCAAGGCCCGCGAGCGCGATCCCTGCACAGCGCGCGACGACGTTCGTGGTGGTCGGGAAGGTAGCCTTGATCATCATGTCTCCTGTAGGGTGTGACCGTACCTATTCTTGTTCTGAACCCGGCGTGCGAGCCACCGGAGTTACGAGCAAGCGCATCGTGAGACCGGAGCTTGCGGAACGCTCTTGACCGGAGTCAATTTTTCCGAAATTCCGCGCGTGCGACGCGGCGTCTACGGGATCACCCTCAGACCCGCGCAACGCCACCGCAGTTCGTAGAATGCGCCGCCGTCGAAGGTGTGCGCGTCGAGCGCCTGCGCCTGCGGCGCAATGCTCTTGGGGAGAAGGCGATGGATCTCGGCATGGCCGGCAAGTGGGCTCTGGTGTGCGCCGCCAGCAAGGGGCTGGGCAAGGGCTGCGCTCAGGCGCTGGCGCGCGAGGGCGTCAACGTCGTCGTGACGGCGCGCGGCGCCGAGGCGCTCGAGGCCACGGCGCGCGAGCTGCGCGCGCTGCACGGCGGCATCGAGGTGCGCGCGGTCGCCGGTGACATCACGACACCCGAAGGGCGCGCGGCAGCGCTCGCGGCCTGCCCGCAGGTCGACATCCTGGTCAACAACGCCGGCGGCCCGCCGCCCGGCGACTTCCGCGACTGGGACCGCGACGCCTGGATCAAGGCGCTCGACGCGAACATGATCACGCCGATCGAGCTGATCCGCGCCACCGTCGACGCGATGGCGGCGCGCGGTTTCGGCCGCATCGTCAACATCACCTCCGGCGCGGTGAAGGCGCCGCTCGAGGTGCTGGGCCTGTCCAACGGCGCGCGCAGCGGGCTGACGGGTTTCGTCGCCGGCATCGCCCGCAGCAGCCGCCTCGCGTCGGCCAACGTGACGATCAACAATCTGCTGCCCGGCGCCTACGACACCGAACGCCTGCGCGTCACGCTGCAGGGCGCGGCGACCAAACAGAACATCGACGTCGAGACGGTGGCCGAGCGGCGCCGCCAGACGATTCCGGCGCGCCGCTTCGGCCGGCCCGAGGAGTTCGGCGCAACCTGCGCGTTCCTGTGCAGTGCGCAGGCGGGCTACATCAACGGCCAGAACATCCTGAGCGACGGCGGGGCCTACCCCGGCACGTTCTAGCGCCGCGACGACGACACGACGATCCCGCCGACGATCAGCGCGAACGCCAGCGCGTGGTAGGCGCGCGGTGGTTCGCCGAGCAATGCCGCCGACAGCAGCGCGGTCAGCAGCGGCGTCAGGTTGCTGAAGAAGGCGGCGAGCGTCGGGCCGCCGGCGGCGACGCCCAGGCCCCAGCAGCGGTAGGCGACGATCGCCGGGCCGATCGCCACATAGGCGAGCGCCGCCAGCACGCGGCCGTCGTGCCACGCGATCGGCGCGGCGTCGGCCAGCGCCGCTTCGCCGGCCGCCATCGCGCCGGCGCCGAGCAGGCCGAACAGCGATTGCAGCAGAAGGAACTCGGCCCAGTTCCATGCCGGTCTCTCGGGCGGCCGCATCGAGGCCGGCGGGCGGACGAGCAGCCAGCTGTAGACGGCCCAGGCGATGGCGGCGACGATCATGTACAGGTCGCCGGCGACGAACTGCACGCGCGCCAGTGCACCGATGTCGCCGCGCGCGATGACGAGCGCGGCGCCGGTCAGGGACAACGCGGCGCCCGCCGCCTGTCGCGCGCCGGGGCGCACGCCGAAGCCGACCGCGCCGACGACGAGCATCCATACCGGCATGCTCGACGCGATCAGCGTCACGTTGATCGGCGTCGACGTGACGAGCGCGAGGTACTGCATCGCGTTGTAGGTGCCGACGCCCAGCACGCCGAGTGCGAGCAGGTAGGGCCAGCGCGCCGCGATCGCATGCGGTTCGCGCAGCGCGCGCCAGCCCAGCGGCAGCAGGATCGCCGCCGCGATCGCCCAGCGCAGGAAGTTCAGCGCCAGCGGCGGCACGCTGCCGACGAGCATTCGGCCGACGATGGCGTTGCCTGCCCACAGCAGCGGCGGCACGGTCAGCAGCAGGGCTAGGCGCGGCGTCAGATGCATGCGCAGCGGGGCCTCAGGCGGCCGGCCGTGCGGCGCCGCAATTCCAGCACTGCTCGAAGGGCCCGTCGACGCCCTCGCCGCAGGCGGCGCAGCGCCAGTGCACGCTCGGCAGGTTGCTCAGCGCGTCGAGCAAGGCGCGCGAGCGCTCCACATCGGCGTCGTCGTCGATCCAGACTTCGGGCAACGCCTGGTCGAGCGGGATCTCGCCGGCGATGCCCGACGCCCAGGAACGCTGCACGCTCGCGGCGACGCCGGCCTGCATGAGCAGATCGGCCCACAGCGTGGCGACGGCGAGATTGGGGGCGGCGGTCAGGCGCTTCAAGCCGCCAATGCTAGCGGCCGGGGCGAATGACGGTGGTGCGCCGGGAAAGTCGGCCGACGCCTGCGCAGACCCGGTATGACACACTTCGGCGCATGCAAGTCACGCTGGACAAGCAGTACCCCGTCGCCGCACCGCCCGAAGCGGCCTGGCGCGTCCTTTCGAACGTCACCGAGCTCGCGACCTGCATGCCGGGCGCGCAGATCACGGAGATGGTCGACGACACGCACTACAAGGGCAGCGTCAAGGTGAAGGTCGGGCCGGCGACTGCCGCTTTCGCCGGCACGATCGAAGTGCTCGGTGTCGACGCGGCGACGCGCACGTTGCGCATGCTCGGAAAGGGCGCCGACAAGGCCGGCTCGTCGGCCTCGATGGAATTGACGGCCCGGGTCGTTGCCGCCGACGGCGGCGCGAGCACGCTGCTGGGCAAGGCCGAGGTCGTCGTCGCCGGCAAGTTCGCCCAGTTCGGCGGACGCATGATGAACTCGGTGTCGGACATGATCCTTGCGCAGTTCGCCGACACCTTCTCGCAGAAGGCGGCCGCGCTGCAGGCTGCGTCGGCCGCCGAGGCCGCTTCGGCGCCGGCGCCCGCGCCGGTCGTCGCTCCGAAGGAGCTGAATGCGCTCGCAATCCTGTGGGCGCTGGTCCGCGGTCTTTTCAGCGGGATCTTCGGTCGAAAATAGCCTCAAGCTATTTATTGATCTGGCTCAAATAGGAATCGGCTATCAGGAGAATTTGAACTGCCAATTCGACACCGCCCGCGGAAACCCCAAGAATTGCTGCATCGCATCAACTCTTGCAACCACGGAAGGAAGGCAGTTCTCCCATGTCCCTGATCAATACCCAAGTCAAGCCGTTCAAGGCGACCGCGTTCCACAACGGCAAGTTCGTTCCCGTCGACAACGAGACGATCGCCGGAAAGTGGTCGGTGTTCGTGTTCTATCCGGCCGACTTCACCTTCGTGTGCCCGACCGAGCTCGAGGACCTGGCCGACAACCACGCCGAGTTCAGGAAGCTGGGCGTCGAGATCTACGGCGTGTCGACCGACACGCACTTCGCGCACAAGGCCTGGCACGACACGTCGGACGCGATCAAGAAGGTGCAGTACCCGCTGGTCGGCGACCCGACGGGCACGCTGGCGCGCAACTTCGAAGTGATGATCGAGGAAGAGGGCCTCGCGCTGCGCGGCACCTTCGTCGTCGACCCCGAAGGCCGCATCAAGCTGTGCGAGATCCACGACAACGGCATCGGCCGCGACGCCAAGGAGCTGCTGCGAAAGGTCAAGGCTGCGCAGTACGTCGCGTCGCACCCGGGCGAAGTCTGCCCCGCGAAGTGGCAGGAAGGCGCCAAGACGCTCAAGCCCTCGCTCGACCTGGTCGGCAAGATCTGACGACCGTCTCCGAGCCCGACGCCCGGGCGTGATCGCGCCCGGGCGTTTTTTTGATTGCAGCAGCATCCGCGAAAGCAGTACGCATCATGTTGGACGACAGCCTCAAGAACCAGCTCGCGACCTATCTCGAACGCGTGACGCAGCCGATCGAGCTCGTCGCCTCGCTCGACGACAGCGACGCCTCGCGCGAGATGCGCGCGCTGCTCGACGAGATCGTGGCGCTGTCGCCGCGCATCACGCTCGTCGAAGGGCGCGACGAGCGCACGCCGTCGTTCGCGATCCGCCGCGCGGGCGGCGCGATCGACCTGCGCTTTGCCGGCATCCCGCTCGGCCATGAGTTCACGTCGCTCGTGCTGGCGCTGCTGCAGGCGGGCGGCCACCCGCCCAAGGTGTCGGCCGAAGTGATCGAGCAGGTGAAGGCGCTGCCCGGCGACTACCGCTTCGAGACCTACTACTCGCTGTCGTGCCAGAACTGCCCCGACGTCGTGCAGGCCTTGAACCTGATGGCGGTGCTCAATCCGCGCGTGCATCACGTTGCGATCGACGGTGCGCTGTTCCAGGGCGAGGTCGAGGCGCGCAGGGTGCTGGCGGTGCCGAGCGTCTATCTCGACGGCGAGCCGTTCGCGCAGGGCCGCATGGACCTCGAGCAGATCGTCGCGAAGCTCGACAGCGGCGCGGCAGAGCGCGCCGCCGCGCAGATCGCCGCCAAGGAGCCGTTCGACGTGCTGATCGTCGGCGGCGGGCCGGCCGGCGCGGCGGCGGCGGTGTATGCGGCGCGCAAGGGCATTCGCACGGGCATCGTCGCCGAGCGCTTCGGCGGCCAGGTGCTCGACACGATGGCGATCGAGAACTACATCTCCGTCCAGGAGACCGACGGTCCGCACTTCGCCAAGGCGCTCGAGGAGCACGTGCGCGCCTACGACGTCGACATCATGAACCTGCAGCGCGCCGAGTCGCTCGAGAGCGGCGCCGACGGCCTGATCGAGATCGGCCTGGCGAGCGGCGCGACGTTGAAGGGCCGCAGCGTCGTCCTCGCCACCGGCGCGCGCTGGCGCGACATGAACGTGCCCGGCGAGCAGCAGTACCGCACCAAGGGCGTCACCTATTGCCCGCACTGCGACGGGCCGCTCTTCAAGGGCAAGCGCGTCGCCGTGATCGGCGGCGGCAACTCGGGCGTCGAGGCGGCGATCGACCTGGCTGGCGTCGTCGAGCACGTCACGCTGATCGAGTACGACGCGCAGTTGCGCGCTGACGCCGTGCTGCAGCGCAAACTGCGCAGCCTGGCCAACGTCGAGGTGATCACGAGTGCGCAGACGACGGAAATCGTCGGCGACGGCGAACAGGTGACGGGCCTCGTGCTCGAGGACCGCACGACGGGCCGGGAGCACCGCCTCGCGCTCGCCGGCGTGTTCGTGCAGATCGGCCTGGTGCCCGCCACGGCGTGGTTGAAGGGCAGCGGCGTCGAGCTGTCGCCGCGCGGCGAGATCGTCGTCGACGCGCGCGGCCAGACTTCGATGCCGGGCGTGTTTGCCGCCGGCGACGCGACGACGGTGCCCTACAAGCAGATCGTGATCGCCGCCGGCGATGGCGCGAAGGCGGCGCTCGGCGCCTTCGACCACCTGATCCGCGTCTCGGCGCCGGCCTGACGCCGGCGCGGTCGCCCGCCATCGCTTACGCTCTGCGGGTTCCCGAGACGAACCTGCAGGAGACGAGCGACATGCCCAAGGCGATCCAGATCCAGCGGCACGGCGGCCCCGAGGAGATGCACCTCGTCGAGGTCGCCGTCGGCGACCCCGGCCCCGGCGAAGTCCGGGTGCGGCATCACGCCTGCGGCGTCAACTTCATCGACGTCTACCAGCGCGGCGGCGCCTACCCGTTCCCGATGCCGCTGAAGCTCGGCATGGAGGGCGCCGGCGTCGTCGAGGCCGTCGGCCCCGCGCTGCCCGGCGAGGCGCCGCTGCCGCTGCAGCCGGGCGACCGCGTCGCCTATGCGAGCCAGCCGCCCGGCGCCTACAGCGAGGTGCGCGTGATGCCGGGCAAGTGCGTCGTCAAGCTGCCCGACGCCATCGACTTCGAGACCGCCGCCGCGATGATGCTCAAGGGCATGACGGTGCAGTACCTGCTGCGCCGCACGTTGCCTCAGCAGGGGCTGCAGGGCGGCGACTTCGTGCTGTTCCATGCCGCGGCCGGCGGCGTCGGCCTGATCGCCTGCCAGTGGGCGAAGGCACTCGGCCTGCGCCTGATCGGCACGGCCGGCAGCGACGAGAAGTGCCGCCTCGCGCTCGCGCACGGCGCCGAGTTCATGGTGAACTATGCGAAGGAAGACTTCGCGGCACGCGTCAAGGAGATCACCGGCGGCCGCGGCGTCAAGGTGGTCTACGACAGCGTCGGCAAGGACACGTTCGACAAGTCGCTCGACTGCCTGATGCCGCTCGGCCTCGCCGTGGCGTTCGGCGCCTCGTCGGGGCCGGTGCCGCCGCTCAACATCTCGACCCTCGCGAAGGCTTCGCTCTACGTGACGCGGCCGACGATCTTCACCCACATGGCGACGCGTGAATCGACGCAGGCGATGGCCGACGACCTGTACGCGATGGTCACGGCCGGCCACGTCAGGATCGACATCGGCGCGCGTTATGCGCTGGCCGAAGCGGCGCAGGCACACCGCGACCTCGAAGCGCGGCGCACGACGGGCAGCCTGATTCTCATCCCGTGACCCCGGCGTGGCGTGTCGGCATCCGCCGACGCGCCACGGCGATTCGCGCGCGCGCTCGAATCGGCCGCGGCCGACAGCAGCGGCTCGGGGCGCTGCCTAGCATCCCTGCATCGTGCCGACTTTCGCTCGGCCGCTGCAAGGAGCATCCGCATGAGAACTTACGCCACCACGCTGCTGACGATCGGCGCCGCCGCCATGATCAGTGCCTGCGACCGTTCGCCGCCCGAGCCGATGAGCGGCGTCGCGATGGACCGCTCGCCGGCTGCGACACAGCCGGCGGCCGGCGCTTCGGCGACCGGCGGCGCGCGCGACACTTCGGTGCCACCGGCCGACAGCGCCGTCAACGTTCCGCCGTCGGCGCCGCCGACCGCCGGGACCGACACGCCGCGGAATCCTCCGCTCGGCGATATGACCAAGCAGAAGGAAACGGAACAGATGCCGCGCGCCCTCGACGGCAACAACCATTCGAGCCCGACGACGGGTTCGTCGCCGGCGCGCTGACGGCCGGTTCGATTCAGTCGCCGACCGCCGCGCGGTAGGCGTGCCACGAGGCATGGCCCAGCACCGGCGCGACGACGAGCAGGCCGAGGAACCACGGCAGCAGCGCTGCCGTGACCAGCGCCGTGATCAGCGCGCCCCACCACAGCATCACGCCGGTCTGCGTCAGGCACAGGCGCAGGCTGGTGAGGGCGGCGCTGATCGCGTCGGTGTGGCGGTCGAGGATCATCGGCATCGCGATGACGCTGATCGCGAAGATCAACCCGGCGAACACGCCGCCGACCGCGACGTAGGCGGTGAGGAAGCCGAGGTTCGCGGGGTCCAGCAGCGTCGCGATCGAACCCTTGAAATCCGGCATGCCGTCGAAACTGATCGCGAAGACGACGAGCGACGCGCGCGCCCAGATCATCTCGACGATCAGCAGTACGGCGCCGAAGATCGCCATCGCGCCGGTGCGCGCGTCCCACGCGAACAGCGACTCGCCGAAGTCGGGCCGTTCGCCGCGTTCGAGCTTGCGGCTCACGTCGTAGAGGCCCAGGCACAGGAACGGGCCCATCAGCAGGAAGCCGGCCGACAGCGCCAGCGTCCACGCCGACTGGCGTTGGTAGGCCACGAGCAGCAGCCAGCCCATCGCCGCGAAGCAGGCGCCGTAGAACAGCCCGATGGCGGGCGCGCGCCGGAAGTCGTGCCAGCCCAGCGCCAGCCAGCGCAGCGGATCGGCGTAGCGCAGCTCGCGCAGCGGCAGGTCGAACACGCTGCGCTCGGCCGGTGCAGCGGCTGCGATCGGTTCGGCCTGCGGGGTTTCGGGAGCTTTCGCGGTCGGGTCGTCGGGCGTCATCGCCGCAGGTGTAACTGACGCCCGTCACACACGGCAATCGGGCCCCTCCCTAGCTGGCGCTGCCGGTCTGCGTTGACTCGAGCATCCCCTGCTGAGCGATGCTCGCGACTTCCTGCATCAAGTCCTCGCGAAAACGTGCTGCGGCTGGTGAAAGCGCTCGGCCTCGCTTGCGAAGCAGCAGGATGTCGCGTTTCACCGTCGGAGCGGTCAAAGGCCGGGCCACGAGATCGGAACCATGCACCGAGCCCCGCACGAAGAACGAAGGGAGCACTGCAATCGCCAGCCCCGCTTTCGTCAACGCCAACGCGCTCTCGAGGTAGGTCACTTCGATCGCAGGCTTGACGTCCATCCTGAGGTTCAGGAGCGTCTGGTCGATCAGACGCCGGATGCCGCTGGCCCGCTTCACCGTGATGAACGGGTTCTTCGCCAGTACGCCCCACTTCAGACTGGCGTGGGCTGCAAGGGGATCATCGCGACGGCAGATGACGCAGATCTTGTCCCGTGCCAGCACGTCCGACTCGAGCCCCTTGTCGAGCAAGTCCGGGCTGCCGACGCCCAGGTCGCAGTGGCCGCCGCTCACCAACGACCACAACTCGTCGGGGGCACAGTCCTCGATCGAGACGGTGACGCGGGGATGGGCGACCTTGAACCGCATGACCGTTCCCGGCAGCAGCTGAGCCACCATCGCAGGAGTTCCGGCGACGCTCACGCGCCCCTGCGCGAGCGCCTGGAAGTTGCCCACCTCATCCTCCAGCCGGTTCAGGTCGGCCAGCACGCGCTCTGCGATTGCCACGGCATGCATCGCGGCATCCGTCGGCAAGAGGCGCCGGGAGGTGCGTTCGAAAAGCTCCGCGCCGAGTTCGGCCTCCAGTTGCTTGAGCAGCATGCTGAGCGCCCCGGGTGTGACGTGCAGCCGTTCGGCGGCCAGTGCGAGCTTGCCGGCGCGGCAAGTCTCGACGAGAGCTCTCAGTTGTCTGAGGGTGATGTTCGCCATGTTTAAGATTCACTGAAACGTTCTTCAATTATTTTAGGTTTACTGGTGGACATGGGGTGCCTACCATCGCGCCGTCTTCCACTCCTTGATGCAGCGCCGCCCCATGAGCACCGTCATCGACGTCCACACCCACATGATGTCCAGACCCTATATCGAGCGGCTCGAGGAGCATGGCGGCCCGAAGTACACGGTCGAGGCCGTTGCGGGAGGGCAGCAGGCCATTCACCTCGACGGCGCGCCGTTCACGACGCTGTACGACGAGATGTTCGACTACGAGCGGCGCATCGAGAACATGGACCGCGCCGGCGTCGACGTCTCGATCGTTTCGCTGACGTGCCCGAACGTCTTCTGGGGCGGCCGCGAAGTGAGCCTCGATACCGCGAGGCACATCAACGACGACATGAGCCGGGCCCAGAAGGCCTATCCGGACCGCATCCGCTGGCTCGCCACGCTGCCTTGGCAGTACGCCGACGACGCCAGGACGGAACTCGAGCGCGCGCTGGACCTCGGTGCCGTCGGCGTCATGGTTCTCGCGAACATCGCCGGCGCCGACCTGACGGCCGAGCAGTTCGCGCCGGTGTGGACGGCAATCGATCGACACGGCTTGCCCGTGCTGCTGCATCCCACCGCGCCGCAGGGCCTGGAGGCGGCCCACATGACGCAGTTCGCGCTGGTTGCCTCGACGGGCTTCATGGCCGATACCACGCTGGCGCTGTCGAGGATGATCTTCGACGGCTTCTTCGACCGCTACCCGAAGCTGAAGATCATCGGCGGACACGGCGGCGCGACGCTGCCGTTCATCATCGGGCGCCTCGACCGCTGCTTCGACACGATCCCGGCGTGCCGGCAGAAGATCCAGCGCCGACCGAGCAGCTACGCGCGCCAGATCTACGTCGACTCCGTCGTCTACCAGCAATCCTCGCTGGCCCTCGACCTCGAGGTGTTCGGCGACGACAACGTGCTCTACGGCTCCGACTACCCGCACAACATCGGCGACATGGTCGGCTGCCTCTCGAGAGTCGACAGCCTTGCGGAGCACGCGCGCCTGAAGGTGCGCGGACGCAACGCCCAACGCATCTTCAAGCTTTGAAGGAGGGCTTCGACATGAACCGCCGTGGATTACTCGAGCTTTGCGTTGCCGGGCTGCTGCTTCCCGGCGGCACCCGTCATGCCTGGGCGCAGGCCGATCGACCCATCACCCTGGTGGTCCCGTACGCTCCGGGCGGCACCAGCGACATGCTGGGTCGCCTGCTCGGCCAGCACATGGGGCCGATGCTCAAGCGCAGCGTGATCGTCGAGAACAGACCGGGCGCGGGTACGACGCTCGGAGCGGTGCACGTGAGCCGCTCGGCACCGGATGGCACGACGTTGCTGCTGGCCACGAGCACGACGCTGTCGATCAATCCCTCGCTTCACAAGAAGCTGCCTTACGACTCCGTCAAGGACTTCGCGCCTGTCGGGCTGGTCGGTTCCGTGCCGCTGATGGTGGTCGTGAACCCGACGGTGAAGGCCAACACCCTGGCGGAACTCGTCGCGCTGGCGAAGGCGGCCGGACAGCCTCTCGCCTACGGCTCTGCGGGCAACGGCAGTCCCCAGCACCTGGCCGCGGAGATGTTCAAGGCCGCGACAGGCACCGAACTCAACCACGTGCCGTACAAGGGAAGCGGGCCGGCGTTGACCGATCTGCTGGGGGGACAACTGCAGCTCATGTTCACCGACATCGCGCCCGCCCTGCAGCATGTCAGGAGCGGCAAGCTGCGAGCGTTGGCTGTCACCTCGCGGCAGCGTCAAGCGGTTCTGCCCGACGTTCCGACGGTGCTCGAGTCGCAGGTGCCGGGCACGGCATCCTTCGAGGCGGTCGCGTGGCAGTGCATCGTCGCGCCCGCAGGTACGCCGAGCGCCCTTGTCGATCAGTACAGCAAGGTGCTGCAGGCCGTCCTTGCACTGCCCGACATACGCAAACGGCTCGAAAGCGATGGTGTGGAACCCGCTCACAGCACGCCCGACGAGCTCGCCGCGTTCATCAAGAGCGAGTCGCAGCGTTGGGGCAGGGTGGTGAAGTCGGCGAATGTCAGTCTCGATTGAGAAACCCGCGGGGCGCGAGCTTCAATCCTCGTCGCTGCGGTGCGTGCTGCGCCAGATCGCGCGCACCAGCCACAGCCCGCCGAGCACGGCGCCGGCGAAGCCGAGGAAGCCGAAGGCCGGCAGGCCGAACAGCGTCGGCCCGCCCGACACCGTCATCACGATCGACGAGCCGATGATCAGCGCCGCGATCACGAGAGCCAGCGACAGCCGGTTCGCGGCGCGGTCGAGCTGGTCGCCGACGCGCTTCAAGTGCGCCAGCTCGATGCCCACGTGCACGCGCCCGCGCCGCGCATTGCGCAGCAGCCGCGACACGTCGTGCGGCAGTTGCTCGGCAGTGGCGAGCGCGCGGCGCAGCGTCTGCCACGCGCGCTGCGCAAGTGCCTGCGGCCGGTAGCGCGCGCGCACGACCTGGCGCAGCAGCGGCTGCGCCTCGGTCGCCATGTGGAAGCCCGGATCGAGCCCGCGGCCCATGCCTTCGAGCGAGATGAAGGCCTTGATCAGCAGCGCCAGGTCGGACGGCAGCGCGAGGCGGTGCTCGCGCAGGATCACGGTCACGTCGGCGAGCATCTGGCCCAGGCTCAGCTCGGCCAGCGGCGTGCCGTGGTACTGGTCGACGAAGGCCTCGATCTCGCCTTCGAGCTGCGCCAGGTTGACGCCGTGGTCGTCGCCGGTCCAGTCGAGCAGCACGTCGGCGACGTCCTGCGGCTGGCGCTCCACCAGGCCGAGCAGCAATTGCAGCAGCTCGTCGCGGCGCCGCGACGTGAGCCGCCCGACCATGCCGAAATCGATGAAGGCGAGGCGGTTGCCCGGCAGGTAGAACACGTTGCCCGGGTGCGGATCGGCGTGGAAGAAGCCGTCCTCGACGATCATCTTCAGCACCGCCTGCGCGCCGCGGCGCGCCAGCAGCGGCCGGTCGTAGCCGGCCTCGGGCGTCAGCCGATCCAGCTCGTGGCCCGTGATGCCGTCGACCCAGTCCTGCACGTTGACGCGCTCGCCCGTGTACTGCCAATGCACGCGCGGGATCACGACGTGCGGCAGCGCCGCCAGGTTGGCCGCGATGCGCTCGGCGCTGCGGCATTCGGCGGCGAGGTCGAGCTCGCGGCGCAGCGAGCGCGCGAACTCGCGCACGAGCTGGCGCGGCCGGTACGGTTGCAGCGCCGGCAGCTCGGTCTCGGCGATCGCGGCAACGCGGTCGAGCAGCCGCAGGTCGGCCTCGATCACGTCGCGGATGCCGGGGCGGCGGATCTTGACGACGACTTCGCTGCCGTCCTTCAGTTGCGCGCGGTGCACCTGCGCGATCGACGCGCCGGCCAGCGGCTCGGCGTCGAAGCGCGCGAACACGGCCTCGGGCTCGTCGCCGAGGTCTTCGCGCAGCTGCGGACGCAGCGCGTCGAGCGGCAGCGCCGGCACGCGGCTGTGCAGCTTCTCGAACTCGGCGATCCACTCGGGGCCGAACAGGTCGGCGCGGCCGGCGAGGATCTGGCCGAGCTTGACGAAGGTGGGTCCCAGTTCCTCCATCGCCAGCCGCACCTGCACCGGCGGCTCGACGCGGGCGAGATCGGCGACATGATCCCGGTGCACCGCGTGGCCGGCGCGTTCCAGCGCATCGGCCAGGCCGAGCCGGCGCACGCTGTCGCCGAAGCCGTGGCGCACCAGCACGCCGACGATCTCGTTCAGGCGCCCGAGGTCGCGCGCCGTGCCCAGGGTCTCGATCAGCATGGGCGCGAGTATGCCGCGCGCCCGCGGCCGTCAGCGCCCGCGCCGCACGCGCAGCAGTTCGTCGAGGATCAGGCAGGCCGCGCCGACGGTGATCGCGGCGTCGGCCACGTTGAACGACGGGAAGTACCAGCCGCCCCAGTGCACCTGGACGAAGTCGACGACGTGGCCGTGCAGCAGCCGGTCGACGACGTTGCCGACGGCGCCGCCGAGGATCAGCGCCAGCGCCCAGCCGAACAACCGCTGCTCGCCGTGGCGCGCCAGCAGCACGACGATGAAGACGGCCGCCGCGCCGCCCAGGCCGACGAAGAACCAGCGCTGCCAGCCCGACGCGCCGGCGAGGAACGAGAACGCCGCCCCGGCGTTGTGCACGCGCACGAGATTGAAGAAGGGCGTGATCGTGCGGCTGTCGCCGAGCTGGAACTGCTGCAGCACCCAGTTCTTCGTGAGCTGGTCCAGCACGATGACGGCCAGCGCGATCGCCAGCCAGGGCAGCAGGCGGCGTGCCGTCGACGAAGCCATCGTCAGGCCACGCGGCGCGCTTCGCCGGCGCCGTAGAGGTTGGACGTGCAGCGGCCGCAGATCGTCGGATGCGCCGCGTCGTGGCCGACGTCGTCGCGCCAGTGCCAGCAGCGTTCGCACTTCGTCGCCGTCGACGGCGTCACCTCGACGGACATCGCATCGCCTTCGGCGAGCGTCGCGGCCGACGTGATCGTGACGAACTTCAGGTCGTCGCCCAGGCTCGCCAGCACGGCGTGCAGGTCGGCCGGCGCCGTGATGCGGATCGTCGCCTGCAGCGACGAGCCGACGCCGCCGGCGGCGCGCACGGCTTCGATCTCCTTGTTGACGACGTCGCGCACCTCGCGGATGCGCGCCCACTTGGCGAGCAGCACGTCGTCGCGCCACGCGCCGGTGCCGACGTAGGTCTCGACGAAGATGGAGTCGCTCTCGGCGCCGGCGAACACTTTCCACGCCTCTTCGGCGGTGAAGCTGAGAAACGGCGCCATCCAGCGCAGCATCGCGTGCGTCACGTGCCACAGCGCCGTCTGCGCGCTGCGCCGCGCGTGCGAATCGGGGGCGGTGGTGTAGAGCCGGTCCTTGAGCACGTCGAGCCAGAACGCGCCGAGGTCTTCACTGCACCAGACCTGCAGCTTGGCGACCACCGGGTGGAACTCGTAGCCCTCGTAGTGAGCGAGGATCTCGTCCTGCAGCTGCGCCGCCCGCGCCAGCACCCAGCGGTCGATCTCGAGCAGCCTGGCATGCGGCACGGCTTCGCTGGCCGCGTCGAAGTCGCTCGTGTTGGCGAGCAGGAAGCGCAGCGTGTTGCGGATGCGCCGGTAGGCGTCGACGACGCGCGCGAGGATCTTGTCGTCGCCGGCGATGTCGCCCGAATAGTCGCTCGCCGCGACCCACAGGCGGATGATCTCGGCGCCGAGCGTCGAGGCCACCTTCTGCGGCTCGATGCCGTTGCCGAGCGACTTGCTCATCTTGCGGCCCTGCGCGTCGACGGTGAAGCCGTGCGTCAGCAGGCCGCGGTACGGTGCGCGATCGTACAGCGCGCAGGCCAGCAGCAGCGACGAGTGGAACCAGCCGCGGTGCTGGTCGTGGCCCTCGAGGTAGAGGTCGGCCTCGGGGCCTTCGGCGTGGCGGCCTTCGGGGTGCTGGCGGCGCAGCACGTGCTCGAAGGTCGAGCCCGAGTCGAACCAGACTTCGAGGATGTCGCTGCTCTTGGTGTAGAGCGGGGCGTCGTCGGCGCCGAGGATCTCTTCGGTGCTCGCGCGGCTCCAGGCCTCGATGCCGCCGCGCTCGACGATGTCGGCCGCGCGGTCGAGGATCTCCAT
>Ga0138256_10003109_pt1 | contig 17694 bp, 4 predicted proteins | sample KNB2016incub_MG_FD_105486 | JGI IMG/M metagenome (GOLD analysis project Ga0138256, IMG submission 105486) | Active sludge microbial communities from wastewater in Klosterneuburg, Austria - KNB2014incub_MG | ecosystem: Engineered > WWTP > Activated sludge > Unclassified | place: Austria... | reverse complement strand
GCGAAGGGCATGCAGCCGATGGCCACCGGCGGCGGCCTGGCGGGCAATGGCTACTACCGCTACGTGGACTCCGATGAGATCGGGAACCCCGAGGCGCCGGTCTCGGACTTCCGCGATATCCGCTCGATCGGCGTGCCGCTCAACACGATCTCGGACGACGAGTGCGTTTCGGTCGCGCTGAACGGCGGCGTGCTGCCGGACTTCAGCTTCACGTACTTCGACCAGGTCTACACGAGCGTCTTCGTCTGCGGCAACGGCCAGATCAGCCTCGGCGGCCCGGACAACCGTTTCTTGAACGCGTGCCCCCCGACCGGCGCCGCACCCGCCGGCGGCAGCATCTTCGGGCTGTGGGACGACTGGCGCGTGGCGACGAACGGCCGGATCCTGACCTACACCTTCGGCACGGCGCCGAACCGGGTGTTCGTGGCGCAGTGGGAGCAGGTCAGCCACTTCAACGAAGCGGCCGAAACGGTCATCTTCCAGATCCAGATCCTGGAGCGCAGCAGCGACATCCGCGTCGAGTACCTGAACGTCGACAGCGGGCAGCCGGACGCGCTCGCCCTCTACCCCTCGCCGGATAACCGCCTCCTCGTCAGCAGCGAGACGGGCGACAAGGTGACGCGCTTCACGACGCCCGGTTCCTTCGAGCGCGTCCACATCCGCAGCGGCGAGGCCGGCCTCGACGGACCCTCCGGCATGACGATCGGCGATGGCGTGGCCGGCGGAACGGGCGACGCCACGGCCGACGGTGTGGACGACGTCTTCGTCAGCAGCTTCAACACGGACCGCGTGCTCCTCTACAACGGCGCCCACCCCGGCACGCAGCTGAACGACGGCTTCTTCCTCGCGACGTTCATCGGCGCCGCCTCGGGATCACTGGACGGACCGCGCGGCCTGCGCTACGGACCGGACGGCAACCTCTACGTCAGCAGCTTCAACAACGACCGGATCCTGCGCTACAACGGCACGACCGGCGCGTTCATCAGCACGTTCGTCGCCGCAGGCGCAGGCGGGCTCGACGGCCCGGACGATCTCGTGTTCGGGCCGGACGGCCACCTCTATGTCAGCAGCTACAACACGGACACGGTCATCAAGTACGACGGCTCGACCGGCGCGTTGATCGGGACGTTCGTCGCGAGCGGCTCGGGCGGGCTGGACGGCCCGCGCGGTCTCGCGTTCGGCCCGGCCGACGGGAACCTGTACGTCGCGAGCGAGAACAACGACCGGGTGCTGCGCTATGCGGGCGGCAACGGCAGCTTCTTCAACGTCGCCGTCGCGCCCGGCCAGAACGGCCTGAACGAGCCGCGCTACATCCGCTTCAACAGCACCGGCAACCTCTACGTCGTCAGCCATGGCTCGAACCGGGTGCTCGAGTTCGACGTCGACCTCGTGCCGTTCCTTTCGCCCACCCTGCCGTCGTTCCCGGAAGGGATCGTCTTCAACGGCGGCTTCCTGTACGTCTCGAGCCGCTCCACGAACGAGGTGCTCCGCTACAGCGCCACGACCGGTGCGTTCGTCGGTGTGTTCGTGAGCGCTGGTTCAGGCGGCCTGAACGGGCCGCAGGACCTCGTGTTCGGTCCGAACGGCAACCTGTTCGTGTCGAGCATCTTCTCCAACGAGGTCATCGAGTACAACGGCACGACAGGCGCGTTCATCGACGAGTTCGTCGAGGACGATCCGGGCACGCTCCTCATCGACGAGGACGGCGGCCTGGACGGCCCGCACGGCCTGCGATTCGGGACGGGCGGCGACCTGTTCGTCGCCAGCATCAACACGGACGAGGTGAAGCGCTACAACGGGACGACCGGCGCGTACATCGGCAACTTCGTCACCGCCGGCAGCGGCGGACTCGACGTCCCGCTCGGGATCGTATTCCAGGGCGGGGACCTGTACGTGTCGAGCTTCCAGACGGACCAGGTGAAACGCTACAACGGGACGACCGGCGCGTTCGTCAGCAACTTCGTCGCTGCCGGCAGCGGCGGCTTGGATGAGCCGGCGGGCATCGTCTTCGGGGGTCTGGCCAACAACCTGTACGTCACGAACCAGTCCAACGATCGGGTTCTCGCCTACGACGGCACGACCGGGGCCTTCATCGGCACGTTCGCGCCAACGGGCAGCGGCGGCCTCGACGGGCCGCGCATGCTGTCGTTCGGCCCGGACGGACGGCTGTACATCGGCAGCCGGTTCAACAACCAGGTGATGACGACCGCCGCGACGCTCGTCAACGAGATCCCCACCGGCGGCGACCGCAGCGGCGGGCGCTCGGCCACGGTCGGGCTGGACGGACCGAACGGCACGCTCGGGCTGACCTACGGCTGCAACCCCGGCGGAGCGATCGGCGCGCCGATCGTCCACGAAGACCTCTCGGTGAAGTTCATCGCGCCGCCGCCGGCCGGCGCCGACCTGCGGGTCGTCTTCAAGCGCGTCGACAACCCGATGCCGTGTGAGGACGAGATCATCACGTTCGAGATCAAGGTCCAGAACGACGGTCGCTACGCCGCCACCGGCGTGACCGTCCTCGACCAGCTGCCGCCGGGCTTGATCTACATCAGCAGCACGGCCACCCAGGGCAGCTACAACAACGTCACCGGGATCTGGACGGTCGGCAACCTCGCGATCGCCCAGATGGAAACGCTGATGATCACGGTGCGGGTCGACCAGAACACGGCGCGCACGCCCGGGCGGTTCGACAGCGAGTTCGTCATCGCCGACGGCGACCCGTCGCCGGCGCCGCCGTTCGGCCGGCTGCGCCGCCCGAGCGCCATCCTGCGCGACCCGGCGACCGGCAACTGGCTCGTCTCGAGCTACGACTCGAACCAGGTCCTCCGCTACAGCGCCACCGGCGCGTTCGTCGACATCTTCGTGGAGGCCCAGCCGGATGCGGACTGCGACGTGCCCGGCCTCGGCTGTCTCCGCGGGCCGGTCGGGCTCGCGCTTCGCGCCGGGATCCTGTACGTCGCCAGCAACCAGACGAACCAGGTCCTGCGCTTCGACGCGACGACGGGCGTCCCGCTCGGCGAGTTCGTCGGCCCGAACCCGCTCTTCCCGTTCCCGAACGGGATCGCCGGACCGCGCGGGCTCGTCTTCGACGGGGCCGGCAACCTCTACGTCTCGAACGCGCTGAACAGCCAGATCCGACGCTACAACCCGGCCGGCGGCTTCACCGGCGTCGTTGCGGCGCACAAGGACGACCCGAACCCGGGCGTATTCGGCATGTTCCCAAACTCGACGCTGGCCGGAGCCGACGGGATCGTGTTCGGCCCGGATCGGAACGGCGACACGATCGCCGACCTGTACGTCGCCAGCCGCAACAGCAGCGAGATCCTCGTCTTCGACGTCGTCGCTTCCGCCCAGATCGGCACCGGCGCGCTGTTCGACGCGTCCGATGGCCTCTCCGGGCCGACGGGCCTCGTGCTGTCGCCGGACCAGCGCTACCTCTACGTCGCGAACCGTGGGCTGTCGCAGGTCCTGCAGCTTGACCTCGCCTTCCCCGGCCCGGGCCTGCCCATCATCGCCAGCAACCAGAACGGGCTGGTCGGACCCGAGGCGCTGGCGATCGATCCCGTTTCAGGCAACCTCCTCGTGGTCAGCACGGACTCGCACCAGGTCCTCGGCTTCGGACGGATCGTGAGCGGCATATTCGAGGGCGTGTTCGACAACACCGGCGTCGACGGCATCCGGGCGCTGAAGATGAGCTTCCTCGACCAGCAGCTCTACGCCGCCGTCGTCGATCCGTCGAACGACGACGAGGTGATCATCCGGCGCTACAACACCACCACCGGCTCCGAGTCGGCCACGCCGTTCTTCGACGGCAACCTCATCGGCGCGGCGTGCGGCATCGGAATCGGCAGCATCAACAACGTCTTCGACATGGAGATCACGGCGGACGGCAAGCTCGTCTTCCTGACGCTCAACCTCTCGTGCACGTTCACGACCATCGACTCGGCGATCATCGTCCTGAACGGGCCGACCTCGACGAGCCCCGGCTCGCTCGTCAGCGCCGTCCCGATGGACGGGCCGGGCGCGTTCGGCCTGGCCATCGGCGACTCGGACGACGTCTTCGTCGCTCGTGACTTCGCCTTCTTCCTCCCGGACGACATCCTGCGCTTCGACGGCGCGACGGGCGCCTTCCTCGGCGTCTTCAGCTCCGGCGGATTGATCAGCAACCCGCGTGGCCTTGGATACGCGCCGGACGGCAACCTGTACGTCGCAAACCGCGGCCCGAACAACATCCTGCGCGTGAATTCGGCCGGCGTCGCCAGCGACCCGGCCGGCTTCAACCCGGTCGGCGGCATCGAGGATGTGCTCTACGGCCTGGACGGCAACCTGTACAGCACGACCCACCCCGGCGCCGTCGAGCGCTGGAACTTCCTGACCGGCGCCGCGCTGCCCACGTTCGGCAGCGGCGTCCTGAGCGCGCCCGGCGACATCGTGTTTCTCCCGGACGGCGACGCGCTGGTGGCCGACCGCGGCAACAACCGCATCGTCCGCTTCGACGGCCACGCTGCGTTTGCCGGCGTCTTCGCCCAGGTCCGCTACAGTGCCGCCGTCCCCGGGCTGAACTGCGCGCGCTACCTCACGTTCGGCCCGGACGGCAACCTCTACGTGTCGAGCGAGTTCACGGACCGCGTCCTGCGCTACAACGGCACGACCGGCGCGTTCATCGACACGTTCGTCGACGAGACGAGCGGGCTCGACGGGCCGCGCGACCTCGTCTTCGGTCCGGACGGCCGGCTGTACGTCGCCAGCTACAACAACGACCGGATCCTGCGCTACAACGGCACGACCGGCGCCTACGAGGGCACGCCGTACGTCCCCGGCTTCTTCGGCTCCGGCGGCCTGCAGGGACCGGAGGGCCTGGCGTTCGGACCGGACGACGGGCTGCTCTACGTCTCGAGCAACATCGGCAACCAGATCCTCCGCTACTTCGACACGGGCTTCCTACGCGGCTTCCCGATCCCGCCGCCGTTCGTCGACTTCGGCGGCTCGCCGTCCCTCATCGCGCCGCGCGGCCTCGCGTGGGGGCCGGACGGCGACCTCTACGTCTCGACGCCGAGCGGGATCTTCCAGTACGCCGCGGACACGGGTGCGTTCGTCCAGGTCTTCTCGCACGGCGGCCCGCTCGCCGGGGCGGCCGACCTCACGTTCGGACCGGACGGCAACCTGTACGTCGTATCGAGCGGCAGCGGCCAGGTCCTCGTCTACCAGGGACCGCAGGTCGCCTCGCCGATGTCGCCGGGCGACTACCTGGGCGAGTTCCTCATCACCGAGCCCGGCGAGCCTGCGCCGATCAACCCCACGGGCCTCGTCTGGGGCCCGGACGGTGACCTCTTCGTCGCCGGCTGCGGCAGCCACAACGTCATCCGCTACCGCGGCTTCATCGCGAACCGGGCGACGATCTCCGGCACGAGCAACCCCGCGAACAACCCGAACGACCCGAACCTGGCGAACAACACCGGCACGGTCGCCGTGTCCGTGCAGGGCGCCGATCTCGAGGTCGAGAAGACCGTCGACGACAACACGCCCTACGAAGGGGACACCGTGGTCTACACGGTCACGGTCACGAACCACGGGCCGAAGGACGCGATCGACGTGCACGCGACGGACGTCCTGCCGTCGCAGCTGACGTACGTCAGTTCGACGGCGAGCCAGGGCACGTACACGCCCGGGACGGGCGACTGGAACGTCGGCGCGCTGGCGTTCGACGAGGTCACCGGCATCGGCGCCGAGGCGACGCTCGACATCGTCGCCACCGTGAACCCGGGCGTCGCGGTGGCGAACCCGATCGTCACGAACACCGTGACGGTCGACGACCTCTCGCCGATGATCGGCGACCCGGATACGCGCAACAACACGGCGTCCGTGCCGATCTTCCTCGTGTTCGCCGATCTGGCGGTCACGAAGTCCGTCGACCTTCCAATTGCCGACGAGGGCCAGACCGTCGAGTTCACGATCACGGTCACGAACAACGGCGAGGATGACGCGACGGGCGTCCAGATCCGCGACCGCGTGCCGAGCGGCATGGCCTTCGTCAGCGCCACGACGCCGCCGGGCACGACGTACAACCCGATCTCGGGCATCTGGAACATCGGCAGCCTGCCGGACGGCGCCATGCGGACGCTGCTCCTGCGGGGCCAGCTCCTCAGCGGCACGGGCGGCCAGATCCTCACGAACTTCGCGACCGTCGCGGCGAGCAGCCTGCCCGACCCGGATGAGAGCAACGACACCGCCACGGCGGCCGTCACGGTCCGCGGCGCGGATCTTTCGATCGACAAGACCGTCACGCCCGGCCCGTACGCGTTCGGAACCCCCGTGACGTTCACGATCGTCGTGACGAACAACGGGCCGCTGAATGCCGTCGGCGTCACGGCGCGCGACCGGCTCCCGATCGGCCTCACGTACGTCTCGCACACCGCATCAGGCGGGACGTACGACCCGGTCTCGGGCATCTGGATGATCGGCGCCCTGGCGAACGGCGCTTCGCGCACCCTGACGATCAACGCCGTGTTCAGCTCGGCCGCCAGCGAGTCCGCGACGAACATCGCCACCGTCACGTCGGAGACGGGCGATCAGAACCTGGACAACAACCGCGATGCCGTCGTCCTCGGCGTCCCGAGCATCGACCTGGACATCCTCATCGTCTCGCGCCCGGCGCCCGTCTATCCCGACCCGCTCGAGTCCGCCGCCGCCCTCGAGCTGGCGCGTGACGCACACCGCGCGGCCGAGGGCGGGGACGCCGATTCGTCCGAGCCCGACGCTTCCGCCGACCAGGACGCCGAGACCCCGCGCCCGCCGCTCCTGCCCGGCCCGGCCGTCGCCGGCAACGGGCTCTTCTACGACATCACCGTCCGCAACGACGGCTCGAGCATCGCCACCGGCGTCGTCCTGACGCTCATGCTGGACGTCGACGTCCACTACGTGACGGACAACAACGTCCCGCAGTGCGTCGAGGCGCCCGTCGGCTTCCTGACGTGCCAGTTCGGGGCGATCCCGCCCGGCGGAAGCAAGACGATCACCGTCCAGACGGAGGTCGAGCCGGACGCGTACTACACCCGCCTGATCGCCGGGCAGCCGCTCGTCCTGACGCTCCGCGCCGGCGTGACGGCCGACCAGGACGACACGGACATCCTCGACGACACCGAGGTCCACCTGACGCACCTCGTCGACCTGGCGGACGCCCGGATCTGGAAGGTCAGCAAGCCGGACGACGGCGTGCGCGCCGGCGAGATCTTCACGTACACCCTGCTCGTCGAGAACCTCGGGCCGTCGCACGCCCGCGACCTGGCGATCGACGACACGCTCCTCTCGTCGGGCGCGTTCACGCTCGTCGGCACGCTGCTCGATCCGGGCCGGAACGATGCGTGCACCGTCGTGCCGGCGCCGCCGCCGCTCTCGGGCCAGATCCTGCGCTGCACGCTCGTCGATCCGCTCGAACCGGTGGGCAGCGGCTTCGGTACCGGCCGCTGGAGCGTACAGGTGACGGCGCGCGCCACGCAGACGCAGGACATCAACAACGAGGCGCGCGTCTACAGCCGCGACGGCGTGACCGGCCGCATCGGCACACCGGATCCGCGCCTCGGCAACAACGTCGCCGTCGACAGCATCTCCGTGCTCGACACCTCGGACCTGCTCCTCACGAAGAGCGAGGTCGGTGACGTGCGCAGCCCGACGGTGTGCGCAACGACCACGAGCGTGCCGAACGCCGTCACCGCCGGCGAGCGCCTGACGTGGACGATCGTCGTCACGAACCAGCTTCCGGCCTTCGGGGAGCCGGGCGGCAGCACGGCCCCCAACGTCGTCGTCTCCGATGCCGTCCCGGCCGGCCTCGAGATCGTCTCGATCGCCGGCGTCGGCCCGGGCGGTTCGGCCGCCGGCTGCCATGCCGGAACGCCGGGCAACCCGGCCGACCCGGCACGCTGCGTCTTCGCATCCCTCGCCGCCGGCACGTCCGGCACGGTGACGATCGTGGCGCGCGTGGATGCCGGCTACGTCGGGCTGTCGGGCACGAACGTGATCGCCAACAGCGCCTGGACGGCCTCGGACAACATCGACCCGTTCCAGGACGACAACTTCGTCACGCAGATCACGGCCGTGACCGAGGTCGCCGACCTCTCGATCATCAAGCTCGCGACGCCGAGCCCGGTCATCGCCGGCCGCGAGCTCAGCTACGAGCTCGTCATCGCCAACGCCGGGCCGTCCAACGCTCGGTCCGTCATCGTTCGCGACCGGCTGCCCGCCGCGCTGCGGTTCGTCGGCGCGCGCATCGAGAACCAGAGAGGCCGCGAACTGTGCACGTACGCAGAAGGCGCGCACGAGGTGATCTGCTCGCTCTTCGAGGTGCCGGTCGGCGAGCCGCCCGTCGGTGGACGGCGCGTGTTCATCAACACCGTCGTGTTGCCGAGCATTCCCGCCGGTCCGCTGGCGAACACCGCGACCGTGGCCAGCGACGTGACGCCGGACTGCAATCCGGCCAACAACAGCTCGCTCGTGTCCGTGCCGGTCCAGACCCAGGCGGATGTCGCCGTCACGAAGGTCGTCGACCCGGTGAAGATCGCCGCCGGCCGCCAGGTGAAGTACACCGTGTTCGTGACGAACAACGGTCCGTCCGACGCGCAGAATGTCGTCGTCACGGACACGCTTCCGCCGGAAGTGATCTACGAGATCGACACCCTCCAGCCGATGTGCGTCATCACGAACGGCCCGGCCGTGCCGCAGGTCCTGTCGTGCGCCATCGGCCTGCTGCCCAGCGGCCAGACGCGCAGCTTCGACATCTGGGCGCTCGTGCGGCCGAACATCCCGTCCGGCACGACGATCACGAACAACGTCTCCGTGACGAGCGTGACCTCGCTCGGCGATCCGGTGACGGCCAACAACACCGCCTTCGCCAAGAACTACGTGGAGTCGTTCGTCGACCTCACGATCTCGAAGTTCGGCACGAACGAGGGCCGCGTGCGCGCCGGCCAGATCCTCACGTACACGGTCATCGTGGACAACCACGGCCCGAGCTTCGGCGAGGGCGTGGCGCTGAAGGACGTGCTGCAGGCCGCTGAGCAGTTCGATCTGATCGACATCACCTCCGATCGCCCGGCGACGTGCCGCAGCCTGACCGCAGCCGGAGCGACCGAGACGAACGTGCTTGCCGGCACGCCGTGGCCGCCGGCCCTGCCGCCCGTGCCGCCGTTCGGCGTTCTCGAACCCAGCGGCATCCCGCTCATCGGCCAGCGCCTGCAGGTGGACTGCACGCTCACGCAGGTCCTCACGCCCGCATTCGGCATCCCGCAGCTCGGCGTCCTGCTGGCCGACGGCCCGCCGAACACCGGCCGCTGGATCGTGACGATGCGCGTCCGCTTCCGGCAGGCGCAGGACATCCGCAACGTCGCCGACGTCGTCTCGACATCCAACGAGATCGATCCGGCCACCAACCACGCCGAGGTGTTGCACGAGATCACCGACGTCGCCAACCTGTCGGTGACGAAGACGGCGCTCGGTGAGGTGCAGGTGAACGGCCAGGCCGGCCGCATCCTGAACACCCAGGCGCCCCTGCCCGCCCTGCCCGAGGCGCCGTTCTACAGCGGCTCGGCCACGCAGGCCACCGCGGGGCGCCGGATTCGCTACACCGTCCGCGTCCAGAACAGCGGCCCGTCCGACGCCGAGAACGTCATCGTCACCGACCGCCTGCCCGCCGGCGTCACCGTTCTGCCGAACACCGTACGCGTGAACGTCGACAACCTGCCGCAGCTGCCGGCGACTGCCTGCCAGACCGGCACGTCCGGCAGCCCGGTCGACCAGCTCACGTGCGGCATCGGCACGCTCCTGGGCGTGGACTCCGCGCTGCGGCGCGGTGCGACGATCGTCTTCGACGTCCTCGTCGACCCTTCCGTCGCGCCCGGCTCCATTCTCGAGAACGACGTCGAAGTCCGTTCCGACGTCTTCGACCCGACGACCGCCAACAACCACGCCCACGTCCAGACGGCGGTCCTCTCGTCGGCCGACCTCTCGACGAGCAAGACGGCGACCGGACAGAACGTCACGGGCTACGACGTACCGAACGCGCGCTTCACGATCGCCGACCAGGCGAACCGCGTGACCGCCGGCCTCATCCTGCGCTACGAGCTGTCCGTACAGAACGCCGGTCCGAGCCTGTCGCGCAACGTCACGCTGCGCGACATCCTGCCGGCGGGCGTGACGTACCTCCACACGGACGCAGGCGTGGACTGCCGGCCCGACGACGTGAACGGCGGCACGCTCTACTGTACCGTCGGCGACATGCTGCCCGGGGAGCGGCGGACGTTCAGCCTGTTCGTCCTCGTCGACCGCGCCGTGGCGAACAACACGGTCCTCCAGAACTGCGTCGATGCGCTCTTCGCGCCGGCCTCGCCGCCGGCCGCCCCGGGGCCGCTCCCACCGCCGCCGCCGACACTCACGCTCACGGGCGATCCGCTTGCGACGAACAACCAGGCGTGCAACAACACCACCGTCAACGCGGTCGCCGACATCGGCGGGCCGGGCGACGGCGGGCCGTTCGGCGACGCGAACGGCTTCCTGCAGAAGGTCGACGTGCCGGCCGAGCCGCGCCTGGACCGCAGCATCGAGCCCGACCTGGCGATCGCCGGCAACGAGCACCGCTACCGGATCACGTTCGGCAACGCCGGACCGTCGACGGCCGTGAGCGTCGTCCTGACCGACACGCTGGACTTCAAGCAGCCGGGCCTGACGGGCGAGCGCTTCCTGCGCTGCGAACCGCTCGACCCGGACGACGTGGCGGTGTGCTCGTACAACGCCGTCACGAACGTCGTCACGCTCGTGCAGCTCAAGGCGCACAACGAGACGATCTTCAGCGGCGGCGTCGGCACGCTGACGCCGGGCGTCGGCTACGGCTTCGACCTCGTCACGATCGTCGATGCCGGCTACGTCCTGGACGCGGCCAACGTCCAGTCCGCCGGGCCGCTGAACAGCGAGGCGGGTGTGATCGCCCGCAACACGGCCTTCCTGACGACGTCCACGACCGACTTCCGGCGGCAGAACAACCGCGACACCGAACGGACCCGGATCATCGCCGAGGCGGATCTGGCGATCACGAAGACGGACATTTTCGGCGACTTCCTGACGTGCGATCCGGTGACGCCGGGCGGGATGGTCACGTACCAGATCGTCGCCACCAACAACGGCCCGTCGGACGCGGCCGAGGTGTTCGTCGTCGACCAGCTGCCGATCGACGCCCTGGCGGTCGATCCGGCGCAGGTGGACGTCACGGTGTCCGCCGGTGAGATCGTCGAGGTGCGGGACGACGGGCGGATCACGATCCGCGTCGGAAACGGCGTGAACAACGCCGGCGTGCCGCAGCTCGGCCGGTTGAACACGGGCGAGAGCGTCACGATCCAGCTGATGGCGATGGTCCGTCAGGCCGCCAAGTGCGGCTCGGTCTTCGCGAACACCGTGAGCATCGAAACGCGGCGCAACGACACCGTCTGGCCGCTCGTGAACACCGGCCCGGCGCAGGGACCGAACGGCACGCCGCCCACGGCGCCGCGCACCCCGACGATCGACCGGAACGGCGCGAACAACCGGGCCGTCGAGTCGACGACCGTCGCATGTCCGTCCATCGAGATCGACAAGACGGTCTCGTTCGACGGGATCTGCCCGGGCGCCGACCTGCCGGTGATCAACGAGGCCGGTCAGCCGGTGACGTTCTGCTTCGAGATCACGAACACCGGCACGACGTACTTGGACGACATCCGCATCACCGACACGCTCCGCTCGCGCTCGACGATGCCTACCATCATCTTCACGGACACGATCCGCTTCGGCGTCGATCCGAAGGTGCCCGTCGCGCCCGGCGAGACCGTGCGCCGGCAGGTCACGGTGCCGCACCTGACGCGCGAGTGCGGCAACGCCGTCGACGTCGTCGAGGTCAGCGCGAACCCGGTGAACTCGGGCCGGACGGACCTGTCGTGCCTGCCGATCGTCACGGACACGGACAGCGTGCGGATCGAGGTGCCGTGCGTCGGCGTCGACTTCAGGCTGCAGCTGCCGATCCTCGGCGGCGAGACGTGCGAGACCTGGATCCAGGTCCAGAACGTCGGCGACAGGGATACGATCCCGGTCCTCGTCGTCTGGGGCGAGGCCGGCTTCTGCCCGCCGCAGGCGGCCGGGCCGCTGAAGGTGGAGTGCAGCGGTCTGCTCCGTCCCGGCAGCGCCTGGAGCTTCGCGAACAGCCAGATCCCGCCGGGTGCGAACAGCGCCGTCGTCTACTCGCTCTCGGCCGCGATCGTCGAGGAGCAGCCGGGTCAGCCGGTGGCCTTCGGGCGCCTGGTGTGCGAGCGGATCTACGAGTCCGTCGTCGGCAGCGACCTGAACTGGCTCATCTTCGACATCGCCTACCGCAAGCGCGGCACGTACGACGGCTACGACTTCAGCAAGTTCGCCGGCGAGCCGTTGGCGGTGGTCGTGAACCGCGGCTGCCCGGATCCGGTCGACCCGAACCGCACGAACCACGCCGCGTACGAGGGCGTGTCGAGCGACCTCGAGGGCGCGTACGATCCGGTCTCCGGCGGCTTCACGAGCTATGCGCCCTACATCGTTTCCGGCAACGCCGGGCTGAACACCATCCTCCATATCCAAAACTCGGGCGAGCTCTGCACCAGCCTCGAGATCTGGTTCAAGGACCAGGACAACTGCCTGCGCCCGATCCTCGGCGACGTGATCCAGCTGTCGCGCGGCGAGACGGTCGATTTCGACCCGGCCACCGTCGTCGGTGCCGGTTGGATCGGCAGCGCCTGGATCCGTGCCAGCCAGCCGCTCGGCGTCATCGTCGACACGATGGGACCGAACCACTTCACGAGCTACGTCGGGATCCCGGCCGACATCGACGCGCTCGAGTTCACGCTGGGCGACCAGGTGAACTACGCGCCGCTCATCTACAACGAGTACATGGGCTGGGACACGGCGATCCAGGTCCAGAACCTCTCCGCCACCGTGGCGGCCAAGGTGAAGGTCTACTTCCTGGACTTCGGCGGCGGGATCAAGCAGACGTTGGTGGACTGGATCTGCCCGCGCGGCAGCCAGTCGTACTTCCTGCCGGTCATCGCCGGCCTGCCGGGCAACTGGACGGGCACGGCCCGCGCCGAGAGCCAGGAGTGGTGGACGCCGGGCGCGCACATCGTGGATCCGCCGCGCATCCAGAGCGTCGTCATCCTCGAGCGCTTCAGCGATCCGGCCCGCAGCGAGCGGCGCGAAGCGGTGGCCTACAACGCGGCCACCGAGACGATCTACGACTGGCAGCTCGGAAACGGCAAGGGCGGCGTGGCGAGCGGCTCGGCGGTCTTCGCCCTGCCGATGGTCGCCAAGCGCAACCGCGGCGTGAGCACCGAGATCGGCATCGCCAACCTCGTTCCGAAGCCGGGCTTCACGGACTTCGCGATCTTCCTGTACGACCAGAACGGGCTGATCGACTTCGTCTGCGAGAAGCTGGGCGAGAAGCAGGTCGAGTACATCAACATCGACAGCTGGGGCTGGGTCCGGCCGAGCTTCCTCGGCAGCATCGTCGTCAGCGCCACGTTCTGGGAGCACGACGTCTTCGACGCGCAGGGCCGCTTCGTCCGCAACCTTGTCGGCCTCGGCGCCGTCGGGATCGAACGGATCGGTGCCGTGCTCGGCGACCCGGACATCCCGGGCGACGAGAGCAAGGCCTACCAGAGCTTCCCGCTCTTCGACCACTTCCTGCTCGAAGCGCCGCCGAACTGCGGTCCGTAGGCGAAGCGGTCACACGATCACGGGCCGGTCCCTTTGGGGACCGGCCCGTTTCGCGTACCGACGCCCGTTGCGGCCGGACGACCGTTACATGTTGATCCGCTTGCCCGAGAACTTCTCGTACAGCCACACGAGGACGATGGAGCCGAGGAACGCGCTGATCACCTGGCCGAACAGGCCGGTGCCGACGGCCCATGTGAAGAGCCAGCCGCAGAAGAAGCCGCCGAGGAGGCCGATGACGACGTCGACGAGGTCGAACTTCTTGTCGCCTTTGAGGAACCAGCCGGCCAGAAAGCCGCCGATCGGGCCGGCGATGATCCACCACATGTGCGTTGCCTCCGTAGGTCGTGTCGGATGACGTGCGCGCCACGACGGCGTGCGACGGTTGACGCGAGGCGGGAGCGTAGTGCGAACCGGGTGGCGAGGCAACTGGATGGCGCCCATCGGCGCGAACCGTCCGACTGGAATGTCGCCGTGATCCAATTCACCGGAGGCTGCCGTTCACATTGGGTGACCTGGAAATTGGGTGACCTGGAGATTGGGTGACCTGCTCCCGCCTCAGCCCCACACCGGCGTCCCGACGACGCCCAGCTGCTGGTAGAGCGCGAGCTCGTCGAACAGGACGACGCCCTCGACGATCCGCCCGTGCTCGAAGCGGTAGAGGACGATCGCCATCACAGCGACGGACCGGCCCGTCGGCGCGACGTGGTCGTGGAGCAGCCCGTCGTGCGTCCCGGTCAGGACGACGAGGTTCACGACGCCGTCTCCTTCCTCGATCTGGTCGACGAGCTCGAGCGCCAAGTCGGGGAACGCCGTCCGCCACGCCGTGGCGTGTCGACGCACGCCGTCGTGGCCGGAGAAGCCGTACGGCTTCTGGACGTAGCGCTCGTGGAACAACGCCGGAATCCGGTCCGAGTTGCCGGCCGCGTACACATCGTTCAGGACGGCCGCGGACATCGCCTTCTGCTCGCTTGACATCGTGGTCCTCCGGTTCGGGAAACGGTCCTCTCTCTGCTGCTCATCGGTCGCTGCTCATCGATCGCACGGCCCTGGCGGCGGACAAACCGTCCGGCGCGGCCGCGAAGGGCGCGATCACGGGGATCGCTCCGCCAGCGGCAGCCACAGCCGCCCGCCGCCGCCCGTCGTCGTCGGCGTCGCCTCGATCGTCGCGATCGGGCTGGGCGTCGGCGGGACGGCGGTCGGCGACGGCGGGTCGGTCGGCGCGGGTGTCGCGGATGGGGGCGCGGACGTCGCTGTCGGCGGCGCGGGCGGCGTCGCGGTGGGGGTCGGCAGGACGGCGGTCGGGACGACGAGGTCGGGCACGGCGCCGATCTTCAGCGCGAACGCGTCGTCCGTGCCGGCGCGGGCGTCGTCCAGCGCGCCGGCGGCGGGTGCGAGCGGGAAGTCGCTGGCATCCGTTTGGCCCGCAATGTGGATGCCGCCGTCCGGCCCCAGCGCGGCGGCGCGGGCGACGTTCATGCCGCGACCGCCGAGATAGGTGGCGAAGTCGAGGGCGCCGCCGTCGGGGCGGAGGACAACCACGAGGAGGTCGAAGGCGCCGCGGCGGCGGTCCTGGAGAGGGCGGAGGGTCGGCACGTTGCCCGAGCTGGTGCAGCTGGCGACGATCGCGCGGCCGTCCGCGTCGAGGGCGAGGGCGGCGGACGGGCCGTCCGTGAACTTGCTGCCCTCGAGGTAACGGATGCCGCGGCCGTCCGGCGTGGGCGTCGCGAGGTCGCGAAAGTTCTCGTCCTGGACGCAGCCGCCCTCGTCGCCGCTGCCGCCGAGGTACGTGCTGTAGGCAAGCGCGCCGCCGTCGGCGGTGAAGCGTGTGACGAAGAGGTCGGTTGTGCCGGAGCGTGTCGGCTGGAGGGCGGCAGCCCGCGGGAAGTCCGGCGAGTCCGTGCGTCCGAGGACGGTCGCCTGTCCGGCATCGTCCACGGCGACGGCGACGGCCTGGTCCGCGCCGCGACCGCCCAGGTACGTGGCGAAGCTGAAGGCGGTCCCGTCCGCGTTCAGGCGGGCGACGAACGCGTCGCTGTCACCGCGGCGCGTGCTCTGGAAGGGCGCGGTCGTCCGCAGGTTGAGCGAGATCGTGCTGCCGACGATGGTCGCGTTGCCGGCGGCGTCGACGGCGATATCGCGCGCTTCGTCAGCGTCCGCACCGCCGAGGTGGGTCGTGAAGATCAGCCGATCGCCATCGGGCGCGTACTTGGCGATGAACGCGTCCCGCACGCCGCGGTTCAGCGGGTAGACGGCGTTCACAGCGGGCAGGTTCGAGCCCGTCCACCCGGCGATGTACGCCGCGCCGTCGCGGCCGAGCGCGATCCCCTTGCCGACATCGCGCCCCGTCCCGCCGAAGAACGTGCCGACCTCGAGCGCGCTGCCGTCGGCGGACAGGCGCGCGAAGAACGCATCGCCTGACCAGATCCCGTCCGCCAGGTGCAGGGACGGCTGGACGGCCCGGGCCGTCGGGAAGTCGGGCGACGTGGTGTACCCGGTGACGTGGGCGCGCCCGGCGGCGTCGACGGCGACATCGAACGCCTCGTCCTGGCGGACGCCGCCGAGGTACGTGCTCCAGAGGATCTGCGTGCCGGTCGGGTCGAGCTTGGTGACGAACGCGTCCTGCAAGCTACCGCTGTTGCCGATGGTGCCTTGGAATGGACCGGGCGTGCCTGGGGTGCCGCCGCCGCTGGACCGGTCGCCGAACGCCGGGAAGTCGTTCGATGTCGTCGTCCCGACGATGTACGCGTTGCCGTCGGCGTCGACCGCGATGCCGCGGGCGAGGTCGCTCGTGCGGCCGCCGAGGTAGGTGCTGTAGGCGAGGGTGGGGGTGGTGGCGAAGGTGGGGGCGAAGGCGGCGTCCGGGGCGATGCGGCTTGCGGCGTCCATCGGGACATCGTTCGCGACTTCGAACTGGTGCGCAAAGGAGCCCGATGGATCACCGTCGAGCACGACGTCCGCACCCGTACGTTCGTCGCGGACCGTCAGGCTGTCGAATGCCGGGACGTTCGTGACCCAGGCGGCCGGGTCGGGGCCGCGCAGGAAGTGTGACACGCCGGGAAGTCGCATGCCTGGGATGGGGCGCGTCGACGATTCCGTGACGATGAGCGCGCCGCGGGCCGTTTCGGCGCGGTAGAGGACGGCGGATGGCCATTGGCCAAGGTTGGGGACGAAGCGGATGGAGGTGGTATGCGCGACGGCCGAGGCGATAGCGGTCTGGCTGCGGATGGCGGTCGGGCTGGGGGCGGGCCGGGCGGCGGCAGGGAGGGCGCCGGCGAGGGCAAGGGCGGCGGTAAGGGCGGTGGCAAGGGCGCCGAGGCAGGCGGGGACGTGGTTGGCGGGGCGGGTCATGGGTGGGCTCCGGAGCGGCAGTGGGTGGATCCGTGTGTATTATGCGGCGGAGTCGCATTCGACCTGACGAACACGGAGCCATTCATGGAATGGGGTTGGCTGCTCTTCTCGCTCGAAGGCCGCGTTGGACGGATGGTGTGGTGGAGTCTTGTATTCGCAGAGGTGATCCTATCGCTCATGGTCGTCGGTATCCGGGCCGGGATGGGGGCGGCGGCACGCGGCGGGGACACACCGGGGTTGGGTGCGGCGTCACTCCTGCTCTTCGCCTTCTCCGCCGTCGTGCTGATCTGGCCGTCTGTCGCCATTTCGGTCAAGCGATGGCACGACGTCGACAAGTCCGGGTGGTGGATCCTCGCCGGAGCGATTCCGTTTGTCGGCTGGCTGGCCGTGCTGTACTTCAACGGATTTGCCGAAGGCACACGTGGAAGCAACCGATACGGTGAACCGCCTGAGTGAGAGGACGTCCCTGCTTCCCGTCGGCCGCCGGGTTGCTCACTTGTTCAAGGCAGGAGCACACGCCCCATGGACGAACACGCCATCACCCAATACATCACCGACACGTTCGACGACGTCCACCTCACCGTCGTGGACGGC
>Ga0138256_10003108_pt1 | contig 17694 bp, 17 predicted proteins | sample KNB2016incub_MG_FD_105486 | JGI IMG/M metagenome (GOLD analysis project Ga0138256, IMG submission 105486) | Active sludge microbial communities from wastewater in Klosterneuburg, Austria - KNB2014incub_MG | ecosystem: Engineered > WWTP > Activated sludge > Unclassified | place: Austria... | reverse complement strand
GGGAGCCCAGCCTGCGCCCCCTGAACCAGACCTCCAGCTCGACCCGTACGCGCTCGAGGAGCAGTTCGGCAACATGGTCAAGACGCTGCAAGTCGAGAAGCAGCGGCTCGACCAGCAGTACCTGCTCCAGATGGCGGCCTCGGGCCGCATCATGGACTACACGAACCGGCGCGTCGCCGACCTCGCGCAGGAGGACCAGCAGCAAAGCATCGCGCTCGTCTCGGACTCGATGCCGTTCGTGAACTGGCGGGCGCCCGGCGCCATGCAGCAGGTCGAGACCATGTTGCAGCAGATGGGCGGCCGGATGACGCCTGAGATGGCGCCGCACCTCGCCGGGCTGCGGGGCCGCGCTCAGTTCATGTCGGACCAGTCCGCCTACCTCGACGAGGCCAAGGCGAACGTCAGCACCGCCATGGACGAGCAGCTCCAGGAGATGCTGGCGGCCGGGTCGATCGCGCGAGAGGGCGAGGAGCCGCGTGGCGGGTTCGCCGGCAAGGCGCTCCAGTTCGGCGAGGGCCTGACGAAGACTGTCACGATGGGTTTCATGGACTCTGATCGGGCGCTTCCACCGCGAGAGAGACTGGCGGCTGCCGGCCAGCTCGCGCTCGAGCGTTCCGCCGAGGAGTGGACCAAGCGCACCGCCAAGCATCCCGGTCGCGGCCACATCGAGGACGTGGCGATCGACGAGGGCGCGATGCGCGACGTGCTCAGCCGGTTCTCGGTCGAGCACCTGGAGAAGCGCGGCAAGCAGTACGGGCTCCGTGACACAACCACGTCGGAGGTCTCGCGCAAGATGGGCGAGTTGGCTGGCTGGCTCGTGCCGTTCGGGGCGGCCGGCAAGACTGGCCAGGCGGCGCTGCGGTATGGCGTGCCCAAGATCGCCGGGATGGGGGCCAAGGGTGCGAAGGTGGCCCAGTTCATGGCGCGGAACCACCGGGCGGTCGAAGCCATCCCGACCATGCTGATCTTCGGTGCAGCCACCAAGCTCGCCGACACCAACGTGATGGCCCGCATGCAGATCGAGCAGAGCGGCGCCAGCGAGCAGGAGAAGGAGGCGGCCCGCGACTTCCAGGGCAACTGGGACGCGATGGTCGCGGCTGTGACGGTGCCGGCCGCGTGGATCGCAGGATCGCTGGGCCGGCTCGCGACGGGTGGCGCCAGCAAGGTGCTCTCGCCTGGGCTTGGCGCGTTCGTCGAGACGACGGTGGGGTTCCCGGCCGCGATGGAGGCGGCCAACCGCAGCGCCACAGCCACCCGCGACCTCGTGACGAGCCTGCTGGAGGGCGACGAGCAGACCGAGCGGGCAGCCAAGCTATTCAGCATCGCCAACCCGACGGTGCGCGGCCACGTCGAGTCGATGATGCGGGCGCTTGCGAAGGGCAACGTCGAGGAGGCCTGGGACAACGCGCTCGCCTACGGCAAGGAAGTGGCGATTGGGGCGCCGGTGTTCGCCGCGACGCACGCCATGCAGTTGCATGCCCCGCAGCTCCTGACGCGCGACAAGGTCGACCAAGCCAAGCGCGAGATTATCGGGTTGCTGCCGCCTGAGCAGCGCGCTGCCGTGCTAGCCGCCATGGACGCCATGGTGACGGGCAAGCCGAAGCCGCGGGCCGACGAGGTCATGGCGAAGGAGCAGGGGCCGGAGGAGGCTGCCCGCAAGATCGTCACGGATCGGGTTGAGGCCGAGGTTGGCGAGATCCCGGACCCTAGTTCGCTCAAGAGCGACCTGGCGCGCGAAGCCGCCTACGACGCGATCGAGGCGCGAGAGTTGGCCGTGGCGGCCGGCGAGAAGTACGAGCGCGCCGCCAAGGAGGACCGCGAGCTGGCGATCGGCTTGAAGGACCAGGAGCTGCGGCGCTTGCAGGAGGCGCGCGAGGCGCTCGACGCGGTCAAAGCGCTAGAGCGTGGTGAGACGCCGCCGGAGCGCGTCAGGCCAGCCGAGGGCGAGGGCGATCCGGAGGCGGTGCGGGCGTGGGTGCGCGACCAGCTCGAGGGCGACCTGGTGCGTGAAGAGCAGGCCGCTCGCCTGGCGGAGAAGCCGGAACTGGAGCGACGCCGGGGCGAGTTCGAGTCGAGGCTGGAGCGACGCCTGAATGCCGTCGGTGGCGAAGAGCGCGAGCAGCGGCACGCCGAACTGGAGGAGTGGTCACTTGGCAACCTTCGCGAGGGCGACGTGATCTCGACGCCAGAGGGAGGCCTGACGCTCGACCGCGCGCCGTTCCGCGACACTGAGACCGGGAAGGTCGTGCTGACCGGGGAACGCGCGTTCCCCGGCGACGGGTTCGTGGAGGCTCGAGAGCACGCCAGCATCGACCTGGACAGCGTCTTCGCGCGACCCGACACAAGCCTCAACAAGGAAGGTGGAGCCCCGATTGGCCTGCGCCGGGCAGCCAAGCGGGAGGTCGATCCCACCGTCACGCGATTCCTGGATGCGGTTCGTCGCTACGAGGCTGCTGAGGGCGCCGCTCGGAAGGTGGACACTCCACCGGCTGACCCAGGACGCCAAGTCATTCCGCTCAAGCCCCTGGAAGGCGTGACACTGGAGCCGGCCAAGCCCAAGCCGACACCGATCCGCGATGCCATGAAGGCCGAGGCCGCCCGCGAAGCGAAGGCGGGCGAGCCTGTTTCACGTGAAACGGTCGAGCCCGCCGAAAGCACCGAACCAGGCGGCGACTACCTACCGAGCAAACCGGAGCCGAGACCGAAGCGGAAGTACGACGCTCTGGGCTTCGAGGTCGACCCCGCGCCGCTCACGGCGTCTGAGATCGCGACGAAGAAGTTCGCTGCCGAGAAGGCGCGCGCCAAGGCTGTCGAGGCGGCCGACGTCATGCAGAAGGAGCGAGCCGAGGAGCTTGCTCAGGCGCGGCGGCAACAGGCCCCGCTCGGCCCAGACGATAAGCCGCCAGAGCATGTGCGGCCAAGCGACCGCGTCGTGCCGGAGGGCGCGATGGACCCGGCCGTCCTGCCGCCCGAGGCGCGCGAGAAGGCCACGACCAGGCAGAACCTTGCCGACGAGGTTCGGGCATCCCCGGGCTTCGTCGAGCTCCAGCAGCTTGGCCGAGCCAAGGCCGAGGAGCGCGCCGCCGCGCTGGAGCGCATGAGCCAGGATGGGGGCGCTGCCGGCGACTTCGCCCGATGGGCCAAGACCCAGGACCTGGCGCCGTTGAAGCGGTTCGGCGGCGAGCGCGCCTCGGCCGAGCTGCTCTACCGCTGGCTCCACGAGAAGACCGAGGGCGGCCCGCCCGACATGGGGCTCCACGAGCGCATGGCCGACATCGCGGCCGACATCGACCGGATGGCCGCCATCACGAACCCGCAGGAGCGGGCGCAGGCGCTGATCCGGTGGAGCGAGAAGCTGCACGAGGAGCTGGCCGGCGGCGCCATGGCGATCGCGGCGCGCACCACGAAGGACGGCACCAAGGCGCTCAACGCGCTCTCGGACCTCGAGGCGAAGCTGTTCGGGCCGGCCCAGGCTCACGGCGGGATGGGTCTCGGCCTGCTCGTGAAGTTCGTGTGGCCGTGGGCGCGCACCGGGCCGAACCTGCGGTGGGGCATGACGCCGGCCAATCGGCAAGCGTTGGTGGAGCGATCGGCGCAGCTCCTGGCGGCCGAGAGCTTCAAGATGCTCGAGCACCTGACCGGCAAGCCTGACACGGGTCGCGACGCGGGCGGCAAGCCGCACCTTCCGTTCCTGCGTCGGTTCGCGCCGTCACTGGAGAGCGGGCACTCGTGGATGGGGGACTTGGGCGTCGGCATGGACCACGTCTTCGGCAAGACCCACCAGAACCTCGCCACCTACCACCGCGGCATGTTCGGGCGCGGCGGGCGACTGCGCTCGAAACTGGCGGACGGCGAGTACGAGTGGAAGATCCGAGCGGCCATCAAGGAGGGCGAGGATGGGGCGACCTGGCGGAGCTTGTCCGAGGAGGGTAAGCGCGTTGCGTCTGAGTTGGTCGAGCAGTGGGAGCAGTGGCGCCAAGCCCTGGTGGACCGGCACCCCTTCGCGGCTCGGTCGGAACGGCTTCTGGATGTCATGCTGGACCAGCTCCGGGAACTCGGGGCGCGCGAAGCGAAGCTCGACCTTGCGGTGGAGCGCGGTCAGCGGACACCTGACGAAGTCGCTGACCTCAAGGCGCTGATCGGGCGCGAGCGCGAGCACCTGAATGCCCGGCGAGAGGCCGTGGCGGCCAAGCTGGCCGAGTTCAAGGAGAGCTACGGGCTCGACAACTACGTCCATGCGTTCCGCGCCGAGAGCGCGCGCGGGGTGGGCGACTACCGCGGCGTCGGCGACCTCGACGCACCGGCATCGGTGCGCGGCGCCAACCCGATGAAGCGTCGCCGCAACCTGATTCCCGAGGAGGAGCAGGAGAAGGACATCCGCAGGATCGCGTGGAAGTACGCCAAGGAGATGATCCCGGCGCTCGAGTACAACGGATTCCTCGCGCAGAACCACGAGATCCTCTGGGGCCGCGAGCGCGCCCTGACGCTCTCGGACATGACGGCCGCGAGCAACCGTCCGCACTACTACGAGAACGGGGTCTACGAGTCGATGGGCCGGTGGAGCGTGGACCGCGGCGCCGAGACGGCCGAGCGGTCTGACGCGGGCAGCACGTTCGTGCTGCTTCGCGTTGCGGGCCGACAGGGCGAGAAGACCTCGACACCAGCCCCGCCACCAGACCTGACGAACTGGAAGAAGCTGCAAGCCGAGATCGAAGCCGGCAACGTGAAGTTGGTCTCGACTTCGCTGGCTCCGACCCGTGTCACGATCAAAGATGGTGGGTTCCTAACGGAGGCGCTCGACCTGCGGGTGCGCGACATGAAGGACGCGCTCGCCAGGCTGCGCACGCTCTCGAAGGACCATCGAATGTCCGTGAAGGCCTGGACGCTGCCGATGCGCTGGGTGGGGTCACTGCTCAACACGGCAGCCATCGGGATGTTCTCGGTCCCGACCGCCATGACGGCTGCGGCGGGCGCCGCGCTGCTCAACGGCCATGCGCTGCACCCTGGCCAGTGGGTTCCGACCCAGAAGGCGTGGCTGACCTTCATGACGCGGATGACGCGCGCGCGCGGCGTGTTCGGGATCTTCGGCAAGCCCGCGGCCGAGCCGATGCGCATGCTGGCGGACATCCGCAACGGCATCACGATCGACTTCGGCGAATCCGGCAAGATGCGGACGCCGGAAGCCGAGCTGGCCAAGATGACGCCGGAGGCGCGCGCCCACCAGGAGATGGTCGACCAAGGCCTCGAGGCGCTGGTCCACAGCAGCACCTTCCAGAACTCGCTGGCCGAGTGGATGACGGGTCGGCTGCTTGTGGAGGGTGGCGGCAAGACGCTCGCCGGCAAGGCTGCACAAAGCACGGCGAACGCCTTCCAGTGGCTCACGCACCTTGGCTACGTGCCGATGCAGAAGTTCGCCGAGGTGCCGGCACGGTCGTTCCTGTGGATCGGCAAGTACATGGAGACGCGCAAGGCCGGCAACGGTCACGAGGAGGCCGTGCGCATCGCCGAGGCAGCCGTGACGGCCTACCACGGGCAGTTCAACCCCGTGACACAGAACGCCTTCTACCGCGGCCCGCTCGGCCCGATGTTCGGCGGCATCCAGACCTGGGCGAGCCACATGGTGGGGCGACTCGCGAAGGCCCCGAAGTCGGTGGCGGCCTCAATGGCGACCGTGTCGGTCATGACACTCGCACTGGCCCGCGCGATGGGCCTGGACGATGACCTGACGCACGTCCTGGGCGGCTCGCTCTACGAGTTGCCCGGTGTTGGGCGTGGCATCCAGACGGCCGTGCAGGGCAACCTCGCCGACACGGTGCGGGGCACGGGTTGGGAGGAACTCATCAAGACTGGCTTCCTGCCGGGCGCTCCGCTGCCGCAGATCGGTAGCTCGCCGGGCTTCCGGTTCCTCGAGGGCGCCAAGGACTTGACGGTCGGGATGATGTCGGGCCAGGGCGACATGGCGATCGACGAAGCCAAGCGCACGCTTGGCTCGGTGCTGACGCCCGCCACGATGAAGTGGCTGCACCGATCCTTCTTCGCGGACCCGCGCCCAGACGGGCGCTTCGACCTGCGCCAGATCTACTACGCCGGCCTGATGAAGGGCGAGGAACCGAGCTACACGCTCAACTCGCAGGGGATCGGGCGCCTCCTGCGCGAGGCGGCTCCCGGCACGCCCGGAGACGTGGCGGCCCAGATCCACCAGGGTCAGATGCTGCGCAGCCAACAGGAGGTCTCGCGGAATCGCGGGACGAGGATCCGCCGCGAGGCTGGCCGAGTCCTGACCGAGTTCGAGGCGACCAAGAGGTCTGGCGGTGACACGGCGGCACAGCGCGCTCGCTGGAAGGAGCTTGCAGCAGCAGCCAAGGCGGAGGGACGCTCGATCGACCCGAAGTCCATCGGTCGCGCGAACAAGCTTCGCGGACTCGGCTACGTCGGGAAGGCCGTCGCCGCGGCCGACACGAAGGCCGGCGAGATCCTGTCGTTGGCGCGCGTGTTCGAGAACGAGTCCAACGTGGTTGGGCAGACCGACGTGGACCGAATCTTCTCAGTGCTACGCGGGCGCAAGACGATGCGCGACTGGGTGAACGACGAGAACGTGCCAGCCGAGACGCGGTCGAGGTTCTTCGCGGCCTACAAGGGCTGGCGCGGTCGACAGACCAAGGACTAGTCGAGCTGCCAAGCCATGCCGTTGCTGCCGCGGCGGACGTGCGGGCCAGCGCCGAACGCTTCGCGCTTCGCGCGCGCCACGAGATTGCCGGCGTTCGCGCCGTTCACGAGTACACCCTCCACCACGAAGATGCGGGAGGCCGTGCCGTTGCTCGCGGTGCTGGCGGTGTTGCTGTCGTAGGTCGTGCCGCCTCGTTCCGTTTTGGCCGTTGCGCTTGTCCAGTAGTGTTGCGTGTAGGTGATGCTGACGGGCGAGGTCGGGCCGGCCACGGCCACGTCGATGCCGGTCGTGGTGGCGTCCGCGTCACAGATCAACTCAAAGCGGAACTTGTAGGTCTTGTTCGCCGCGACAGCGAGCGACAGGCCTGCCACGTCGACAAACACGGTTCCAAGGTCCGTCTCGTCGGCGCCCTTGACGACCGACTGGAACGTGGGGTCGACGCCAGCCGTCTCGATCGCTGTGACACGAGAGTCCAGAGACGACTGGGTGGCATTCATCGCGACCAGCGCGGCTGACATGGCTGCGCCGATGCGGGCGTCTACTCGTTGAAGGTCGCGGGTGGGCATGGCCGGATTGTAGCAACTCGGTCAGACGGCTCCCCAACACGCATCGTCCCAGTTCTGCGGCGGGCCATAGAACGCCAGGATGGTGCGGGCGCGGTCGGCGTCCGGCCCTTCGGGCTCGAGCGCGAGCAACGCCTTGAGGGCTGGGTTCGTCCAGCGCTGCATGCCCGTCACGAACACGTCGAAGTTGAGCGGGTTGGTGCTGTAGGAACTTGCGGGCAGCGGGTCGCCGGGCGAGTCGGTGCGCCAGCGCACGCCGTAGCACACGTGCCACTGGTCGCCCTGCTGGAAGTAGGCGTGCCGGCAGATGGTGCGGGCCGCCGTGAGAGCGAGCGTCCTGGCCTTCTCGCTGCTGAGCAACTTCCACGCTGCGAAGAACGCCACGCACGCGATGGCTTCTTGCCAAGGCAGCCAGCAGCGGACGGGGATGCCGTTCGCGTCCTTCCAGCCGTACTTCTCCTCGTTGTCGGACAGGACTCGGACGCTCTTGTCGGCCGGGAGCTTCGTGTAGCTGGCCGCCACGAAGGCGCTGTCGATCATCCGCTCGGCCGACGACGCGAACTCGAGGAACCCGGCTTTGATGGCCTGGAGGCGCGAGTAGAGGACGCGCCCCCAGCCGCGCGGTGCGCCGAGGCCGGAGCCGGCGGCGGCTTGCCGGTCGCGGCCGTACTCCATCCACTCCAACTGGAGCAGGTCATGGATGATGGACTTGAGCGCGTCGCAACGAGTGAGCCGGTAGAGCGCGAACAGGAGGTTGTCGCTGCGGTGCTGGCTGTCACTCGTGAGCCACCCGCTGATCCAGCCGACCGGGTTGGGCCAGCCGAGCATGTCGCGCGACGAGAAGCGTTCGTCGGGGCGAAGGTTGTAGGTGTTGGCGAGGGGGTGATTGGCGGCCAAGACGCGGGACGTGTCGGGCTCGCGGTTCGCGTACGGACGCAGGCCCCACGCCTCGGCCGCGTACGACAGATCCCACAGCGCCCACGGCGCCCACATCGCGACGGCGTGCTCGGCGCGACAGTACCCGAAGTCGGGTTGTTCGCCGGTCTGTCCGGAGTTGGGCGGCTGGGCGTAGGGCCGGGTCGCGAGCGCGTTGCCCGGCGTCGAGAGTCGCTCGACGAGCCTGCTGAGGCGACGAGCCTGCTCCTGCTGGGCGCCGGACGGTATCTCCGGCAGCACACCGAGCGGCGTGAGGACCGGCGCCCACGCCGACGGCTCGACCAGGCCGGTCAGTGGTGCGAGCATGCGAGCTTGCAGGTAGACGACGTCCCGGTTGCCCGGGAGCGTCGGGAACTTCGCGGCGGCCGGCAGGCACAGGATGGCGCCGGCAACCCGGAAGGTCGCGGCGCGGTGCCACTCGGTCGGCGCGACCAGCTCGGTCTCCCACCGCAGGACTCCGTCGATCTGCGACCAGGCCGGAGCGTGCAGGCCCTTCGCCGTGGCGAAGTCGACGTGCGCGTACTCGCGCAGCTCCATCGAGAGAGATCCGAACACGCTCGTGCGGGACTGGCCCGGCGCGGTCGTGCCGTACCGGGCGAGCAACTCGTACTCGACGATCGGCGAGCCCGAGTAGATGCGCAACCAACCCTCGATCGAGACGTTGCCGGGCAGGAGCGCCCGAACCCGAACCTTCAACAGGACCGGCGTGATCTCCGCCAGTTCGATGACGGCGCCGATGGTGCGCTTCACCCCGCCCCAGACCAAGTGGAAGACCGGGACGAGGCCAAGCAGGTCGTCGCCCACCCAGGGATGGAACGCGAACAGGGCCAGTGGCTCCGACGCCTCTGTGACCTCGTGGATCTCCTCGCTCATCGCCGGCAGGGTTGCGTCGACATGCAACTCGTAGCCTTCCGCGTAGCCGCGGTGTGGCCCAACCATCACGGCCGTTGGAGCTGTGACACGGGTTGGCAGCCCAACCAGCACCCACTGCCGCATCGGGTGTTGGTTGACGTTCTGGAGCTTGACGCGGGCGATCTCGACCATTGGCCGAGGATTCTACACTGGCACGTCTTCCGCGTCGGTGTCCTGGTCCAGCTCCTGCGTCAGGATGCGCGTGACGGCCTCGACCTGGGCCGGGCTGAGGTCCGTGACCTTGGCTCCGGGCTTCTTGAGGCCGTCGGCGCAGGCTCGCTCGAACGACGCGCGGGGGATCGCGTTGTCCGCCATGAACTTGGCGAGCGCGTGGTGGTCGGGGCGGGGGGCTTTGCCGACCTCGCGGTCCCTCTCCCCGGCCGGAAGCGACGTGCTCACCTTGGCGGGCGCCTTCTTGGCTGGCTGCACGGCGTCTTCGCCGTCGTCGTCCACTTGCGCGAGAGACAGGATGGCGGCGAGCCCGTAGCGGCGGCCGTAGGACGCGGCGCTGCCGGCGCCCTGGGCGTTTTGCTTGGTCAAAGGCACCTCCATGGTGCTCTCGATCCACTCGCCGCTGGGGCCGTGCAGGAGGCGCGTCGTGACGTGCAGCGCCCCGTTGGCGATGGCGCCGAGCCCCTGCAAGACCACGAGGCCCTGCGCCAGGAGCGCCGGCTTGCTGGCGTCGATGACAGCCGCGAGCGATGCGTAGTGGTTCTCGAAGTGCGTGTTGGTCGCGTCCTTCGGGACGCCATCCAGGTTCGCGTGAGCGGCCACCAGAGCGGCCGAGATCGACTTGATGCTGTCGCTGGTCTTCATGTTACCAACTCGAGTCGTAGCGGTTCTTGAGCTTCCAGTAGGTGAGGAGGGCCTGGAACATTGCCCAGCCCCTCGTTAGTTCGTCCGTCGACACGCCAACCGGCCACGAGAGACCGGGGTGGCTTCGTGAGACGTAGATGATGGCTGCGCGCGGCGATTCCATGCCTTCCGCTACGGTCCCCGCCGCAAGCTGCATGGCGTGTTCGTCGTAGGCCTCGAGGCGCGACGTGTCACCGGGGCCGAAGTCCTTCGTCTTGAAGTCAATGATGATCGGGCGCGGACAGTGGCCGCGAACGAGCAGGTCGATCTTCGTGGCGTAGCCGGTGGGATGGGCCACGCACTGCTCGGCTTGCCATGGGTGGTCGCCGAAGGTCTGCTCGAGGATCTGGCGAACCCCTTCCACGTGCGCCGCCATGACCGGATCGTCCGGCAGGGTTAGGTCCGTGAAGTACTGCTGGATCGCGCCGTGGATCGCGGTGCCGGCGTCGCGGGCGGTCGCGGCCTGCTGCTCGGAATCAGTCGTGACACGGGCGATGAACGCCGCGTCGGTCTCGCCCTCGGCGCGAGGAAGCGTGAGCGCGGCCATCAGTACCTGCTCGCGCTTCCACCTCTCCAGTCCCCAGGCCGCGGCGCACGACGTGATGGTTGTGACGCCGGGCACGAGCCCGAGCTTGCGGGCGTGCCGCAGGTCGGGCGGGCCGGATGTGCCCTTCTTGCTGAACGGGACGGTCTCGACGAGCTGGCGCGTGCGCGGGTCGTACCAGTGTCCCGACTCCTTCGGGCGCGGCGCGTAGGTGGGGGCGGGCGCGCTCACACCTTCGCCTCGTCGATCTTCGCCCACTCGTGGGCTTCGCGGATCTGTGCGGCGCCATCCTTCGCCAGCGCGTCCAGGCGCGCACTTGCGTCACTGAAGGAGTGATCGTCGCTACCCATCACCTGGATGCCGGCGGCCTGGAGTTCGTTCCAGCGGAGCAGCACGGCGAGATCGTGCAGCACCTTGCGGCGCTCCAGCCCAGCCTGCGTCAGGCGCAGCTCGAGCGACGTGACCTGCTTGCGCAAGTCGGCGATCTGGGCCTCGTGGCCCCAGTTGGTGCCCTCGAGCGTGGCGATCTTGACGGTCGCGTGCTCCAGGTGCTCGCGGAAGTAGGACTGACCGGCGGCAAGCTCGGTCAGAAGGGACTCGGGAACGGTTGTGCGTGCGTTGGACATGCCGGGAGAGTAGCGCGGGCGCGGGGGCCGTCAAGCAGATTTGACGGATTTCACAAGTCCTCGATCTCGCCAGTCCGCGTCGGCGGCAGAGGGGCTGGTCCGAGATACACGGCGGTTGCTTCAACGCGCAACAGGCTGGCCAAGTGCTGCATGCGATCCCGCAACAGCATCTTCATGCCCTTTGGCGGGTGCTCGTACTCGTCGGACCGGATGAAGTCGAACAACTCTTTGATCTTGCGCGCCGTGGCCAAGTCGCTCACGCCTTCTTCGCCTTCTTCCTGGTGACCTTCGTCGCCTTCTGGAGCCAGACCCGGAACTCGGAGCGCGGGATCCTGGTGTCCTTGCGGGACACCCTGTAGTGGGGTATCTCGTGCCGCACCAGCAGGTAGGCCTGGCGGTACGAGACCCCTAGCTCGTCAGCCACGTCGTTGATCGTGAGGTAGTCGCGTGTCACGGCTGGGCACGCTCCTGCCGGCGCTGCTCGCGTGCCCGCTGTCGCTCCAGGCCTTCCTCGTCGAGCACTTCCCTCAGGAGGTCTTCGTGTGCGTGCAGATGGCGCGCGTAGTCCTCGACGTAGCCCTCGTCGGGCGGGTCCAGGTGGAACTTCTGGGCGTGTTGCTGGACGTGCTGTCGGAGTGCCTTGTCGATCTGGTCCTTCGTGAGGGGCGGCGGGGCCGGTGGCGGCTCAGGGTTCCAGAGCCAGAGCGCCAGCCGCCTCACCCACCAGCGTTGGTGCTCGATGCACTCACACCATCGACCCGGCCGCTTCTCCTCGAGGCACCCATCGAGTTCGAGGCACCAGTGCAGCTCGGGCCACACCAGTACTGCCCAGCCGGGGATGCGGCCTCGGTTGTCGATCCACCGGAGGATGCGTGACTTGATGCTCATGGCTGTTCTGCGAGAGGTGCGGAACCCACCCTAGACCGTCCCGCGGTCATGGCCGCAACCATGTGGGGACGAGACGGGGCGACGGTGAATCCAGCTTGCCGGGTCCACCACCTACGCTTGCAGGCGCATCCAGCATGCCGGCACGATCGCCCTTCCCCTACTTGGCGTCAAGACCGATTCGACAGAATTGGACGGCGGCAGGACTCGAACCTGCGACCCGTTCTGTGGTACCGCTCGCGCGGCCCCCGATACAGCTCTACCAACTGAGCTACGCCGTCCGTGAAAAGTGCGGCCCAGGCACTTGCCTGCCTGAGCCGCGTCCCTCGCTTCGCTCTCGCTCGCGTTCCGCGCGCCAAGCCGGGAGGGGTCCGGGCGCGCTGAGGGGTGTCGGTGGGAGGTTCCGACGGGCAAACTGGACGCGGGGGCGGGACTCGAACCCGCGATCTGCGGGTTATGAGCCCGCCTGAGATGGCCGCTTCTCTACCCCGCAGTGTGAAAGAATCGAGCTGGAATCCCGGGGTTGGGTTCGAACCAACGTCACCGACCACTTGGGTCAGGATCCTCCGTTAGACGACCCGGGAGTGAGAAAGACAACCCCGACGGACTTGACGCCCGCCGGGGTTGTTGATCTGCTGTGTGTGTGAAGACCCAGGACCAACGTGCGAGACGCTAGCCGACCCCGCCGAATCCGTCAAGCGGCCTCCCTCCCGGAAATCGGGGAGGTCTGGCGCGACCGCGAAGGCCAGCGCCGTGAGGTCGACTACGTGGGCGCGACCCACGTTGGCTACCGCCTGCCGAACGGGCTGCGGAACCTGGAAACCCATGAAGTCTGGCGCCGTTGGGCGGCTGGTGCTGAGAGGGTGGCGCGATGAGGAGGACGAAGAAGGCCTACGCCCTGACCACGCGAGAGAGGGTCACTTGGCACGTCCTGCGTGACGCCGCCGGCCGACAGGGGATCTGCCGGCTCAGCGTCGAGGAGATCGCCGAGCGAACCGGCTTCTCGCGCCGCACCGTCCAGGCCCACCTCCAGAAGATCGAGCTGGTCAAGCGGTGCCTGACGGTGAAGCTGGGCAACGGCCGAGGCAGGAAGTCTTGCCGGATCGTCCCGCGGTTCTTCTCGTACGAGGCCTGGGAGGATCGCGGCTTCGTCCGGGGGTATGACGGCCGCCTCGTGAGGCGCCAAAGGGTGCAGAAAACCGTACCTCTCTACAGTTCTTCTTGTACAGAGGAGAGACCAAACCAGAAGGCACGAAGCGTGCCTGGGTCTGAGGCCACCAGAGGGGACCGGGACGCCCACCACGCCCCCGCCAAGCCGCTGCGCCTCGTCGAGCGGGACGTGGAGACCATCGAGAGCGTGGATGCGCTGTGGCGGCGCCTGTGCTGTTCTGGCTGGGTCGAGGCGACCGAGCGGTTCCGCGAGATCGTCCACGGGCTCGTCCACCGGGCGCGGCGGGTCGCGCAGAACGTCCTGGCGTTCGTGGCGGGGGTGGTCCGGAAGGGCTACTGGCGCTGCGTGGGCGAGCGCGATCGCGAGGCGGCGCGAGATGACATCCGGGCGCTGACCGACACCGCGGTGGTGGCGGCGGCGCCGGTGGAAACGTTCGACCTGTCGGCCCTGTGGGCTGCGGGCGTTGAGAGGCTCAGAATGGCACCAGATCCCAAGCAAGTCGGAAACCTCTACAGCCAGCGGATGGCTGCCCCCAGGCCCTCGAGGATCGAGGACGAGCACGCCCAGGCGGAGGCCGAGAAGGTTCAGCAGGGCCGCTACGTCTACGGGATGGTCGTGCAGGACCGGCTCACGTTGGCGCAGGCCGGCGCGAACCTCGGGATCCCGGACCACGCGACCGTGCGGGAGCTTGGCGCGAAGTACGCGAAGGCGAGCGGGTGCGAGGAACCCTGGTCGCGGGCGGTGGCTCGGCTCCAGGATCGCGACGTGGGGGCGTCGCCGACCTCGAAGTTCGGCCAGATGAGGCAGGCGCAGGCCGCGGCGCGATCGCAGGCGCGCGAGGCTGGCCGGGGCGGCGAGCCGAAGGCGACGAAGGATCTGTTGGGGCCGGTGTTCTGGGAGGCGCGGAAGTGATCGTCGACGACGCCTACCTCGCCGAGCGCGAGCGGATCAGGGCGGCTGCGGCAGAGGACAAGTGGGTGTACGACGACGCGCACAACCACCAGCAAGCCCTCATCGACGAGATCCGGCGGCTGCGCGCGCTGCTGACCAAGGTCGCCAAGGAGCTTCCCGTGAACCAGGACCCAAGCACGTTCGACCTGCTGAGGGAGTTCGAGCCATGACCCCTGTCGTCGGCGCCACCTACGAGAGCGAGAACGAGCGCAGGACCGTCGTGAAGGTGTCGAAGGCTGGGGTCGTGACGTTCTCCACGGCCTACCTGACCCACGACTTCGACGGGCCGGACCCGAGCAAGCTGATCTGGCAGCCGCACGACCAGTTCTACAAGCGGGACGGCAGGCGGGAGTGGGGCGAGTGGGCGGCGTGGGCGACGGTGGTGGAGAATCCGTCGGAAGATGCTTGCGAGCAGCATCCGAATCGGTAGGATCTGTCAAACATGGACGACCACAACAGCGTGAGGATTACGGGCTGGCTGGCCCGCGACGCCGAGATTCGAGTCTCGCAGAATGGCACCCCGATGACCTTCCTGAATGTCGACGTGGCGAGCGGCGAGGGCGACTCGCGCCGCCATTGTTGGATCGACGTGAAGGTGTTCGGCGAGCAGGCGCGACGCTTCGAGGGCGCGACCAAGGGGGCGCGCGTCTGTGTCATGGCGAAGCTCGTGCAGGACTCGTGGGACGACAAGACCACGGGCCAGAAGCGCCACAAGCACGCTCTCCACGCGGATGCGGCCTTCCTGATCGCGGAGGCGAAGGACAAGGGCGAAGGTGAGCGCAAGGCTCCGGCGAAGCGGAAGGCGGCAGCGGCGCCGGCAGAGTCACCCGTCGACTACGGGGACATCCCGTTCTAGCCATGAGCGCGCCACTGATCGCCGAGCTGGCGAAGGAGAAGCCGTGAACCGGGACTGGATCGTCGTGGACATGTCGACCGGCCAATTCCGGTGCCTGCGCTGCGGCGATGTGGTGGGTGTGGGGCTGCCAGTAAGCGTAGACGAGTTGTGCCGGCGCAGCTTTGCGTTCACTGGTGAACACATGGACTGCGAGCCCGAGCCCGAGCTGGCGAAGGAGAGCGAGTCGTGAACAAGGAGTCTTGGGAGACCACTATCCTGGCCACCGCCGCAGCCCTGGTCAGAGGCACCTACGTACCCATGTTCGAGACGGCCTTGACGAAGAAACAGGAGCGAGAGCAGGCGGAGTGCGATGAGGCTGGGCGGTCAGCCGGCGTCGCGCTCAAGCGCGCTCTTGATGAGGCGGTCGCGGAGGTGCGGCGGCTGCGCGAGGAGAACGACACCATCAAGCGCGCGCTGAACCTTCAAGCCCTGACGCTGAACTCGATGTTGGAGGAGGACATCCAGTCCCACGAGGAGATCGCGCGCCTGCGCGAGATCATCTGCGCGGTCGCCGGCAGCGGCGTGGAGTTCGATGACACCCGCATCCGCTGGCTATCGGTCCAGATCGGACGAGACACTTGGGAGCGGCTGACGGAGGCGAGCAAGCGGTGAGGGTCTTGGCAATCGACCCAGGCGCGAAGGGCGCGTTCTGTCTACACGGTGACACCGGCATCGAGTCGGTGTCGAAGATGCCGTCGGGCGAGACTGAAATCGCACGCCTGCTCGCCACCTACGTGACACAGGCTGACCGCTGTGTCATCGAGGCGATCGGGATGCGACCTGGCGAAGGCCAGCGCAGCACCGCGACCTTCTTCCAGTCGTACGGGTTCCTGCGCGGCGTGCTCGTGTTGCTCAAGGCCCCGATCGAGACGGTGCGGCCCCAGGCGTGGCAAGCCGGCCTCGGCCTGCCCAACAGAACGCCACCGAAGGGGTCGGACAAGACGGTCCGGGCAGCGGCTAAGCGCGCACACAAGCGCGACCTCGCGGAGCTGGCGCGGCAGCGGTTCCCCAACTTCGAGGGCATCACGCTGCTGACGTGCGACGCAATGCTGCTCGCGGAGTGGGGCTGGCTAAAGTGGAGCAAGCCATGAAGCGCCGCCACGACAGACCCGACGGCCCTTGCCGCGCCTTCGCGCGTGGCCTGCGCGCTATCCGCAGGCAGATGGGCCGCACCCAGAAGTCGCTCACGATCGACGTGTGGGGCGTCGAGGTCGCATACAGCGGTCGCGTCTCCAACATCGAAACGAGCCGGCACGGCCTGACACTCACGACGGCCTACCTGCTGGCACAGTCCCTCGGAACCACCATCGACGCCGTGATCGCGGCGGGAGAGAAACCATGAAGCCAACAGACAACGACCTCGACAACCGTTTCCGCTACCACCGCCCGACTGCCGGCGCGGTCGAACTGCACTCTCAAGTCACCGAGATGACGCTGGCGTTGGCCAAGCAGCTCCGCGACATCTGCCCAGACGGGCGCAACCTGAGCCTTGCGCTCACCCACTTGGAGGACGTGCGCATGCGCGCCAACGCGGCGATCGCGTGTGACACGCCGAGGGAGAGCGCTCCGTGATCGTCGGAACCAACCTCCTCTACCCCGACACCTGGTCAACCTTTCGCCCGTGGCGAGACGAGGTGCGCCAGGCGGAACCGCTCTGGACCGGGACATGGGGCGAGCGCAAACCCGTCCGCGTCCCAAGCAACCTCGTGGCGCGCGCCGTGGTGGGCGACGCAGGCGCGATGAAGCCGGGGAGCTACCGCGCACACGAGGCTGGGGGCTACACCTTCCGCGGCGACATCAACCAGGGCACGGTCGGCACGGACACGGTCTGGATCGAGGGACCGGCCGACCCGCTCGCTCTCGCACCCGCGCTGTTCGACACCGACTTCGGCCACTGCAAGGCTGAGTTCCGCGAGAGCCTTGCGCCCTTCGCCGCGATGGTCCGAGTCATGGACTGGTGCAAGCCCGGCAGCGGCATCAGGTCCATCGACGAGATCCGACGCAGCGGCGGCAGCGCCACGGCCATCCCGCTGGAGATCGCCGGCCTCGACGGACTCAGCCCCGAGGTCGGCATCCGGCCGCAGTTCTTCCAGGAGCTGCCGCAGGCCGGCTGCAAGCGCATCTGGCTCAACATGCCGCTCCGCGTCGCGGCGTCGCAGGTTGAGGCGATCCGGTGGGTCCAGGCCTACGTGCCGCGTGACATCGAGGTCTTCATCACGATCGGTAACGAGCTGTGGAACCAGGACCCGCGCTTCGTCGCGACACACTGGCTCCAGCGCCAGGCCAAGGCGATCTGGCCGACGGTCCCGCCGATGCTGGGCGCGTGTCACCTGCTCCTCAAGGCGCTCGTCCAGCTCAAGGCGTGGCTCGCGGCAGATCCGCGCTTCACCGTGGTCTTCGAGTGGTGGAACGCCAACCGCTGGCCGCTCCTCCAGGGCGAGTGGGGCGCTGACTTCGCCCGCGCGGCAGTCCGCGACCTCGGCCACGTCGCGGTCGCGCCGTACTGGGGCCACGGTTGCACCGAGGCGAGCCAGCTCAACGAGTCGATGGACCAGCCCGTCGAAGACCTCGCGCGCTGGGCGACTCTCTGTCGCGAGCTTGGCGCGACGCTCCACCTGTACGAGTTCGGCCCGGAGCTTCCCCAGCCCGTCACGATCCCGCCGGCCGCGCTCGCCCGCGCCGAGGCCGC